>BNJU01002422.1_pt1 | contig 102369 bp, 125 predicted proteins | sample 8539281 | NCBI WGS metagenome assembly BNJU01 (sample SAMD00202456, study PRJDB9452) | human saliva metagenome | isolation source: human saliva | place: Japan | reverse complement strand
GGAAGTTATTGTATTGTTATAGGCTGCACAATCTTACGGTTTATCCATATCCTCGGCAAACATCAGATTGTGGAAGCCGTGTTTTGTGGCACAAAGCGCAATCTGATTCCTGGTTTTCTCGATAAGAACAAGAGTACTTTACCCTTCCTTTAGACTCCTTTACCCAAGCTGTCAAAATCCACATGCTTGTCGCTACCCTCTCGCCTATCAGAAGCATCACGCGGCGCATGGCGCGAGAGTGGCTTGAATCGCCCGCATCCGTTACTGGTTCCTTGGAATCATTATAACAGCGAACGCCGGATCTTCCTGCACACAAATTCAACACGATGCTCTACCGGTTTAAACTTCTTGCAAACTTTTACGATTTTATCCATAGGTACACCCATTTTGCATACACCAGTAAGTGCACATTACATTTTCATAATTGTGTTTTCCCAAAAGCTGTAAATCTCCGAGTACTTACAGAGTTTTTCTTTCTTTTTCTTTATTTTTATAGATAAACCTCCTCCCTTAAGGAAGAATCCCTCTCGCTCTTCGCGAAAACCAGCAGCATTTTCGGTTTTGCATCCTCGTTTCTTTCCGAACTTACGAGCTCGAATCATATAGTTTAAGACAATGCTGTCTTCTCCGTCTGGTTTACGGCAATGGACTGCTAACCGGCAGCCTATAATTTTCATTGTCTTGGCGACGATCCAACATGCTAGAAGTGATGATGTTTGTAATGGCGGCAGATATCATTCGTCGGAACTGCACAACGCTTTACCAGCTGAAATGAGACTTTACCTCACATACGGTCACAAGATTGTTCCTCCGTATCCAGCGCTGCAGCGGTAAATGGTTCCGATATGCTACCATACGCGTATATCCGAATATTGGCTCTTGTAATCTCTCTCGATCAGGCTCACCGTTGTCGTCTTTCCGTTCGTTCCCGTCACGGCACAAAGTTTTCCTCTTGCAGCACTGATATGCCAGTTCGATCTCACGACCGGAATCTTCAGCGGTATTCAGGCAGACATACATGCGCCCATCAATAGGGATTCGACTGACATGCGGCGGCACGCTAGTCTTAAAGCAAAATCCACCTTTCCAAAGAGCCTTTCCTATTTATGACTTTTTACGATTTTCTAGCACTTTCTCTTAAATTGAGCACAAACGTTTTTCTCTCCATGCTTTAGCATTCGCATCAAAGACACGAACTTCTCCTCCCATATGCAAGAATCTGACTTTGCCGCTGCCGCTCCACGCTCAAGCCCGTACCCTAATAATACCAAAACTTTCTGCCTGTTCATCCATATCCCTCTGTTCTTCTTGTTTTACCTGTCTCCGCTGTTCATTTTCGTCATTGTTTTCACCTATTCTCCTATCCTCCTATTCTCCTGCCCATGTTCCTCCCTATGTGATTTCCAAAAATGAAAGCCACGGAAGAAGCAGAGCCAAGGATGGTGATTGTGGTAAATATCGCAATAACCACCTCGTTTCCAGACCATCCCAAGAGTTCAAATGGTGATGGATCCGAGCCATTTTCATTCGTTTTCCGTGTGTGAGTTTAAAATATCCCGCTCGCAAAATCACGGAAAGAACTTCCATAAAATGAGAGGACCGCAAAGAACGGAATATACAGTGCCGTCTCGGTCTGGATCGCCATAGCCACCACGAAACCGCCGCCCAGTGCAAGAGACCCACGTGACTCCGCACAAAGACCTTTTGCGGGAATTATGCATTAAAGCAGAGGAATCTGAGGAAGCCCTGCAGTACTGCTCCTGGTAGCGCCCCCAGCTGTCCATCCCTGAGTATAACCCGATCCACTATAAAGAAAAAGAACACTACAACAGCCGTTACACTACCGCAGAGTCCGTCAGTCCCGTCCGTGAAGTCGGCACCCGGTATCGGTCTGCCGTAATAATAAAGAGGGAAATCGGGAGCAGGATGCTGAAAACCACCGCTTTTATCTTTCAGAAACGGAAAAAGAAACGTGCCGTTGTATGTCGCTATAAAATAGAGGTAAGCAATATGGGCAGGAATAATAATCTGCGCAAGCTATCTTTTGTATTTGAGGGTTGAATCCTCCGAGTTGATGCTTTTGACAACCTTCAGATAATCATCTAGTCGAATCCCACAATGACGAGTCCAGGAGATAGGCCGGTGAAAACACCTTTTTCTTTTGATAAAAGGAAGGATTTCGCTCAATTGTAATATGAGGAGTCCGCCCATCGTAAGCGTCCCCTGTTTTCTTAAAGATGCGCCTGCATTCGTCATCCTGTACTTCCTGTCCGAATTTTAATTGTGCAGAATTGCAACTGGAGAAAACTGCAACGTTATGACGCAAAACCCAATCCCAGGTGCAATGGTGTTACTCAGCATAATTTCCATTCTCCTTAATTTCTCTGTTTCACTATTGTTATCCGTATTTTCCTTTTCAGACGAAGGGAGTTTTCCGCACTACCTCGAAGTGCTCCGGGACGCTGTCGCTCATGATCCTGTTTTTCGTCACTATCCAAAGAACTTTTTCCTTTTACTTCCAGAGTTCTCTTCTTTCGTCTCGATATAGCATCGCCTCTTCTTTTGCCTTTTATTCCTTCTTTTGCAAATTTTGCTTTATAGCTCCGGATCCGTTTCTCCTGTGGCGGTATATTCAAGAATCATGCGCATCATTCATGATTTTTGTTCAATCTTTTGTTGCAAAGCGACGCGCTGGCCTGTTCTTCTCCGTTCAAATTGGGTGTCCACAATGACGTATACGAGAAGCTGCGGGCTTCCTCACCGGAGCAAAACCGCAGAAGGATGCCGGGTAATTTTTCTCGGAACGGTAACTCTCTCTGCCGTTCCCGTCTTTTCCTCCCACATAGTAGCCCTGAATCTGCGCCGGTCTTCGGTTCCTTTTCCACAGTCTGATAAAGCGCTTCCTTTTAGGAAATCACTGGTCGCTTTCGACAGGTCACCCGAAGAGTTCCGGTTCAATATCCTGTATCACGGTTCCGTTGGGATTTAGAATCTGCTTCACCACATGCGGTCTGAAATAGGAACCACCGTTCACCACGCTGGAAAAAGCCGCCGCCATTTGAATCATGCTAACGTTAAAGTTCTGTCCGAAAGAGTTTGTGGCAAGGGAGGTCTTTCCCAGATTATCCGCCTTATAGACCAGCGCGGAGGTATCCGCTTCTCCGGGCAAATCAATCCCCGTTTTTTCACCAAAGCCGAAAATATGTTGATACTTTACGAAATTCTGCTCCTTCCTGAAATGCGGTATCCATCATGTAAACGTTGCAGGACTGCATAAGAGCCTGTTCCGCATCAATGGTTCCGTGCCCGTCTCTTTTATGACAGCGAATGGTCCAAGTCTTTACACCGTCACTTAAGGTGATAAACCCTTCGCAGGTAAACATTGTATTTTGCTGAATAGCATTTTCCTCTAAAGCGCCCGCCAAAGTAAAGGGTTTCACTGTAGAGCCCGGTTCATAGGTATCGGAAATCGCTGCATTTCTCACATCTGATTCCAGGCAACCTGCAGAACCCAAAGACAGTATTTCATCATTACTGTAGACTGTGGGAGCTTATCCTCGAAAAGTTCCTGATTGTTATGCTCTCTTTTATATTTTGTAAGAGCCTCTCTTTTCCCATTTGCAGCAAAAAGGCTATCAGGGTAAAGCGTTTTGTCCAAGTCTCTCGGATGATTCAAGTCAAACCGGTTGGTGCTTGCCATGGCGAGGATTTCTCCGTTTTTCAGATTCATCCACAATCGCCGCCGCCATCTTGGAGACCCAGTCATCCTTCTGCCATTCCTGCAATACTTCTCTACCGTTCTTTGAATATCAAGTTAATGGTTGTCACAATGCTGTTTCCGTCCGTCGCCTCGCGAATTACGGATTACGCAGCTTGCGTCCGAATCCGAGGTAGCCGTACTCTCTCCGTTTACCCTGATGAGAGTTGTTGTAGTACTGTTCAACTCCTCCGGTTCCCCTCGTTGTCGGCGGAAGAAAAGCCTCTGATATTGCACGCCAAGTCTTTATAAGGATAGCCCTTTGATGCTTATCCTCAAACCAAATCCTTTAATTTCATGTTTGTTCCCGCTCTTTCGATACGCCGCGTTTTTCTCGTCTATAAACTTCTGGAAGGCTTCCTTTTCCTCAAAGCTCATGCCTTCTTTAAATTTAAAATACACTCTCTTTTATCTCCCGCAAGATTCTTCTGTTCATTCAGTACAGACTCTATAACGGCCAGTTTTCTCATCATCTTTAAAAATACTCTTTTAAAAGGCTCCAAGCTTGCCTCAGATAGTGTATCATCTGTGCGAGAAGTAATGGCTCTCAGCTCACAATCAACTGTAGACCTTTTCGCTCGTCGCTAAAAATGGCACCGTTTCTGTCCAAGATATCCTCCTGCTTTCTTGGAATGGAACGGGAGCGTATCCGGACTGCCTCTGCCCCAAAACATTCGGCTATACTCTTCACTGTTTTTCGAATCATTTTGAAAAATAACAAGACTTAAAACAGCAAATAGCAGGATCAAAAACAAATCCTACCATCAGCTTTTTCCTGCATATAAAACGGCAGCAGAATCTTAGTCTGCCGTCTCTTTTCTTTTTGTTCTTCTTCAGTGTTTTGGGATGCTCTCATACTGCCCCTGTACTCGCTTTCTTGTTTTATACTTTATTACCTAGTTTCTCCCGGATATACCATTCCCAATTCTTCGTTGCTATTGTATAAATTTTTTCCGGATCCAAGGAGGCATTAATCGCACTTTTTGTAAGCGTCATTCTTCTGTTTTAAGACTTCAAATCTGCTCTTCTTCTTTTGTTCTATATCGATGAATTCTGGTATTTACCTCTCGTCTGTACTGGATGTAGTGAAAACAAAGCCTCCCATTACCAGCATAAACAATGCCACGGAGGCTACCAAAGCAAAAATCTCGCCGAAGTTTTCCTGCAATCTCTCCTGCTGCGGGATATGACCCATCTCTGTTCCCAGTGATTCTTGCTCTCTCGCGGGAAACAGCACCGCCTAGGAACTGGTTTTTGCCGTCATTCTCTTCGGTGCTATTTTTCTCTTGCCTTTTTGAACGCTTTTCTTCTCGGTCAAAGCTCCTCTTTGTCACTCACCGATCCGGCAATACACCCTGCCTTGTCTTCTTTATCAGCTTCCTGCCATACTGATCTCCTCTTATCTTCACCAAACACATTTCTATACTGCAATGTGACAGCATCCCTTCTCACATTTTCTTACTCTTCATACTCTTGTACTCTGCCTTTTGTCCTTTGCCTTTTGTACTCTGCCTGTTTGCTCTACCCTTATTCTCCTCTTTTCCACATACAGCTTCGCGCTCTTGGATCTGGGATTTTCTTCCATTTCCAAAGCGGTGGATTGATTGCCTTTTGCTGATTACCCTTCCAAGACTTCTTCCGCAAGTGCATATTGGAAAATCCTTTTGGACAAATACAGGATCTTCAGCTGTGCGGAACGCTTCTCTTATATGCGATCTTCCAAAAGAATGAAAGGTGATGATCACAACCTTCCTTCGGCTTTAACGCCTTGATCATCCTTCTAAAGATTCTTCCAAAACCTCCAAATTTCCTGATTTAAGGCAATCCGATGGCTGGAAAGTCTTCTTTGCCGGATGCCTGCCCTTGCACTCTCATTTTCATAGGAATAGCGTGCTGATGATTTCCGACAGTTCAAAGGTTGTTTCTATCGGCTTTTGACCTCTCTAGAACGATGTGCTTTGCAATATTTTTGCAAATTTATCCTCCCCGTAATCCCGTATGATGTGATAAGTTCCGTTTCACTGTAGCTGTTTATTAAGTCTTTTGCGGTAAAAGTCTTGACGCTTGTCCATTCGCATATCCAGCGGGGCGTCAAAACGATACGAAAATCCCCTATCCGCCTCATCAAACTGGTAGCTGGAAACGCCTAAGTCTAAAAAGAATCCCATCTACCGCAGGTATAGAAAGGGTAGAAAGGATCTCCTGAAAATGTTCATAGTTGTCACGCGATTGATCGACCCGCTCTTTATACTGTGCCAGTCTCTTTGTTGCCGCTTCCTTGCATCTCTCATCTTGATCTATTCCTATTAACCGTCCTTTGTCCGCTCAGTCTCTGTGCAATATGAAAAGGAATGTCCGTCTCCTCCAGCGTGCCGTCCACATAGATTCCGTCCGCCTTGATGATAGCCCTTCCATGCATTCGTTAGCAAAATGCTTTTGTGCTGAAATTCCATTAGATTCCCAAAGCCTTCCCATATCTGTTGCGAGCTGTCTGAAGTCGGAGAAGTCATTGTTTTCACTCCACAAGCTCTCCTGCCCAAATTTCCGGGCATGGTCTCCACACCGAGTAAAACCACATCCTTTTCAAGGCGGCCTTTTTCCCGAAGTGTCTGGGGAATCAAAATTCTTCCCTGCTTATCGCACTCACAGGAAATCGCACTTCCTAAAAGGAATCGCTTTAAAGTTCTGGCCTGCTTACTCGTCATAGGCAGCGCCTGCAGCTCCTCGAGCTCCTTCCATTCCGGAATAGCGTAGAGGGAAGACAGCGTCGAGGGAACGGGTAGCGTAAATTCGTTATATCCGTCCTCACGGAATTTAGCAGGAATCATCATCCTGCCCTTTAGTATCTAAATTGTGATGATACTCTCCGTGAACATAATTTCCACTTTCTCCCACTTTTTCCCACTTCTCCATTATAATGCATGATTTTTGGGAAGAGTCAAGACAATATACTAGAATTCCATCTGAAAGCCGGCTATTTTTCACGCCTTTTCTTATAGCAAAATCTATAAATAGTACAATGTTTAAGAAAAACGAGATACTGCACGTTTATGCACGATACTCGTTATGAATCAGGCGAGAAAGGGCTGTAAAACAGTGGCGCAGGCGAAGCCTGAGACATCTCGTTTTTACAGCCCTCTAAACACTATTTGATCGAAAAATTGAATCTTAAGTTTAAAACGTTGAAGCTGAACAGTACCCACATCGCCGTCCTGCATTACATATTCTTTTCCTTCCATCCGGACAAGTCCCTTTTCCCTGCTGCGAAGAGAACCGTTATCCAGCAAATCTTTTGTAATTCTACCACTCCGCCTTAATACAGCCTCTTTCAAAGTCGGTGTGAATCTTTCTCCGCCGCCTGCGGTGCCTTTAGTGCCCTTCTTACCATCGTAGCTCCCGTTTCTCCTTCTCTCCGGCGGTAAGGTAAGACATTAAACCAGGAGAATAAGAAGCACGAACAATCTTGTCCAGACCTGACTCGGAAAGCCCAAGGACCCAGATACTCTCCTTTTCCTCATCGGAAAAGCTCGAAATCTCCTGCTCTATCTGCGCGGAAACGACAAAACTTTCGGAATGATTCTTCTTTTGCATATTCTCTCACCTTCTGCACTATAAGGATTCGTATGCACCGTCATCGGCGAAAGGCTCTCTCCCCTACATTGCAGGCATAGATTACAGGCTTTCTGGTAAGCAGTCCCAAACTGTCCAAAAACGCGGCATCATCCTCTTCGGCTTCAAAATTAATGGCGCTTTCCCTCTTCCAGATGAGCATGCAGCTTTTCCAGAAGAGTATATTCTTTCTTCGCATCCTTATCGTTATATGGCCGTCTTTCGTCTTCGCATTCTCCGGTCTAAGACTCTCGAGGTCGGAGAAAATAAGCTCGAGCTCAATCGTCTCGATATCCCGAATCGGATCTACTGAGCCGTCCAGCAGAATGACATTGTCGTCATCAAAGCAACGCACAGCGTGTACGATGACATCCGTCTCTCGAATATTCCCAAGGAACTGGTTTCCGAGGCCTTCTCCCTTCGAAGCGCCCTTTTTCACAAGTCCCGCAATATCCACAAACTCGATTACCGCCGGAGTGATTTTTCAGAATGATACAGGTCGGAAAAGAAGCTGCAAACGCCTCGTCCGGCACAGCCACCACGCCCACATTGGGGTCAATAGTACAGAAGGTAGTTAGCAGACCTCGCTCCCGCCTTGGTAATGGTGCATTAAAGAGGGTGGACTTTTCCCACGTTTGTAAACCTACAATTCCTACCTATTTTCATTTTACACTCTATCTTTTTATCTCCAACTCATCTTCGATTTTTCTTTGTAAAGCAAGATATCGAGCTTTTTATAAAATGGACTCGGGGTATTATAGCATTCCAAGAGGTTTCGCTCAATAGTACGCAATATACAGTAATTGAAAGCAATGTTACTTATCTTTATAATGAGAAACTGCATTGAGCTAATCTTTTGCTATGTCATTCTCAATCTTATAGACAAGTCGATTCTTTTCATCTATATGGCGACTCCAATATCCTGAATTTAATCATCCAGATTCACCTCATGGATAGTTCCACCGGTTTTCTCCATTTTCTCTTTTTAATTTTTCATCCATTCGAAATTATCCATTGTCTGTGCTATATCTACACCTCCTATTCTAAGTTAGAGTATTGAATATGCACTTCATTTGCAATCAATTTTATTATATTGACATACAAAAATCTCAGCCATGATTATCTATCAAAATGTACATACATGGAGTTATCTATTCTATCTTTAAAATTTAGTACTAAAAAGATAATGAGGGGGCTGTAAAAACAGAGTGCGTAGTCAGAAGCCTGAGACATCTTGTTTTTACAGCCCCAAATCTATTCTTATCCTCTGTATTCTTATCCTCAATATCAGCCGACACAAACCCTTCTTAGGGACTGCCGCAAACCGTTGTACTATGTCCAAAGAATAAGTCGTCATCATCAAAATAGGCAGAAAGTGATGTTCCCGAGCTCATCCAAATCAAACTTAGACTTATTCTTTTGCAAACTTGCTTCTGTAATTTCAGCAGCTCTTCATCAGATTCTGCCCATTCGCGAGCCAGTTCTCGTGAGCTTCTCGGCGGCAAAATTTCAGAATCCACATCCCATTTCCTGTTCCAAAAACCATTGTTTTCAGAGCTTTTTGCCTTGTATCTACTGCTATTATCCTTGTCTACATTTAAGGGAAATATGTATCTTGCCACGGAGCCAAGATACGTTTTCCTCGAAACTTTTAAGCAGCTTATCATAGATCAGCTCACCCAAAGATATCATCCTGCAAAACCACAGGTTTTCTATACTCCGCAGTATTTCTTCAAGCTCCGGACAAACTGCATTCCTTTCAAGAATTTCTACTACTAAAAATGGTTCTTCGCAGACAATGCCCTTCAGGAACTTCCTCCGGCAGTTTTTCACGCACCCTTTAATTTATAAATGCATTCCTCCTCAAACTGAAATGGAGGCTCCTTTTTGTCTATAACCGGAAATTGATCTGCCCTCTTCTTTGTGCAGTTCTCCTGTTTCACAGTCCACATAGGCTAAGAAATAGCGTCCCGATTCCCAGAGCCACTTTCGGAGACTCCTCCGTCTCCTTCGTGCCTTAGGGACAATGATTTTCCTTTTCCTTTCTCAAAAAGAATCTTCCCATTCTGAAAAGCGTCATTTTTATTTCTGCCGCCTCATATACTCCAGTAGATTCATAGTTTTCTCCGATAAAAGCTATTTTACCCGTCAACGGAAAAATATTCCAATGGTACTTCTCTTGCTGATTTTGGATAAACTCTTTAAACCCGAAAAAGAATACTTTCTGCTAGAATTTTCAAGGTCATCCGTAGTAATCACACACAAAAGTCTGTAGGGAGTTCACTATGGCATCATAGCTGCATTTTTGTAATATCGTTTCTGATGATTTAAAATGGCATATTCTTCCTTATCGAATAAAATTTGTAGCTATCCCCTCTTGCTTGCTTTTGGTAAACCGTATTTCTCTTTCCCAAGGCAATACTCTTTCATCAAAAGGCCATATGCCAGGGTTCTCATGGTCTGTAGGCCTTCAAGTCTTTCTTAGCCTCTCCTTTTTCGCGATCCGTGAACGCTGTTCCAGTATTGACTGGAGGCCACCGGCATTCCCGAGATGGTAAAATACTTGACTTAATCGATCAAAGGTGGCGGATAGCCCGCCTCATGTCTCTGCCACAACCACACTGGCTCCTACCTTCATGGTCTTATCAAATGTGTGCTGAAAAATACAGCCTCGTATATCTTTGTTTCTAATCTGCACCACTTCTACTTCTCATCTCTTCATGCGTAAATACTTTTTATCATCTCGTCCAGGGCAATACTTGTGTTGCCCTGGCTACCTGGGCTTCCTCCTTGGCATCTCCTCTAATCTTTCCTTCCGGCATTATTTTTTGCTTTTACATCTTTTCCCCTTACAAAGATGCCCTGAAAATCTCCGCAATATCCTTCTCTAAAAGGGGCGCCCAAGCCTCTTCCAGCCCCTCATTTTTCCGCAACGTGCTTTGCCATTTCGTCAATCCTCTTCTCATCGATTCCTACATCTTTAAGATGCATAGGAATGTTGATAGATTCGAAGAACTTATAGGTGGCATTAATCGCCTGCTCTGCAATCACAAACTTATCTTGATTTTTGTCAATTCCGAAGACATTCACGCCGTACTTTACAAAGCGAGCCATTGTCTTTTCATTTTAAGATATGCTTCATCCATCTCGGGGCATGATGGCCAGTCCCTCTCCGTGGGTAATATCGTGGTAGCGGAAAGGGCGTGTTCCATGCCGTGACAGGCCAGCCGGACTGGCTGTTTCCAAGGCGAGTAAACCGATTACAACCATAGGTGCAGCAAGCATCATCTCCGCCCTCGCGAGTATGGTCCTCCGGATTCTCCAGACATTTCCTGGTATTCTACCATCAGGCTCTTCGCGTAGCCTCATAAATCCGTCATTTAAGAGGGTAGAGTCCTCGCAGAAATACTGTTCCATAATGTGATCTCATGGCATCTGACGTCGCCTGCTGCCGTCTGCTTCTTGGATACTCAGGTCGCAGTCGGCGTAGGAAAGAGAAACCGCAGGATAGAGAAGGGATCGCCAGGCCGTCTTGTCATTGGTCTCGGTTCCTGAACTACGCCTCTGCATCCACCCACTTCCCTGTCGCAGCAAGGGTAATATCTACAATCGGAAGGGCTTCTTAGCTTTTACTTTTATAGGTGATCAAATCCCAAGATCCCCATCATGCATTTTGCTCCGGCAGCAATAGCCTTCGTACAATCCAAGACACGTCCGCCTCAACAGCCAGGATGACATCAATATTCTTTTCTTTCTGGACAGATTTTTAGTCCTACGTCTCATGTCAATAGTACTTTGGATTGGGTTGAATACGAGCTCATAACTCATGTCCTTTAAAAGTCTCCTTTACCTTGTCATAAAAGACCAATCTTTTGATGCTTCCGCTTTCCGTAGCTAAGCAGAATCCTTTTTCCGAACTGCTCCATCACTCGGGAAGTTTTTCAACCACGCCTTTTCCGAAAATGAGTCTGTCGGGGTTTGATAATTAAGTTTTGCATTTTGAACCTCCTGTTTTCTCTATTATCTCCTAATTTCTCTGTTTTTCATTTCATACTCCAATAGTATTTCTATCCTATCATGAATAAAAGCAGTAGTCTAAACTAAATTTTTTCTCCACAAAATAAGTTCTGTATCCATTTTCATGCAAATTTTGAAATGATATACTCTCCTGTTTCACAAAGCCACTATCCCTCCTCGGATAGCGAACTATTTTGTAAATACTCATTGCCTTTTCTTTACGATGAGTTCATTTTGACTCGCAAAACTCATCCATATAATTTCGTTTTACTGCAAAATCTCGTTTTCACTGTAATTCTTTACTGTAATTCTTTTACTGTAATTTCTACTGCAAGCTCTTTATATGCAGGTAAGCCTTTCCTCCTGTTCAATTCCTCTCTCATGGGCTTCCTGCAAGCGAGGAAATGCATCCTCCTCGCAGCGCGCCTGCCATTGTGCATCTCGCCCGGCTGGCTGCATACTCTCTTGCCAGGAAGAAAGCTTTCAACATGGGATTGTTCGTCCGCACGCTGTATGCCTCGGCAATCTGGTCCAGCCTAGCACATCTTCGTGTTAGTGAGCATTGAATCCCGCTCGGAAAAAGAATCAAGTGTCGTTCACCTTTGCCGTTCAGTGCCGAGATATTCCCGCTTCTGCAACAGTCGTTCCAAAACGTGATCTTCTTCATGCTGATAATCAGAGAATCCTCGCTCGTCTCGTTGCCTGCAATCCTCCTCAGTTCGGATCAGCCAATCCCTGCGGAGAGGCGTGCCAAAGCGACACCGTAATCAAGGTCACGCCGAAGTCACCATCATTTAAGAGGCGAAGAAGATCGCTTGCCTCGAGATATCCGCCGGACGGAGAATGCCTCTGTCCATACATAATCAAACCGGACGTACACATTGCAGAAGGAGTTGTTCTGCTTAATCGCGCGTGCGCGAGATACGGGCGCTATGAGTATACTGGTCAGCATAATTCTCGACACTGCTGTGCGTGTATAATTCCATGCGTTCGGGTAGATTAATCCGTTTCGATTACCCGGGTGTCGGTGAGAATCCGGCGTGACAGCAAAGCAAAGCGGGTTTTGCGCATGACGGTTGTTGCATCGATATGCCGCACACGCTCACGTTGCCGCAATCCAGAAGTCGCTTCCTGTCCGGTAATGCCTGCCGGAAGAGACTGGACCAGATTGTTTCTCGGCGTATCTCAGCACGTGCCCGTTACACTAACGCCGTGCGCCTTTGAGCATGCAGAGATTATCCATGAGAGTTCTGCTCAAAAGGTGGTAAAGTTAGTAAATGATGTGCGCTACGCGTAAGATCGCTTGGCTGAAGGTGTTATGCAGCATGAGTGCGCGTTCTGGTAGCCAGTCCCTTCTTAGAACCGGGACTTGGAAACATACGGACTCGTACATTCGCAGCCGCAGCAACTTGCTTTGGTCTGTGCACGACTCCATTTTCCCGTCCATGCACGTCTCCTGTTGCCTGATAACCATCCGGTGTAGTAGTGCCGGTCAGGTCTTAGCCACTATTTTCTTCGTACATAGGAAGCACTCGCGCGACACCGTCACGGTTACCGTCTACCCAGCTCCATCCGTTCTGAAGGTGGTTCCATTTTCGTTGACCAGCACCACCAGCCGGTGGCATCTTTCTTCCATGATCCAGTCAAAGGCTGTATCAGACTCATCGTTAGCAGCCATATCCGGCTTAACTGACGGCGGGTTAACCATTTTCTTCCATACTCACCTCCGCCGTAGTATTCGTTTTTGTTCTTTGTCCCATCGACAGGTTTCCGGAAATGAGATTGGCCCGCCTTTATCAATCCTGCTTTGTTATCGCAGACACTCGAGCAGCTTTTGCCTTAATTTTGTATGCAATCTCCTTCTTTTTAAAAGCACTTTGTTCCGAGATTATACTATGCTAAAGGGAATGCAAAGTTTTACGACGGCATTTTACTGACCATCGATTCCATTTCAGGAAGGACGCTATTCCATGGATATATTTCTAAACGAAAGACAAAACTTCTCTTTTGAAAAGTCTCACCATTCGTTAATATCTTCGCTCCTTGTACTCCTACCTTATCTTGCTTTTCTTCTTTCATTCAAGGAGAATTAGTTTTCCTCGGAATATCATGCTCACCGGGAGGTTTAACTTCCGACGCTGGAAAAGCGAAGCACACTATTTCTTGCTAAATGAGATTATCTTCTCACGCAGAGTTTCACAAAAGACCACCAGCACCAGCACCGGGCGAGCACCAGCCTATGCCTCACATCAATGATCGGCGCTCTTGACATAGGATCCGGAGCGCTTGAGATTTCAAACTCTCTCGTCGCTCCTACGAAAGGTGGGAAAATGAGTCCTGGTGGACGTCTCCGATAAGGACAGCAAAATTACATTACTGAGATCGCGAAAGAGATTGCCAGAACTGCTTTGACGGCTTCTTCCTGGGCCACTCTTGATATCTACTACCACTTTTCCCGAAGAAAAATTTATCGCGCAGTTTTAGATGCCGTTTTGAGCGGTTAAAATACAATATGTCGATTATTTTTGGATGGAGGAGATTCTTATGTCAGTCAAGCCATCGCACGTCGTCCCAACGCTCTCCTTTTTCAGGGTGTGAATCAGAGGACGTTTTACCTCCCATCACTTTTGATGATACTACACTCTTTACAAGACAGTGAAACACGGCACCTATTATCAGGACTATCTCTTGAAAGAGGCAAAAGATGCCGGACTTTCCGTCTATATCTGGAATATGCGCGGATGAGGAGCTCAGAAGCAGGAAGTTTCCGCCTATTGCAAGGAAAACCGCTTTCGCTGGTACACATGCCGGATATCACCGAAGAGACACTCCTCCTATCGAGGAAGAGTTTTTCTCGGAATGACAGGACTTGAACTCTGCGGCCTCTTGATCAGAATAAGCTAAGCGCCACCACCCTGCGCTATGATCTGCGACGTTCTCGATATTCATATTCGAGATCAGATTTTCAAGTTCTTTTTAGGAGAGCCTTCCAGACAGCGAGCGATACTCATTTTAGAAGAAAAGCAGCGCCTCTTAAGGTTCTCTTTCATCCTATTTCTCTTGCAAAACAACGGCAGCGCCTTTTGTAAACACTGACGATTCTTAGGAATCTCGTCAGGTTTCGCCTTCCGCAGCCTCGCAGCGCACTGCACTCTTGTGGTCGCCTCTGGTCTCCTGAGAGGATTCACTACTCATCTCTTCCGCCCTGAAGTTGGAAGATTCTGTTACTCACCTCCGTTTCTCAACACGTCAATGTCCTCGAAGCCGTCCGCTATGTACTGTAGTAAACCATGTTCCCACACTTTACCGGTATCAACTCGCAAAGCTGTAGTGAGTATCCATATCGTTTACATCCACGCTTACCGTTGCCCTCATCCAAAATGCTATTTTCAAACTCGCTGTTACATAGTAGCTGTAATCCTGAACGAAATTGTCTTCCGGAGGATTGATATTAATGTTTTTGCATATACAGGGGTGAAAAACATTATGTTTAGCCGTGAGCGGGTTCTTTGCCGTTAGAAATAGTACCCTGATATTCCCGCACTGACAAGCTTTACCGTCTCTCCTTCCTTGCAATTTCCGCTCGTGATCTGGTCTTCCACTTCCTTCTTCATCACTGTTCAGAAGAGTATCATCTACCTGCGACCCGGACTGGATATGTAAGAAAGAAGCCCTTCTAGCAGATATACCTTCTCGGTTTCCTTGGGTGCTTTTACCGGTTTTTCTGAATAAACTTATCCAGATATTCCTCAGGGCTCCCCCTTTAACTGTCACCTATCCCCATTGGAAAGACCTCTTGCGGATCCACGGAAAAATAGAGTCCCATAGAACCATCCATAATCCCGCTTGCTTTCCATTTCCGCAATACCTTCGGGTGCAGTTCCCGTGAATTCAATTTTGAGTTTTCGAAAAGCGTCAAAAGCTGTCTACCTTTTTCCAGGTCTTTTACCAGTAAATTCCTTTGCGGAATCCTGAATCTCACTTTAAACAATTCTTCAATATTATCTTTATCCAGATTCCACGTTAAATGAACCTTTGTCATCATTTTTATATCTTACCGCTTACTCCGTCCAGTTCCCGAAGTGTCCGGAAATGTAATAGATCGTATAAAAACTCCTCAACAGATGTAATCATCCAAAAATATCATCGGTCAGACCGCCCTTTCTTTTTCTTGACTTTGATTTTCTTTTATAGTCCTTCAAGAAGCTTTTCATCGAAACTTAACTTCCGCTTCACCATATCCGTCATATCCGGAAAAATTGACGGATATATACTATCAAGTCAATCTTTGACACGTCTTTGGAAAAAGAGCATAGCCAAAGACCAAAGCACTAAAAACATGAACAGATGACAATCACGATAATCACTGCGGAATGGCTCTTTTTCCGTCTCCGCCATTTTTCTAGTGCAGGTCTGTTGCTTCTTTAGCCACTTATATTTATTGACATTTTCTTTGATTCGATCCGCTGCGAAATTTTCTCTTCCGCTTTCTCCACCGTCTGCTCAGCCTGCACTGCAGCCTGTTGTACTGCTTCCCGTGGCACTTTGCTCTTTTGGCACTCTCAAAAGTCTTCTCTTCTGTATTGCCCATCGGCGGTTCCACTCTGAACACCGGCTCCGCCTACCTTTCCTCCTGCACGGATGTTTCCTGCTCTGCCTGTAGTTCCTTCCTGTACGGATGTTTCCTGCTCTGCTTGTCGTCCCTTCCTGTGCGGATGTTTCCTGCTCTGCCTGTGTTCCTTCCTGTACAGATGTTTCCTGTCTCTACTTGTGTAGCTTCTTCCTGCACGGAAGCTGTCAGATCCGCTCCTCCGGTCTCGTTTGAGTCGTAGCTGACCACTTCATTCTCATTCTTTTCCTCTGCACTCATATCAAGCTTCCTCCTATTCAAATGATGAAACCAACGCGAAAATCATATCATTTAATGTCCTTTTACAATGGATTACGTTTTTCATCCCATCGTTTTTCAAAGGAAGAGATTTCTTAAATTTCCATCAAATCTGCCTGTAGTTGAGGCTTTCTTTCTTTTTGCTCTTCAAAAGTCCTTTTTAAGGAAGACAAAAAGCTTCTTTACTAGGGATACATCACAAGAAGGTTAAGCTGGTCAGTAAGCCCGATACCGACGTCTCCTAAATCCCAAACCACAGTGTACTGGGCAGAGACCGCCGACAAAGAGCATAATCAGTGCAAAAATCTTATAAAGCCGTCTGAGAAGCCCACTCTCTCCGAAAAGATAAGAAAACATTGGAACGAGCATAGAAAAGGATGCCGAGGAAGGTGGAAAAACTGAAAAAGCCATGGGATTACGGCAGCAAAGATTTTCCGAGCGCCGAAATGATAGTTCATTGCCATCTGTAAAATATCCATCCCCTGCGGGTCGCTTAATCATTCCTTCCGGATAAGCAGCATATAATGCAGTAGCAGGAGCAGAGGATAATGGTATCGATGAACACGCCGATAGCCTGAAGCCCCATGTTTCACAGGATGATCCGTATCGGCTGCTGCTGCCGCCGCAAGGTGCGGAACCGGATCCTGCTTCATTGGAGAAAAGGCCTCTTTTTCACGCTGTTCATAAGCACCGCTGCAAAACCTCCGGAAGCAATTTGTCCGAGGCCGAACGCCTCGCAAAACATACGCCGGAAAACGATGTGAAGTGCCGTAAATGCGTAAAAATAACACGGTCATGCGGCAAAAATATAAGCCGCCATAACGGGAACAATCACATCCAAGACACGCGCTGTCGCATTTTTCGAAGGACAATCACCGCCGCAACAAGTACCAGAAGAATACTGGAATAAGGGGCTTCACGGAAAAGGCATTTTTCAAAGGAGGAAGAGCACGGAATTCCCGATAACCTGGCTTTGATTCCGCCCAGCAAATCAGACCGGAAAGCGCAAATAGCGCGCGACAATGCTCCTCTTCTTCAGATCCCTCTTCCAGCTTCTCCCCGGCATATATGGAAGAAATCGCATGAATATAGTAGGCGGGATGCCACGCGGAATCGCCATAAAGCGGATCTTTTCTCTGTGAAGCTGTGCCAGAGTAGCCTCAACAAAGGCTGTCGAGAGGGCCCAATCAATGCGGTAATCCACATCAAAGACACTGCCTGCTCACCGGAAGTGCCGCTACAACGCCCACAAGATTTCCCATCCAACTCTCGTTGCCGTAGAAACAATCAGCGTTTGAATGCCGGACAACTTTCCCTTGGAAAGGTCTCACTGCATCTTTGCATCCGGCTTTTCAATGAGCACGGATATCATTTCCCGAAACATACTGAATCATGCAAAAACTTTGTACGAAGGGTATAATAAATCCCGGCAGGAATGAGAGTAAAGAGCACCATGGGAGAGCCCCAGAGGTACTTCCACCAGGAAGCGGAATCTTTGAACAAATCCCCAAAAGAAATCCGTCATAAAATTCGATTACGCCTGATGAGTTTCATTTAATACACTGTGCATTTCAACCCTCCTGTTCCCTTGCACTTCGAATAGCTTAACCCTGCTTGTTCCCTTTTCACTTTGATACTTTTATGCGTCATGCTTTTATGTGTTAAAGTACTTGTTTAAAAAGAAAAGCACTCCTGTGCTTTTTCGAGTACTAGCGTATCAAGCAATTTCTGGCAAATGCAGATTCGTAAAGATAGATCGAGTAAACTTTACTGTCAGTTAGCGAGCTTCAAAAATACACACTTGATAAAGGTCTTCAACTTTTCATTTATCTTGTTATCATTTTTATGTCATGTCAAAATTTTTATAATAAACGGAGGTGGTTCCTGTATGGAGAAAGTTTTCTAACCGTTTCTCCCGGAATTGATGCATGGAGTCCGTCTATATATTTCTTTGACGCATCATAGTGCTCTTTAGCATCTCTAAGCCTTATTTCTTTTTACATCTTATCCTTCTGTTCCGGTCGCTTCCAGCTTCCTTTCTTCTCGACCCTTTTCACCAACTGAAAAGCTTCTCTCTTCATAGTTTCTTTCATAACACCTTAGCTTACTCATCTTGTCAGCGCCTTTTGGCTCCATGATAAGCCTTGAACTTAAGCGGTCAGATAACACGACTATACATGACTCTCTGCACTACAGCCTTGCAGAGTTTGTTTCTTAGCGTTCTTCTGATAGCTGCCCCAGTTCTCTCACGTACGTCCGTAAGCTTTCTATTCTCTCTGTATTTCTCCTGATGCCGCCATACAATCTATATATTTTGAGAATGAAGCCTCGTGGAATGCTTATTATAGTAAATGCTATAATTCTTCTTTGGCGATATCCTTTTCATCTAACATCTGTAGCTGCAGCCTGATTAATATATTTCATCAAGTGAAATTTATCTGCACAAAAGACTGATTTTTTCAATAAACTCCGTCCCATTCTTTATCCACTGAGCTCCATCTCCACTAATGAATACTTTCTTTAACTTCTCTTTATCATATGTCTTTTCAATGTAGTCGAAACCTTAGCCCAAAGACATGCATTCCCTTCTTTCGGGATAAAGGCCGGCAAAATAAAAACTATTTTTGAGTTCTTTTCTTCCTTTACAGCGATTCAAACTTTCCTTCGTGTACGTAAATCAGTTTAGAAATGAGCTCTTATTATCCTTGGACTCCTTACCATGCTGTTCTGCAATGTGATCTTCATCTGCTTCGATAAAGAGATACTCCACTTGCTTCTTGCCGGAAAGACCCCTCGAGTGTACACTATCTGTTGACCATGTATTTTTATTCATTACTGTGGTTTTTGCTAATTCTTTTCGCTTGGATGGTAATACCTTTGTCGCCTCACGATAGCTTTGTTTTTAATGCCTCCGTGAGATCAGCATTACCTCAGCTTCTTCACTAAACCGCTCGCGAGAATCCAAGCTATAAGTTCTTCAAGCAAGTAGAGTGACCTCCTTGCTCTATTTTTCTCTCTTGAAATACGTACAATCAAATACAACATCCCCAACAGAGGTAATCAGCATCCGCTTATCGACTCTCTGAATGTTTGGAAACGTTCTTTTCTGCTCCACACTCACTAAGCATAGAGTTCATTCTTGATAGGACTTCCCCAAGAAAGAAGCAGAAAAAGCCTCTGTAGAGCTTTTTATAGACCTCCAAAGAACTAAAGTCCTTAGGATTTTCAAAAATTTATTTTCTGCATCAAGTAAACCTTTTACCAAAACCTCTAATAGGTACTACAATACCCATGAGGTAATCTCCCTTTGCATAGTTTTTGTCGAAAACCATTGTATCAGAGTTATTGATTACTCTCTTTTTATATTCTTTATCAACTGACAAAATCTTTACTCTATTGTAGATATTTCTCGCCATTCGCCAGTTCTTTCGGAATGTTTCATCGGCTCCTTTTTCCAATACACCTTCTTCCGTGTAAAGGCATTAAAGTCGTTTCTTCAACTCCTCAATGAGGAAATATCCTAGGAAGCCAGTTTACCGTATTCAGCTCTTTCCTTCTTAAAGTCAACGAGCGTCTGTTTAGCCTCGCAATTTGATTTCTCCCGATAAAACGGAACAAAAATAGACAGTGCATAGTAGATGAAATTTCGGATTAGTCATAGATCCAACTCCGTAAATTTTTCTTCTATCTCGATTTCTATTTGTAGCTCTCTCGTATCTCCGTCTTAATGCTTCCTCCAAGCTTTCGCCTGGCTCCACCTTTCCCCAGACTCCAATACCCTTTAAACTCTCCATAGCCTTTTCGGTGGCAAAAGTTCATCATCCCGCCGCAAAATTGCCGCTGCAACCTCTATCATCGTTTCTCCTTATCCTCTTATACCACGATTCATTCATAAAGCATTTCATAATGCGTTCTAAAAGATATCCTCCTCTTTTTGTTGTTATTTCCCTAGTATAATGCCTCTGCTCTTTTTCTTAAAAAGAGATTCTTTCTATATTCGAAATTAAAAATTGGAATTTCCAAAAATCCGCTCTTGCACCATAAATATACTTATGCTATACTCCCGTAGATATTGACAAAAAGACGGGTTATGGTCTGTAGCTTTGTCTATCGACTTGTTTCCATAAAAAGGATGGTTTTCATGAGAATAGCAGAAAATCGCTTTAGTACTTTTTATTTGTAATTTTAGGTGTTGCGCTTATCTGCCATTATCCTTATGCAGAGAGGGAAGAGTGACGGTTTTAGGAGCTTTATCCGGTTCAACCGATACCTATTGGCAGAAAAAACAGGGGTCGTTCCGTGGAAGGAAGCTTAGAAGTTTACAAGTACGGAACCGTCGCATTTTGCGGTTGCTTTACTTTTTGGATATCATTTGGTAAATCTGTTTTCCACCGTTTTTAAGCCTGCGAGTTTTGCAGGCTCTATTCTGTAGAAAACGAGATACCGCGCGCTTTGCGCGATACTACATTAAGAACAAGATGTCTCAGGCTTTGCCTTGGCCACTTGTTATGAATTAAGGGCAGCATGCGCGAAGAGACAAAAATAAAATTAAAAAGATCATTTTTAGACATTGAAAAGGTGAGTTCTCTTCCGAAGATGAAGGAGAAAGAGCTCATCCATTTTTAAAGGGATTCCCAAGAAGAGACTTCACCGCTCTTTTTAGAAGAAATGGAAGAGAGGACTGTCTCTTTCTGCTAAAGAAGGACAGAACTCTTCTTTGAGCTGCTAAACCGGAAGAAAAGGGCATAGTAAAAGCTCAATTCAAAAAGAGCGGAAGAGCGTACTCTAAAGGCATTTATTCCAAAGGCAGGCTTCGGCTTTGTAAGCCTCTCGGAAAAAGGAGCTCGATGACATTTACATTCCGAAGGGTTCGGAAGGAAATGCCATGGACAGGGATACCGTGCAGATTCTTATCACGAAAAGAAAAGCAGGGCGATTCCAGTGCCGAGGGAAAAATCGTAAAGGTCAGTGAAGCGCGCGGTAACGGAGAGTTCTCGGACTTGTGAAAGAAAAGACGCGAGGGACTCTTGCTATCCTGACATGTTAAGCTCCCTCTCCTTTCTATATCCGGCCAGGAAAGACCTGCGGAGCCCTTCCGGGAGATAAGGTCGTGGCAAAAATCCTCTCCTCGGCGGGGTACAAAGAAGAAAAGAAGAGGTCAGCGGCGCTCTCCTATTCCCGCGGAAAGGACGAGGTCCGCTCCTCTCCTATCTCGTCTGCAGGGGTTACGGAGGTGCTGAGCGCAGTACGGAACCCGGTGTAGATGTGCTCTCCGTCATTCGTGTATTTTCTCTTCCTGAGGACTTTCCGGAAGAAGTCAAAGCTGAGGCCACAGTGATTCCTATGGAGTGCCGGAGTCTATCCTGAATTCGAAGGCAAGGAGAGATTTTCGTGCGCTCACTACCATTACCATTGACGGAGAAGATGCCGAGGACTTGGACGATGCCATCTCTTTGGAATATTTTTCCGGAAAAAGAAACTTTACCGTCTCATGTGCATATCGCCGATGTTACGGAATATGTGAAGGAGGGCAGTTCTTTGGATTTAGAGGCTCTGGAGCGCGGAACCTCCGTGTGTTAACGGATAGAGTAATCCCCATGCTTCCGAGAGAGCTTTCAAACGGCATTTGCTCCCTGCATGAGGGGGTGGATCGTCTGACCCTCTCCTGCATCATGGACTATAACGAAAGGGGCGAACAGCTCTCCCATGAAATCTGTAAAGGAATCATTCTCCGATAAGAGAATGAGCTATACCAGAGTGACTGCCGTTTAGGGGAAGCGAATCCACTTCAACTACTTTTTGATGCAGATAGGACTTCCGAAACTTCTATCGATAAGAGAAAAGAAGACCATGCCGAAGACTACTCCTCTTATCTCCCCATAAGAACTTACTTCTTAAGATGAGGAGCTTTCTCGTCTCCTTCGCAATAAGCGTGTAGAAAGCGTGGGGGCTTGACTTTGATTTTCCAGAGTCCAAAAATCATTTTCAACGAAAGGGAGATTTTCGAAATTCGCTCCATTATTCGGGAAGATCCCATAAAATCATCGAGAGTTTCATGCTCGCAGCAAATGAGACCGTTGCGGAGGAATATTACTGGAGAGATATTCTCTCTTCTACCGTGTGCACGAGAAACCGGACTTTGACAAATGTAGAACTTTTCCCGGATTCTATCGAATTTCTCGATTCTCCTTCGCGCGAAAGACCCGACAGCATTCGTCCGAAGGCATTACAAAGGGGTTTGGAAACGATTAAAGGGAAGGAAGCGTGAGATGATGCTCAGTAATCTGATTCTCCGCTCCTTAAAACAGGCAAAATACGCGTGGAGTGCGGAGAGCATTTCAGGCGCCAGTAAATAGCCCGCACTACCCTCCGATCAGGCGTTACCCCCGACCTGCAGATTCACAGAATTATTAAGGAAAATCTGCTTTCACAGGAAAAATGAAAGCGCTACGCCCACTACAGTCGTATCCTCCTGATGTAGCCTATGCAGACTCCCTTCGCGAGCGACGGGGCAGAACAGACGGAACAGGATTGCATGAAGGTGGTAAAAGTGCCAGTAGCGAAGAACTTCCTCGGAGCTTTCCCGGCACCATTTCCGGACTTACGAGTACGGTATATATGGGCACTGGAAAATGGCATCGAAGGCATGATTCCGCTCCAGTAAATAACGACTATTTTATTTTCATAGAAAAGAAATGATAACGAGAGGAACAGAGCGGAAAAACCTTCCGTATCGGTGATAGTCTGTCCGTCATCGTGTATGCTGTAGATGACCTAGAGCAGGACTATCGACTTTGTGCCGGCTCCGAAATGGTCGGAGGAATAACGAAGGAAGAAAGAATGAGCGACAGCATTACAGCAAATCGCACAACAAAAAGCTTCCATGAGTTTTCGTGGAGAAAGCCTGAATGCGGCATTCAGCTTTTCGGAACGGGTCCATCTCTCCGCCTCGGACAGGCTTCCATTAAAGAGTCCTTCTGTCAGATTCAGGGAAACAGTGTTTCATCGTGGGCATGCATACAACCCTATGAGCGAGGGAAGATTTTTCCAATAAGGATCCCTGAGAGACAGACTCCTCCTCCACTGAAGAGAAATTGACCGCCTGCTCCAGGAAAATCAAGGAGCAGGGCTATGACCATATGCCACTTCGCCTCTATAAAGGAAGCCCTTGTAAAACTCGACATGGGACTTTGTCGTGATAAGAAGATTTGAGATAAACGTGAGGACATGAGAAGAAGGCACAAGAAGGAGCTCGGGAAGGAGTTTAAGAAGGCGAATATTCGTGTGTGATATAGAACATATTGGATATAGAAATTCCCCGGATACACTCTTTCGTAAGGCGCTCTCGCTCGGTTCCGACACAACGGTACTAAAGCAGAAAACTTCGCTTTCGCTTGTTTTTCTGCAAGTGCCGGCGATCTCCAACACTTTACTCCGAGTGTATCCGGGGAATTTATTTCTAAAGTTCTACTATGAGCCGAGGAGATCCGCGGGCTCAGATTGCCCTCACTTCAGTGCCTGCAAAATTGTGAAATACTTTTCGGGTATTCTTTACAATGTATCTTCAGTTCCAGTTTTATAAAAAGCCGTGAATATAGATAGTCCACGGCTTTCTTACTCATATGCAGGAGTACAGTTCTAAAATATCTCTTTCATAAGTATAGACCTTCTCCCATATGTTCTTGAGTAAAGCGTTTTGGAGGGCTCCGGCACTTGCAGAAAACAAGCGAAAGCGAAGTTTTCTGCTATACCGATCGAGGCCGGAACAGAGCGAGAGACGTCTTTACGAAAGTGTGTATCGGAAGGTCTTTCTATAAGTGAATATTTTATGAGCTGTGCCTCTACATATCCATTAACCTTACCCCTATCTTCTCAAAGGCATTCAGTAAATCCTCTTGCCTTATTGATTTCCTCTTCACTTAAGGTATGGTCATGCTGCTCTTATGCTGACATTGTAAGAGAGGGACTTATGGCCTGTAAGTACCTGTGCGCCTTCGTAGATATCGAAGAGCTCCACCTTCTCAAGGAGTGGTGATGCCGCTTCACGAATCACATCTTCCACTTCGCCGGCAGTCACTTTAAGCGGTACAAGGAGGAGAAGTCATGAGACACTGCTGGAACTTGGCAACCGCGTAAACTTTGTGATCTCCGGAAAGAGGATAAACTCCTCTAAATCAAGAACCGCTACATAGGCTCTTTCCTTCAAATCAAAGTTCTTTAAGACATCCGGGTGAATCTCTCCCATTGTTCCAAGCAATTTTCCTTCATAGAGGATATTTGCCTTTCTGCCCGGATGGTAGTAAGGTTTTTCACAAGCTCCATCATAATGGAAGCGACCATTTAAACCGCACTGCATGAGAGCTCTTCATTTCCCCTTTAAGCTAAAAGAAATCGCCCTCTCCGATGAGGCCGAGTCAAAGTCATGCGCTCGTCCGGAAGCTCAGTAAGCGGCAGGCTCTTTGGAATATAGAGCTTTGCCATTTCAAAAAGCTTTACATCCTTATTCTTATGACGATTATTTAAAAGCTAAGTGCCTGTAGCATACCCGGAACAGAGCTGGTACGCATTACGGAGAAATCCTCTCCCAGAGGATTGGAAATCACTAACCTGCTGCCACTCAGGCATTTTCCGGAAGTAACTCTCATAAAGCCTTCTTTGACTCAAAGGATAGAAATAGCTTTTCGTTGTAACCGAGTGCCTCGGGCCATAGTGCACCTAAGTCTTCTGTTTAAAGCAAGGTTCGGTGCATTCCTCCCACGGTACTGGACAGAGGAGGAGATGCTCGGAATCTTGTCATATCCGTAGTAACGAGCCACTTCTTCCGCAATATCTGCCATTCTTTCCAAGTCCTGACGGAAAGTCGGATCGAGTGAGTTCAGTGTATTGCCCTTTCTACCGTTTGAATTTCCAAGGGAGAAGATAGCCTTCATTTCCTCTCGCTTAGTGGCTCCCAATAAATTATTGATTTCGGAAATGGATACGGATAAATGCTTCTCTTCCTTCTTTTTCGGATAGCAGTCCACCATACCGCCTACCACTTCACCGCAATGCAGTTCTTCAATCGGGTGGGCTCTGTCCATCGCCATTTCACGGATTCGGATCTAAGCCCTTTTTCAAAATAAGAGGAAGCATCGGTACGAGTCAGCTTTCTTCCGGAAAAGACGGATGTTCGTGCCGTTAAAAACAAAAGCCGCTTCCAGCACCACATTTTTACCTTATCGGTAATCATGGAATTTTCTCCACGCATGATACCGCCGAGGGCAATGGTCTTCTCCGCATCCTTGATACAGAGGATAGAAGAATCGAGTTCGTGCTCTGCGTCCAAGGTGATGAACTTTTCCTTATCCTCTGCACGTTCTATCCGAATTTTCTGTCCGCTGATGTCCTCGTAGTCAAAGGCATGCATGGGCTGTCCGAGCTCCAGCATCACATAGTTTGTGATGTCTACGAAGTTATTGATCGGGCGGATACCGGCTGTCCGGAGACGAATCTGCATCCAGAAGGAGACTGGCGCAGCGCACATTTTTAATAAGACGTGCCGTACAGCGACTGCAAAGCTCGCTGTCCTTTAATTCCACACTAAGATAGTCGGAGAGCTTTTCTTCATTCCCCACCTTCTTGATTTCCGGAAAATGAAATTCCTGTCCGAAGGCTGCCGCCGCTTCTCTTGCCAGTCCCACTACAGAAGCAGTCCACACGTTGGAGGTAATCTCATACTCATGGAGAATATCCCGAAATCCGAGGTGCCGGAGCATCTTCTCCACAGGTGTTCCTTCGGGAAGATGTAAATCCTCTTTCCGGTGCTTCCGGGAAGAAGTTACGAGTCTCCTCCAAGTTCCTCGATAGAACACATCATGCCGAAAGACTCCACCGCGGAGCTTTCCGTTATGAGATGCTCACCACTCTCGGACGCTTTCGCTTCGATCGAGCCTTTTACCTCTACTGCGTCTAAAACGACCGGAACCACCTGTCCCTGCCACATTCCGAGCACCGGTCACGATTTGGAGTGTCTCTCTCACCGATGTCCACCTGATCAGATTAAGGTGGTCAGAATCCTCGTCACTTCTTCACGGAAGAGAATCTTTCCGGTCACAATCTTCTCCGATTTTCTGAGGTCTTCCATAGTTTCTACCTTATTGCCGACCAGGTCATTCTGTCTCCAAAGTCTTTTTCCCCGATACGGAAAAGCCCCGGAACATATGCTTTTAACCAATCATGGATGTATTCATCTTAATCCCCGTATAAAACTGCTCTAAGAAGCGCAAATCATTTTCATAAAAAGTAAACGCATATCATCGATTTCGTACTTCAGAAGCGCGATACGCGCAAGACCCACCCAAAAGGCGAAACCGCTGTACTCGTTCGGGTCGATTCCGCAGGATTCCAGCACCTTCGGGTGCACCATTCCGCAGCCTAAAATCTCAATCCAGCCCTCTCCCTTACAGAAACGGCAGCCCTTACCCTTACACTTAAAGCAGGAAACATCCACTTCGGCGGAAGGCTCCGTAAAGGAAAGTAGGGTGACGGAGTTTTGTCTTCGTATCCTGTCCGAAGAGCTCCTTGGCAAAGAGGTCCAGCGTGCCCTTTAAATCGGAAAAATGGATATTTTTACTCAATTACCAAGCCCTCTACCTGATGGAAAGAAGGGGAATGAGTCGCATCCACTGCGTCGGAACGGAACACTCTTCCCGGGCAAATCATACGAAGTGGTGGCTTGTGGGTTTCCATGTATCTGGCCTGCACAGAGGGAGGTCTGGGTTCTTAAAAGAATATCTGCTGATATAGAAGGTATCCTGTTCATCCCTTGCAGGTGTCCTTTCGAATATTCAGTTTTTTCAAAGTTATAACTGTCGTACTCCACCTCGGTGCCTTCCACAACTTTCATAGCCATGCCGATAAAGATTTTTCCACCTCTTCCAACGACCAAGGGTATTCGGATGCGCGTGTCCATAACGAATCTTCTTTCCGGGAAGTGTCACATCAATCGTCTCGGTGGAAAGTCTGCATCCTGTAAGAGCACGCTCGAGCTCTGCCTGACGCTCTTTGATCTCCTCTCGATTTTTCTGAGAAACTTTCATTTACCAGCTGTCCGAAAGTCGGTCTTCTTCGGCACTTAAAGTCACTTAAAGCCTTCTTCGCCTCCAAAGCTCTCCTTTTTCCCAGAAAGCTGTGAATTTCATTGATGGAATTTCATATCCGTGGCAGAGCGCAAACGCTCTTCCTCCGCCTTTCTGATTTCCTCGAGATTGAATGTGTTCATTTTACCTCCTCTATATAAACAGTTTCCTTTACGGAATCGCCCGCACTTTTGTGCCCTCACGATTCCTGCTCTTCGTGGCTTTTCTTTGTCCTTCTTTACGGAATCGTCGCACTTCGATGCTTTTACGATTCCTGCTCTTCGTGCTTTTCTTTTGGTTTTCCTTTTACGGAATCTGTCCGCACTTCGTGCTTTACGATTCAGCCATTCGTACTCGCACTCGGACTTCCCGTCTCTTCGTGCTCGTCATGGGGCGTGCCATCAAGTCCTATCTCCTTTTGTCAAACAAGTTTGCAACAGAGATAGAAACTTGCGGCGCTGTAAAGAAGTCCCCGTCTGCAATTGCAGACAGGGACGAATGTTCGCGGTACCACCCTGATTCCTGAGGTACCAGGCTCTCTTTATGTTAACGCAGTCTCACGGTTTTTCCTACTCTCCTTCGATTTCAAAAACTGCTCGGTGGGAAAATTCCAAAAAGCGCTTTGGGAAGAACTTTAGCCTTCATGATTCTTCTCTCTATGCTAAGTGAATCTTCTTTCTGTACTGTGCACCTTCATCGCATTTCTTTCGAAGTATATAGATACGACAGAGAAAGAAGTCAAGTTCTATGTTTTTTCACAAAATTATTTTATTATCCCGCCTCTTGCATTATGAAAATAAATTCTATTTTAACTTCCCTTTTCTTCTACGGCTTGCTCTTTTATTGGATTTCCTGCTTTTTACTTCCGTTTGGTTTTCAACGGACTTATCAGGCTTCTTAACGTCCTTATTCTTCTCCACTACTCTTCTTCTTTCCCAAACATCGATTGCCTGACTCCATACACGGAAATGAGACTTTAGTCGTCTTCTTTACAATATACATCGCATAATCCGCATTCTTCTGAGCTCATCCGGTGTTACTCCGCCGTCAGGATACCAGCGACACCGCTCGGAAAAGACGGAGCATCTTCGTTCGTCCGAGGCACGGCTTTCATACTATCGTTTTTCTGCAATTTTTCAATCAGGCTGTTAATTTTACTTCGATTTCCATTCTCATCAAAAATAAAAATATTAAATTCATCTCCGGAAATACTAGGGTAAATTACTTTGATCCAGCGCTCACGCATGGCATCCGATGCACAACGGATATACTTGTCTCCGTACTCATGTCCGAAGCTGTCATTTACCATCTTTAGATTGTCAAGATCATCGCTGATATAAGCGCCTGTAGCATTTCGCTTCTGTGATGTTCCAGAAGTTCCCAGATCCAGATCGTCCGAAAGTCTTCTGTTATAAAGGTCGGTCAGAAGTCATGATCTCTCCATACTGCAGATTTTCCTGCTCTCTTCAAAAGACGGTCGGAAAGTTCTTCCAGTGCCTCCGACATCTGATCGATTTCAAGATTCCGGTTTCCTTCAGAAGTAATTTTTCATTGGTTTTATTTCTCCCTAACCTCCGAAAACCCAAATCCTTAATCGGTTTCTGCAGGAAGATAGAAATCGAAAGGCTGCCCAGTAATCCGATTAAAATCGTCAAAAGACCGGTCACGCCCATAACATAGAACATTCTGTCAGCAAAACGATTCATCGTTTTATAGAATCTCAGCACGCAAGTCTCCATTCCAAATCTGCAAAGTATCTGGTTGTCGAGAAAATACGCAAAGGGAATACTGTAGGCATAGGTATCCTCTCCATCTGTCGGTTTCCAAATCAATATCATCTTCTACCGTCGTTTCCATGGATTCAAAAACGAATCAATTCCTTGATAGGTACTGTCACTTAAGGCATCTGAACCCTCAATACTCATGAAGTAAGCTGCGGTTCCGCTACTATCCAATTCCTTCTCCGGAAGGTTACTGTTCAAAATAGCTTAGAGCACATCTACCTCAAGACACCGTATACTCTGCCGTCGGAAAGACGGAGAGGCACAGAATAGGCAATCGCCTGTCTGTCTTCCCCTAAAAGAGCGTATAGGGCTTACTCCAGTATCCAAAGTCTTCCCATCCAACCTTCTCATCATAATGGAAGCATGCCTCTGTAGGGCTGATAAAAAGAAATCATAATAGGGGATATTCGCCTTTCCGAATTGGAAGCAGGTGTTCCAAGTCGCGTCGAGTGGTTATTTGTTTCTGTTCCGAATCACCAGAAAGGGGCTGTTCTATCAGAAGCATCCAAGTTTTGCGCACTGGGTTTAGACTCGGATCCAGATCGCGAAAAATATAGTCCGAGCTTATCCTGATACTGACCGGATTCCATCCCCTCTTTTAAATCATCCGCATTTAAAATCAGAATGCCCTGGTCACATGATTGGTTCGCATCATGGTGATCAAATCATCCATTCACACATTCAGGAATGGGGCTGCATTTTTCCGAGCAGTCATCAATTGCCTCTATATCCAGCTTTCCCTGCCTCATATGATGCCATCTGCCAACTGATTGATTTTTCTGCACCGTCTGTCAACGTTCATCCATTGGTTTACCATGATGCTTTCCAGATAATTTCTTCTGGCCTCTACTTCTTACTCTCAATGATTTCTCTGGAATTGTTACGAATCAGTTGAAAACAATCCCTGTCCATAAATGAAACCATAAGATTCCTATCTCTAAAATGAGCAGACCCATCAGTGGAAGCAATATTTTTCCTAAAAATCGGTTGTTTTCTCATTCTTCTCCCGGCAATCTAGCCTTTTATCCCTTCTATCTCAGAAAGCAAAGACTCATACCACAGAGTAAAGGTCTCCTCTGTACATACTTTCCCCACTGCATCCTCTTTAGCAGGCCGGATGCTACAGTCGTCTCAATCGCTTTTGTTCTCAATTGCCTTATCCTTCAAGGTGTTTTCCAGAATTTCCTAAGCGTGAGATATATTGTCCGCTGCGAGAATATAATACATTGTATGAGAGGAAACTGTTTTTAGACCCTCTTCAACAGCAGGGTTGGTTCCCTCCATGATTGCATCTACAGTTTGCACCGTTAAAACTGTCCGAACGCACCAGCATCTGCCGAAAGAGCAAATTTACTGTTTATGGATTCGAAGTAAGCCAACGCAAAAACTCCATGGAAGCTTTGATTTTTCTGCTCTTTCTCCCTTTATCACTCTGCCTGCCTTGCTGAAGTTGCAAACACTACTGCCCCTAACAAACTCAGGTGTGCAGAAGAACCATCGACTCGATGGGATAATACTTCCTGATCGGATAAAATGACCACCCGGGAAAATAACTGCGTAAAGCAGCTGCAGTGCTCACATAAATAATCTCTCCCGTTCGTAAATCATCGGATTTCGATATCTCCGGAACTGCCAGCACCCTTAATGTAGGGGCACATGTAAAGTAATCCCATAACATGTAGAGACTTCTTTCGGAAAATATAGATTACTTTTTCCGGAGGCATCCACGGAAACCAGATCAACTCCATTGCTTGGCACCGACCAGAAAATACGCCGCAAAATCCTCTTGTCCGAGCCTTTCCGTCATCCGCTTCCGGAGTTAAGCCATCCATGTACTCGTAGTACTTGGCCACTTCAATGAGTCCTCTCGACTGTCCAGCTCCGGAAAGAGCGGTACCGGTCGCATCGGAAAAGCTCTTCCAGGCTGTCGCATTTAAATAGAAGACCTCTGTGGATTTTTGCTACCGGAAGAATCTTTTATGCCTTCTCTTTGATTTCCAAGTCTGCCTTCTTCCAGAAATCCGAGCACAAATTCGTCCATTTCTTCCTTAGTAAAGTAATTACTAAAATCCACCAGATAACCTTTGCGATCCAATACCTTTGCTATATCTCTACTATACATAAAAGCCATATCGGATAACTGCCTGTGAAGTTCTTATCCGTAAGAGAGAAAAGATTCGCTTCCAAAGTCCTCCATCGATCCGGGGCTCATAACATGAACCGTAATATTTAAGTCCTTCCCTCAGGTTAGTTAAACTCATCTACTGTTCTCAGGAAAACTTCCTGCGCAATGCGGAATAATAACTCCATATATTTAATTCTATATTTTCTTTACTTCTCTTATAGGTATATGCTTTTCTCCTGCTCATTCGCCTTTTTCTTGCAAGAAAGAGAAACATCATACACAAAAAGAATAAAAGAAGCTGTAAGACTTTTCTCTTCATTCTATATTTTTCCTTTTTCCTGTTTATCTGTTACAAATGGAATGAAGCGTCATGCAAATTTTTTAACAGACTAAACTTTCTCTTATCAGTGAATATCATCGACTATTTCACAACTGAATATAAGAAGACTTCCAGCTTTTCCCCGCTTGTCCGCTTACTGTGCAAAGTCATTATCAAAACATTGATGTCCAGGTTTTTGATGATACGACATTGGAAAGCAGGAGGATTTTTCTGTTTCCCTTATATCCTGAGCGGTTTTATCCGATAAAAAGGAAAGACCGGTTTGAATAGAAAGGATAGCTATGTCATTATTTTTATGGAAATGGAATAGCCCTTTACAGAGAAGACCTTACGACTCTCTTGTGGGGAAGGCAAAACTTAACGGTAAACAATATCGCGAACGTAGATACCCCAAACTGCAGTCAAAGTATCTCACCTTTGAGAATGAGCTCTTCACCGCATCTCCACTGCGGGAAAAGGGCGGGCAGAAAAAGGTTCATGTGGCTCAAGCAATCGATGGACAAAGGCTCGATACAGCTAGAGAATGAATCCAGCAGATTGGACGGCAACAATGTAGACATGGATCAGGAACAGGTAGAGCTTGTCAAAACTACCTACGCCTACCCAGTATATGGTGATTCCGTAAACAATGATATAAAACGACTTGATGGCAGCTGTAAAAAGCTTCTAGTCCTTTTTCTTCTATATAATATGGGAAGAGCTTATAGTAAGAAGAGGAAAAATGATGACTTCGTGAAGGGATGCTCCGATTTTCTCCGAATATTATTTTTCTCTGTATTCTACTATACGACTTCAGGAATAGAGAAAAAGGATGGTAGCACTGCCCCAACAGTGTTTTTGGCATTATGATTCTTTGCTTATAGACTGAGCAGAATCGCCGATAAATTACCAGGACAGAAATATTGCAGTGGATAGTGGTGAGTAAATACCTCTGGAAATACTTGCTTAACCAAAGTGTTTCCAACAGATAGCGCAGAACAAGTGTGTGATGCTCGTTTAGAATGAAAAAATAGCGAAAAAGGTGGTAAAACTATGGATAGTACAATGGAAGGAATGTTGGATACCCTATCTTCTGGAGACAGGAATCTCTTGGATAAGTTAGATGAGATGCTGATTGCGGCTGAGAAGGTCGGGGACTTTTCCACAGATGACGTAAACGAAATCTTCCGTATCATGCACACACTAAGAGATTAGAGTGCCATGATGAATTCACCTCATTTCCAGCATTGACACCATGTCGAGGGATATGTTCTTCTTTATTGAGAGATAAGGGCATCTGATTCCTTTAAACGCTGAGCAAAAGAGGGAGCTCTTTGACCTTATGTTGCTCGGAGACTATCTTCGAAGCGGTCTTGAAAAGGTAAAGGCCGGAGAAGAATTAGACAATAACGTAGATGTCTTTGCAGGAGAAATCAATGGCTTCTTGGCTAAGATTTCCGGAAAAAAGGCGGAGACAACTCTGCCGCAGGGCTGCATCTACACAGACTGCTTCCACTTCAGGAGAAAGAGTCCTTCCAAATGACCCCACTGCCCAAAAGTTTATTCATGTCTTTTTGGATGAGGGAATCGAATGGAAAATCTCCGTGCATTTATGATTGTAAATGCCATCAAGGAGTTTGATTTGAGTTCCGTTACTATCCTGAAGATATGGACAGTAATCCTGAAACTGCTCCAGAGTATTATTGATTCCGGATTTTTTCTTGCCTTCGATAATGATGAAACTTTGGACAAGGGAGAAAAGGTACTCCGTGAACAGAGCCATATTCTTTCCTATGAAATCGTGACAAAGAAGGAAGAAGCAAAGAAAGAAGAGGCAGGAAATGCTAAGGAAAGTACTGCAAAGGCACAGGGAGATAAGGATAACGGAAATGCGCAGCAGACCGCTCAGCAGAAATCTGCCGCACCGGTTAAGCAGAGCTTGATTTCCGTAAACTTACAGAAGTTGGACAGCTTAAATGACCTTGTGGGTGAAATTGTAATCACGGAATCCATGGTTACCTCCTCTCCCGTCCTTCGTATGCTGCCTCAAGAAAGTCTGGACAACTTTATGAAGTCCGCAAGACAGCTTCGTAAGTTGACTGACGACCTACAAGATATTGCCATGAGCTTACGAATGGTATCCATCTCCGTGTATTCCAGAAGATGAATCGTATCGTTCGTGATATGAAGCAAAAGCTCGGTAAGGAAGTAAAACTGACCATTATCGGTGAAGATACGGAAGTAGATAAGACGATTGTCGACAGCATTCAGGATCCTCTGAGTGCATATTGTTCGAAACAGTATGGATCACGGTATCGAAGAAACCAAGGAAGAACGTATTGCTGCAGGAAAAGATGCAGAGGAGAATTGACCCTCCGCCTTCCACACCTCTTCCGAAGTCATTATCACCGTTGCCGATGACGGATATGGCATGAATCCCGAAAAGCTTCTTTGATAAGGCGGAAGAAAACGGGTCTGTCTCTATAAGCGCGTTCCGAATATTCCAAAAAGAGGCACTGGGACTCATTATGCTTCGGTTTTCTCTACAAACCAGAGCGTAACGGAGTTCTCCGGCCGAGGCGTAGGAATGGACGTAGTGAAGAAGAACCTGGAGTCCGTTGGCGGAACCATCAGCATTTCCAGTGAGCTTGGAAAGGGTTCCACTTTCACGATGAAAATCCCGCTTACTCTCGCCATCATGGATGGTATGAAGGTCAATGTAGGCGACTATCTTTTCACCATTCAATCGTAAACATCCGTCAGTCCTTTAAGGTTGACGATGCGGAAGTTGTTTTTCGACGAAAACGGAAACGAAATGGTTAAACGTATGGATGTCTTCTATCCTATCGTACGTCTCAACAACTTCTACGGTATCGAAGGGAAAGTATACCGATCTCGCAGACGGTGTTCTGATCTGGGTAGAAGCAAATGACAAATCCTGCTGCCTCTTTGTGGATGATTTGATTGGAGAGCAACAGGTTGTAGTAAAGCCGCTTCCGGCTTACTTTAATGCCTATAATCTGAAGGACAGCGGCATCAACGGATGCTCTATCTTGGGAGACGGTAATATTTGTATCATCTTGGATGTCTTAGAGCTTGTACTCTCAAGCCATTGAAAATAATTAAGGAGGGAAGTATGGGCGAAGAAGAATTAATGGATGATTTCCTGGAGGGACAGGAGTCGGTGGAAGAAGCGGACAGCATTGATGCAGAACGTTGCCTCACCTTTGAATCCAGCGGAATGGTGATGTATATGAGCACCAGCTATGTTATTGAAATCATCAATGACCACAGCATCACTGCACTTCCCATTGTACCCCAGTATGTTAAGGGTATCATTAACTTAAGAGGTTCTATCCTCCCGGTCATTGATATCCGTCTTCTGATGGACAAGGAAGCTGAGGAGTATACCTCAAAAACCTGCATCATCGTATTGAATATTGATTCCGTTTCCATTGGAATCATCGTAGACCGTGTAAGACAGGTTATCGATATCGATTTGAGCGAGGTTCAGCCGATTCCTCTCAGAAGCAGACAAAAGCTATGTAACGGTATGATTACATTGGACAGCGGTGAAGTCGCAATGTCCTTTGATGCAGAAGCATTGGTACAGTCTTCATCCGATGCAGTATAAGGGGATCTTTCATGTACGATTTGTCGAACGAGGATTTTAAACGCTTATACAGCTATATGCAGGACAAGTTCGGCATTGATTTAAGTAGAAAAGAAGCCTTTTAATCGTAAGCCGTTTGTCCTCCATATTGGAGAAAAATAGGATATCGTGATTTTCACAGCTATGTAAGCGATATTTTTGAAAAGGGAAGATCAGAAATGCTGACCACCCTTTTAAACAAACTGACTACAAACTACACCTATTTCATGCGAGAAGAATCGCATTTTGATTACTTGAAAATGTAGTTCTCCCGGAGCTTGCAAAGAAGCACGCAAGAGACAAGGTGCTTTCCATCTGAGTGCGGGCTGCTCTTCCGGAAAAGAGCTCTACAACATTCCATGTACCTCTCCGAATATTTCGAAAAACTTCCCGGAAAGTGGGATACCAGAATTTTGGCTACGGATATTTCTCACAATGTCCTCTCCAAAGCTGCAAACCCCGCTACCCGGAGGAAAGCTTGGAGAAACTTCCGAAATCATGGAAAAATAAATATTTTGTACCGCTGGGAGACGGATTTTACACGGTTACTGAAGAATTGCGGAAAAATGTCATTTTCCGACCGTTTAACCTGATGGAGCCCATTCATTTAAGCGGAACTTCGATTTAATCTTTTGCCGAAACGTCGATTTATTTTGATCAGGGCCACTAAAGATGCTCTGGTAAAAACGCTTTTATGATGTAACCTATCCCGAAGGGCACCTGTTTATCGGGCATTCGAAGGACGACGAAGCAAACCTGTCCCTATCAGCACATAAAAACCGGCTATCTACAAAAAGAAGCGTAACTTACCGCCTTATCTTGCCACTTTCAAAGTTTTGGAAGAAACAAGATGAGGCTATCTACTTTTAAGGACTGGCTTAAGGGAGAGGCGATGAAGACTTTTCATTTCCAAAAACTATTTTCATCTGATTGCAATGGGGGCTTCCACCGGAGAACAGAGCTCTTCTTGCCGTCTTGGAGGCTTCCCGGAAACCTTCGCCCTATCGTCATCACGCAGCATATGCCACCGGTTTTACCAATATGTATGCGGAACGCTTAAACAGAATTTGTAAAATGGAAGTACGGGAAGCGAAGGACGGGGATCCCTCTATCCCGGACTCTGTCTGAGTCCCGGCGGTTTTGAATGCAGAGTTTTTAAAAGATTCGTCAGGGGATGAGGGTGGAGTGTAAAGAAAGGAGAAAAAGTAAGTGGACACTGCCTTCCATCGACCTATCTTTTTCTTCCGTAGCCAAGGCAATCGGCGCTCATGCCGTAGGAATTATTTTTAACCGGCATGGGAAAGGACGGTGCAAACGGTCTTCTGTCCATGCACGAAGCGGGTGCCTATACACTGGGACAAGATGAAAAAGTTCCATTGTCTGCACGGATGCCCATGGAGCCTATAAATTGGGGAGCAGTGGACAGGCAGGAAATTTATCGAAATCGCGAATTATCTTCTTAGCGTAATCACAGTGGGAGTAAGAAATGGGAATTTTAGACAATCACTAAAAAGCTTCTTGCGTAGTGCCAAACAACTCGGCATTGCCGCTAGAAGCGTCCCTTTCTGTGATGACAGCCAGTTTTTCCGCCATTGCGTATAACGGCTATAGAGAAAGTTTAAAAGCAAATGGACGCCAAAAAGGAAGGAGCGTATCCGGAGAAAGTCGTTTTCAGCAGGGTATTTTACAATCATACGCCGACCAATCAGACTCGAAAAACAATGGCGCTACTTTAAAAAGAGGCTGTGTCTGATTGATTCTGAATATTTCAGGTGCTTCCGAAAAATACCGCTTCGGAAGCGCCGAAAAGAATTCTTCCTCGAAACGAGTGAAAACGAAACAATCCAACAAGATATCGCACGCTTTGCGAGCGATACTCGTTATGAATCGGAAGAACAAATTCCGCCAAGATGCAGAGGAAACGCCAGAAACCTCTTCAGCAGAAAGCACCTCAGAAGCCGCTGCAGAGCCAGCACAGCTACTATTAGCCCGGCGCATCGCTCACGAAACCGGATACGGCTACACCGGAAGCAGCACTTGCTCCGGAAAAACAGAGTCCGCTCCGCTTCCCAGGAAGATTTAAATAACCCTACTACCATTACAGATACTGCGGAAGATGCATGGGAACCGCCCGTGATTCCTGTAAAGACGGATCCTTTTGAAAACTACTATGGCACCTCTACCTTAATGACTATAATGTATACTTGGATACAGCCATGGGATCCCATGTCCTACTATAATCAACACGACAGCCATTGGGGCAGTTACCTTTACGGCGGCCAGGACACCATCAGCAAATACGGCTGCGACTGAGCCACTGCCGCTATGATTGTTTCCTCCTTTGGAAATGTAAGATAGCAGCATCACACCAAAGAAATGGCCAACTGGTCGCATCTATGGCTATTTTGCTCCTAGAGCGGATCTATCACGATTACATTCCTGCGGTTCTTTCCGCCTTTGACTTAATCGTGAACAGTGTAAAGGATGGAGACACTCCCGAACACATGCTAGATCTCTTGAATTCCGGTCATATCTCTGGTTGTCTTTAGGAAAAGGGAGCTTTAACAAACGGCGGACATTTCATCATTATTACAAAGCAAAATCCGAGACGGAACCGTTAGCATTGCCGACCCGAACTCCTATGACAGATACAAAAAGACTGGAATCCAGCTCAACTGGTGAGAATTAAGAAAAACTACGACGCCGGTGGCACTCTTTGGTTCGTTCGTGCGCCAAGAAAAGCAAAGTTCATATCATGACCACCTGTCAAACGGGTGGTTTGCTCGAGGGCTATAAAAATCAAAAATAGTAAATAGATGGCAATATGGGTCTAAATGAGGGGTAGTCTGAGCTCGATACTTGCGAAAAACAAGAGAATCGAAGTTTTTCGCTTAGTATCCGCAAGGACAGACTTTTCATCAGAAAAAGTCGTCCTGTTACAGACCAACTTCCAAAGGAAGTTGCTTTGCGAAGCAAAGTGAGCAGTGGTTAACAAAAACACTGCTCAGTCAGGCGAGGCTAGCGAGAGCGTGCCCCAAATTTAGACCTATATTGCTTAGAAAACTATTTTGATTCATAACTAGTGGCGCAGGCGAAGCCTGAGACATCTTAGTTTTTACAGCCTTTATCCATGAACTTTTCGGTTTTTCAGAAAACGAGGCGGTAAAATCCGCCCCGTACTCTTTCTTACTTCTGTTTTCAGCGATTAAACTTCTTCTACCAGTTCTTCCCCGCTAATGCTGTTTACCACATCGGAAATCCGCTTTACAACGGAAGAAATCCTCTCGTTTACAGCAGAGCTGCTGTCAGACAGACGTCCAACCTCATCGGCAACCACGCCAGAATCACTTACTAGTGCTCTCCCGCTCTTGCAGCCTCAATATTCGCATTTAAAGCAAGAAATCTTCTGTCTGCTTTGAATACTCTTTAAGTCATTTGTGCTTTTTCCGAATTTCTTTTACCAGGTTCTGCGTCTCATTGATTCCGGATGAGTTTATCCACAAAAGAGTGGAAACGACTCTCGCTGCATTCCGCTTCCAAATAATTGGAAGGCTTACATTGAGTAAAACGAGGGTGCAGCCTCTCCTCCTCCTCTACAGAAGCATCTTCCTTCAGAAAAATCGTGCCACCTGCTCACCCTGGTACTCGCAGTTCTTCTTGGATAGAGGAAGATACTAAATTCATGGAGACTGCGATTCAAAGTATCGGCCTTCCTGCCTCTTTCTCAGCATCGGCAAAATATACCGTTTTTGCCACCTGTCACCTCGTACCATCGCCTCAAGTCCTGTAGCGATTGCCCAGTCTGAAGTATGGATTGAGGTGCTCTTTCCTGCAAAATCTTGAATTTGAGTGCCATTTTCTTCCTTCCTCTTCTATCCTATTCTTAGAATATGAAAATTAACATTGTATACTCTTATATCGACAAAAGGAAAAAGAGATATATAAATTTCAAAAATTATTGCCTTTTAAAAAGATTCTCCTTTTATGCGCTCCTTTCCCTATCCTGCCTCTATCCGAAAAATTTTTACAATACATAAAATTTTTAAGAGTCAGAAGGCAAGAAATAGTGTATACTAACCATCAGTATAAATAAGCTCGGTTCGGTTTTCCAACACGCCATTTCCGACTTCAGTGTAGAAAGGATAAACATGCAATTTCAACTCTGCCATGAAAATGATACTTCTCTTCGACTTCGTTTGATCGTCACCACTAAGCGGAAAAAGAGGAACAAATCTTAAGCGATATACTTTTCTTTGCATCCGCAAATTACCGGAATCCAGCTTTTATCCCGCAACCGCAGGTCTCGCATTTTTCTTGTAAAGGAAGCAAAACAAAACTTTTGGAAAGCTTGAGGCAATCTCTTACATGACAATATCCTTTTTCTTGCCGATAGACTTCTAAAAACGGAAGATTTTCATGTTCAGCTCCTGCCAAGTGGAACAGAAATCATAAAGGAATTAAAGCAAGACGAAGAAAATGAATCCCGGCTAAAAGAAAAATCGGGAAGAGATTTAGTTTTGGAAGCCTGTAGCACTCATTCTTCCCTACTCCTCTTCCTTGCTTTTTCACGTTTATCAGTTACTGCTTCTGGCCAAGGCGTAATTCCTGTAAAGCGTGTAGTCCATAGTACTGATCACAGAACCACTCTTCCGTCTCTCCCTTTTAGGAAAAATGAGCACGTGCTTTTGCTCTGGTTACGGCAACGTATTCTAAACGGTGAGACGATTTTCCATCTTCCCGTTACAGTCTCTCCGGCTTCCGTAATAATAACAATGTTGGCACTTCACCCTGGATAAATGCGCTTCAAAAATCATCTTATCGAGTTCACTGTCCGGAAACCGATCCCGGAAAGACTTTTTCTTGTAATACTCCTGTTTCTCTTTTTGCTCTGCACGAATCAGAAAATCCTCTTTTCTTTTTAAATCCGGATAAGCGGAAAGGATCTCGGACACAAGCTCGTAGCGCTATGCCGTCTTCTCCTGTAAATTTCTCTTTGGAATACACCATGGAAGGAGAAAAGTCTCAAGAACTCTTTTCTCTGAGAAGGATACATGTCCCGATAGGAATGCACACGTTCCGAAAAAGCCTCATTAATCCAATCCACAAGTATCTTATTCGCACGGTAACTTCTCATTCAGATATAAACCCTTACATTCTTCTTCTCTTCCATCTTTTCTTCATATCAAAAAAGACTTGCTTATCCTCTTCCGCCTCCTGATAAATGGTCTGCCTGGGATCTCCCACCATAAATAGGCAGTTGCGTCGCATCTTCCTTTTTATCCGTAGCCAAGCTTTAGAAGAATGTTAGCTGTATCTGATTTAAGTCCTGGAGTTCATCTGCATAAATCTTACTGAAGTCTCCTTCTAAGCCACTTTGTAAAAGTGCCTTTATCTTCCTGTAAAGTCTGTAGCACGTTCCTCTACGGACAGCATCCTTTTCTGTCTCGTTCTCTCCCTTTTCCTCTGTCGTTTCCTTCTTTTTCATGGAAAGAACCCATAGACAAAACCTCGTCAAAGGTCATAATGCATCAAATCTATGCCGTGAACCTTTTTCTCAGTCTATGACTTGCTCTGATTTACTCGCAAGTTCCTCTGCTATAAATGCTTCTTTGATTTTTGCTTGAATTCTGTACCAGCCTCTTCAGTAAAGGCAATTAAAAGCAAAATGGGAAAAGTTTTCCTCCCATAATCTGATTCAAAATTCTCCTTGAAAGTAGGGTGGTTTTCCCTGTTCCGGGCCCTGCGATGATAAAGAGATTATCCTCTGCATGTCGGATATACTCTCTCTTCCTCTGCTCAGTCCAAAATCTCTTGCTTTTCTCCATCTCTACCCTCTATTTTACAGGGCACCGTAAAAACGATTCCCTGTCCTCAACTTATTCCGACTTTGTCGTCAAACGAAGTCCCATGCTTTCCAGCTTATTTAAAATCTCATCCAGCGACTTTTCTTCCCATATTTCTTACTTTCATCAAATCATCCATGGTTTTCGCACAAAGATCTTCTACCGTGTTAATTCCAGCTCGCTTTAAACAATTATAGGAACGTACGCTCAGCTCCAGCTCATCAATGCTCTTATTTAACTCATCGCTCTCTCAGCTCATCCGTGTTGCCTGCGCCTACATTGTCACGCACATTTCCTTCCATATCAATGAAAGCTTCAGATGCGTCTGCAAAACTCTTGCCGCGGAAAGCGAAACCTGCTCTTCCGGAGCCAGGGTTTTATCCAGTGCTGACATCCAGTACTCCTTCTCCTCTTCTCCTGCTCTTCAATAAAACATTAACTTTCTTTACCGGAGAATAAATGGCATCCACTGCAACAACCCTGAGTAGCCAAGTCACTGTGATCACGTGGTGTTTGCCCCGTCATAACCTCTTCCTCTGGTAATGGTTAATTCCATATAGAGCTTTGCATCTTCTCCCGAAAGAGTTGCAAGAACCAAATCCGGGTTCATAATCTCAATTTCCGAGCTCACCTTGATATCGGAAGCCTTGACAACGCCCTCTCCCATATAATCCACATAAGGCCATAACGGGGTTCCTCGGGAACTTCCGGTATAGCGAACCGCGAGCTCTTTAAATTCACATAATCTGAAACATCCTCTTTCACCCGGGAGAGGAAAACTCATAGATACACTGTCAATTTTTCACTTCACTGACTGCGGCTCCGGGCATGGAGGAAAGAAGAATTCTCCGAAGAGAGTTCCCAGTACAGTTCCTTCTCCCTTAACAAGAGAAGTACAAACAAAACGACCAAACCCCTGATCCTATAAGCTCTTTCACTTCTAATACCGGTTTCATAGCATTCTCCATTCCGATTACTCTCACTATAGTTTTTGAAAAGAAATTACTCTATATAAACGAGATATCGTACGCTTTGCGCAGATACTCGTTATGAATTAATCCACCTATCTATTATACTCATAGAAAATTTGAGTGTTTTTCTGAAAATGAGCGGAAAAAGACAACTAAGCTGCAAGATGTTTCATTCTAAGACCGGTCCGAGTTGTCTCACAAGAATCTCTTCGATCGAAACTTGAAACAAAACTCCCAGGAGCAAAACTGTTGTCCTAGAACTCGGAAGAGCCTTTTCCCTTGTTGCCACTTTATATACCGCCTGCGGCTCACAAAAACCCATAAAAGGAAGCAATATCTTTCACGGAGAATCCCTTCTCTTTTGACGTTCTATATCCCGTAGCATACACATCAATCGCAGGATATTCCAGTGTTCTACATTCTTCCATTAAAGAGCTCCTTCTTTCTATAATCTATTGCCCGATTAGATTTCTCCTAAAGCGAGCTTTTATCTCTAAAAATAAAGCATTTGCTAGGAACTAAGCGGAAGCTTAACTACCAAAGCTTCCTGCTGCATGAAAAGCTGATGACGGGACCATCCGTGACCTCCTGCACTAGCTCAATGCGACGCACTACTGACTGTGCTACATCAGCATACTCAGAACATTAAGAAAATAGATAAGAACATACTCCTGTCAATGCTGGAAAACTATACTGTCACTACCTTATTTTCCACTTGTCTTTCTTTTTCTCACTTTTAATATATTGTCATAAGCGTTAATAATAGCTTATAATAAGCAAAGATTAATTTTATGATTCCAGAAAATGCTTTTTATGAATTATAAACATTTATTTCAGCTAAAATAAGGCAGGAGGACAGAAAGTAAAAATGAAAAGCAAAACAATTATAGCAGTCGCAAATGCCCTGGGGCTAAAATATCTGAGGACATCAGAGCTGCCGGGTCTTTAATGGGTATTTCTTATCCATCCGTTTCACCGGAAAAGTTTCACGAATGTTCCTCTATCACAGATGGGTATAGCACCAGCAACAGACCTTGAAACTCATTGATAAAGGCGTAAAGGAAGTGAGCAACCTCAATTTATCCGGTTACCCTCGTAAATGCCGTTTTTAAAAACGGTTTTACGAATAAGAAAACCATACAGAACATGATTGACGGTATTTCTCAGCTGACCACGGATTTTTCTGAAAACGAACGACAAACTGCGAGTGAAGTAGACGCAAGGAGGAAAATATTTATCTACCGCCTCAGCGGAAAATACCATGTACCCTACACCAGAACGCAGTTCGATTCTTCCGACTGAATGCGGAAGAAAAAGGCAGAAAGAAGAAAGTCGAGGGCGTCGATTGTTGTTTCGCATATTCGGTGACTGGTTGCTTTTCGTCGGTGCTATCTTCGTCTTTTTCATTGCAAGACTGGGATATATCTCCTCTGTGCGGTGTAATCTGGGCTTCGCACTGTCATCGCTATAAGCTCTTTGCAGGGCAATTCAGCCTTATCACTATCCCTGTTTGTTTAATCTTCATGGGCGTCTATGGCATATCTTGTCAATCGTCTGGATTTTTCCTTTTACTTATCCGAAGGTTTCTAGCGGAGACTTCAATCATGTCTTGGAATAAGCTTCCAGTATGTTCGAGAAGAATTAGGAAACGGGTGAACGCAGGTTGCTGCAGACTATCTTCATAATCTTCTACATGCTCTTAGCTCTTCACCTTGGCAACCGGAGCGCTTCATTACCATACCACCTATTTTTGCAGACAAAAAGCCCTGCCGTCCTATCCTGTGATTAAAGCGTAAAACTATAGGATTCACTTCAGCAGGTAGCATCCACTACACCGGATTTAAGCAGCTCCTTTCCACTTTAGGGAAATATGCGGACAGCAACAGCGTAGTCATACGAGTGGAACCAGAATGATGATAAACACGAATGTTAGCTAAAGCCGGTACAGGGATACTTGCGCGATACAAGGATAGTTTGGCACGCGATACAAAGGATAGTTTGGCATGAATGTTAACTAAGCCGATACAAGGATAATTCAGGTGGTACTCTCGTCCTCTCTTTTATACTCAAAACGGATATCCTGACGAAGGCCGGATACCCGTGCCATCCATTTGAAGCGGTTTTTAAAGCAGAGATCGTTTTTATTTCGCTTAATTTGGATAAAGTGAGACTTAAATCTTCATATCCTTTTGCCTGAATCACTACTTTTTATCTTGTTCGCTCCGTTTGAAGCGTGGTAAGCGCAATGTCGTTAGCATCTTTATCTCGCCATCGCTATCCATAAGTGCATATCACTCACCACATCAATTGATCGATTGTCGTTTTCTATAACTCATACCATTTACGGATACGGTAGTGCGTCTCTAAGTATTTTTCTAATCTCCGCGCTGTGTTCTCCCCGAAACTCGACCTGATCAGAACAGATCCAGCGAAACATACATAAGACTTGCCCTTTCCGGCACTGCTAAGGGTCTCGGCTTCTTCTTTTCCTTTCAAAGTGACCTGATACTGTAACTTCTTATAGCCTTCCGCATAGACTTCAATCACATTTTCCCCTTCTACGAAAGCAGAGGGTGAGAGACAGACATATAATTTCCGCCGCCGTTGTTATAGTGTGATGCGTACAGTCGCGTCCTTTTCGATTCACTTCCGTGTAGTACTTGCCCTTTTATATTCTACTCCAGTTTTACACGACTGTGACTTTCTCGAGGTAATCAGTAACATCCTTTTTCGGATAAGTCTTCTGGGCACGAAAGACAGAATATTTCGATTATTATATCCTTTCCGGTCTTCACTCAGTACTTGACTTCCGGTGCCTCAGTCTTTTGTCCTCTTCTTCCTTCGGCTCTTCGGCGTATCGGACTTTTCTTCACTTTGGAAAAGTCGTGTTCAGCGTCTCCATTCTGCCCTTCCACCTTCACATAAACGGTATACTCGCCTGCCTCTTGAAACGTCCCGCTTTGATGTATCAGCTCATCCTTCTCTTTATCCAAAAACTATCAGTAATCATTTTCCGGGAGGTTCCGCCTGCAGACGCATCCAGAAGCATTTTGTACTTCTCCGTCCTTCTGCAAAGAAACACTTTGAAAACGTAGTGCCGCATTTCGAGAGAGAGAGCATCGGTACACTTCCGACAGCAGCTTTCCTACCGGAGTCGGCTTCTCGGTGATCTCTTCCTGCGGGTATCGTGAAGTAGGATCCACTCTTGTGAGTCCGCTCCCGCATCAAGCGTAATCATTAACTTTCCGACTTCCGGAGTCGCCGTATTCGAGAAATTAAAGGCATAACGATGCAGGGTATCAGTTCCCTCTCCGAATCAATCATGACTCTTTTTGGAGAATTGTAATCATCTGATTTTTCACTGCTGCCATCGGTATACTTACGCCCTGTATCTTCGAAGGTATTCTTTGCTGTCCGTATGAAGGACAATTCTCTCACTGCTTGATGGTTTGTACCGCTAAAGCTCGGTGTATCCTCTCCCTTGTACTTGAAATCGCTCAGACTTCCGAGCGTTCCGTCTTCCATATAGCGAATTGTACTTCCGATACGCCGTTAAAATCGGCTGCTTTTCGCTCTTTCCGATATTCGCTATAGGAACGAATCTTTCCGCCTGCCATCTCGTCATTCTTCAAGGCATTCCTGTATTTTTCTCACACTATAATAGTTTTTCGCCCCCTCATCAAAGAGATAGCCGAAGCGGTCAAAGTTCATGCCGTAGTACCAAACATGACGTTCAGTGCATCTTCATTTAAATGCTTTTAATTTTCATTTAAAACTAAGGCATTTTTCCAGGAGATCATAGTCAAATACCACATTCACACGGGTATTCACAGTCTCAGCTGCAGAGGACACTCCGTCATACTGAACTCCTTCCTTTTTCCGGATTCTTCTTTCCCGCATGGGTGGATGTTTTTTCCACTTGTTGCCGCAGAAACCGCATCGGCTTTTCTTTCCGCTATAGGCAGCTCTTGCACTGCTTCGTGCCGCTTCTTCCTGCTTGTCATCCATCTGTCGCTTCTCCCTTGTAAACGATAAACTGTTTACTGAGCGGACAGCAGGATATAATCTTAATGGTATACATGCCGGAAAACTTCATCGGTATTGACCGATCTTCTTTATTAGAACTCGTGCCGCTGAGGGATGAAATTTCCGCCGAAGTTGAAGTAATCATCGATATAGAAAGCTTCTCCTTCTTTCCGCTCGGCTTCTCCAAAGTCACCTGCATATCATCGACTTTGATTTCATTTCCGAAGCTCTCTCCATTCTCGTCGTTAATGCGGAACTTCACGCGCTCTCCGGTCTTCGGCGCCATAGTCTCCTGTGCAGATGTCCACCTGAATCTCGTGTTGCTCTGCAACTCAATCGGAAGAGTGATTACTTCTTCCGTCTTCTTGGAGTGAATGGCCAAGATGTGAGAGTCCGCGAGAACGCATATTGTCCTGTCCGACCGGAACCTGCAAAGTGCCCACAAAACCATGCTTTCCGGAAACCGGATCCGTCTTCTTAAAGTTTAAATTGCGATTTAAGACGGTATTGTCCTCGTAACGAAGAAGAGAAATCTGATCGATGCCATTAAACCAGTCTTTCTCCTTATCCGTTCCTAAGCTGAATTCCGCCTTGATTCCTTTTTCCTGACGCCGTTTTCCTTCCGCATCAATAACGATCAGGTTTTACATAAAATTCCGCCTGAATGGCATCCGGATCCTTCATCTTCTTTTCGAAAAGAGTAAAAGTGCTCTTCTTCGGGGTGAATCTTTCTTTTCCGTCCTTCCCGTTATTCGGAAGAAGACGATCAAATACTGTGGCTGTTCCCTGTGCAAGAAGGTACTTCGATGATCCTGCGGGTCGCCCGCCGTGACTTCTGCCTTCGACTCTTCTGCTGTGGCTTTTTACCCTTCATCCAGCTCAATTTCCTGCTTCTTCCCGTCCGATTTTCTGGAAATCACGAGTTTCTTCGGATGGGCAACCGTGGCTCTCCACTTCGCAATCTGCCCGGAATCGTCCACATTCGTAAGGGCTGCGGAAATGTCTGTTCCATCCACTGTAACGGTATAGTCTTCTTTTCGTGCCCTCTAAAAAGGCAAGAGAAAGGAAATTCCCAAGCTCGGTATTCACCGAGTTTGTCTGTGCAGTCGCATGAGACTTGCTGTCTTGCTATTCTCTTGTTCTTCTTTCTTTGCATCATCTTCTTTTGTAGAGCACGCCCTTATTTCCGGAATCTTCTTTCGATTATCCTGACTTTGCATTCTGCTGTGTTCTCGAAGAGCCGCTACTTTTGTCCACTGCCTCGAGAACTTCCGCCTCGACTGCTTCCGCTACTGCTCCCGTCCGCCGGAACTTTCCGTTCCGCCTGAAGGAAAGCGGTCTGTCCGCACCTGGCTACCTGCTGTGCATTTTCCGAAGAAGAGAGCCTTTCCGTTTTCTATAGCAGCAACGCCGTCTTTTGTCCAGCGATCCGGCGCTGTCACCATACCCGTCCGGTGTTGTGCCGCTGGTGAAAAGTTCTCGTATTTAGCATTGTCTTCACCCATAAAATACTAGCAATAGCCGTCAATCCACTGCCAAGCGCTAGAAGTCTTCCTGTGAACTGCCTGAACTCCAAAGTGCTAGGAAATAGGACTTCCGTTCAGTGTAAAGCCAGCGGTCTTTAAGCTTTGCGTCTTCAGGATTTACGTAAGTACCAATTTCTTATTATCAAACTACCCAGCCTGTGATCTTCCGCATCTATCTCATCTGTAAAAATCCACTTCTTTTCCTCAACTTCTCTAGAAACCATCCGTATTCACTCTGTTCGTCTCCGCAAAGACTGGTCTACGGATTCAACATCAAGGACACATCCGCCGCAATAACGGCAAGCGTTGAAAACCCTCGTTTTACCATGTTCTCTTATTCCTCTTTTCCCTGCATTTGCACCAAAAATTTCAAAAATACATTTTTCATTAAAATCGTATAGAGGATTCTCTGTTAAGCAGCTTAAATGCTTCTCCAAAATGTAAGTTTATTAAAATAATTAATTTTAGTGCATATTTTTATATTTAATCTAAACTAACTTATTATTAGTTAATACTAACGTCAATAAAAAGAACTTTGAAAATCTATAGCAAAAATTCACAATGCTGATAATGTGCTATACTTAAAAAGTTCATAAATGAAAGAAAATAGTGGCATGGAGCATGTCTCCTATCATGAATTTGTCTCCTTTTTACTAGAGGAAACAGCAGCATTACCCACAATACGAAAATATAGAGAAGAAGATGAATCTTACAAAAATGGAATGCCCGAATTGTCACGGTACACTCAATATTCCGGAAGAATGAAAGAGGGTTTTTGTTACCTGTGAATATTGCAAGACGAAGGTCTATATCGAGCCGCATAAGCCCAACATTACGCAGAATATTCATATTGGATAACCTTAATATGGGGCAAAGAACTTCGCTCTGCTGAGCAGGATCTTGAGTGCATTACAGGCGGCTGCTATCATTGGCGGAATGTTTTTATTCTCTTTATGTTCATTCTTAGCAACGTTTTCCGTACACCCTCATTCGTCTCAGACAAACGCCTCTGAACCACGGAAAAAGTTCCGTACGGCACCGGAGGATGAAACCGTAAAAAGCTTCGTAGAAACGGCCTTTGGAAAAAGCTTGAAGGATATTACGAGGTTATAACTCCATCAGCTCCTGTCCATTCATGAAGTCAACAATGCCGGTTCCGATCAAACAGAGAATAGCGGTTTAGCTGTGCAAAGTCTGTGAAATGAAGACGGTATCGGCCAAGGACTCGGAGACCCTTTATTTCTCCCATCACTGATACCATTGATGAAGCGGATATCAGGTTTTACGGGGCTCCTCCATGCTCTCCCTTGATATCAGGGTGCATTTCAACTATGATGCGACTCCGATGCGGAAGACACTGAAGAATCTGAAGAGTCTCCGCTATTTTCCGAGAAAATGAGGACTTTCAAACTGTCGCAAAGCTTTTTCGCGAGTCCCGAGCAGATTCTCGGTCCTACAACATTATGCGTGGACGATGATGGCGGTGATCTCCTACTCACGACGAAAATACGGAAGGGAAGACCCGGACGCTCCTTTTGAGGCATTTTCTTCTCTGGAAGAGCTCACAGTTCATCTCGATGATGACTATACGAAGGACTCGTTCTTCGAAACTTCCAGCTCAAGACGCTTGCTCTGGGGTTTTATGGAGACAAGCCCACAGATCTTCCCCTTCTTTCTTTAAGTAGCCTGAGTAGCTGGGACTCACTGGGAACGAATGATTCTACCGTGGAAAATCCGTACTTTTCCCTCACGCTTGTCTGGAACAGCTCTTACGGAATTTAGGATGAAGGACTAAACTTCGTGCAGAACATGCCGAAATTAAAGTCCTTGAACTTGGAAGATCTTGCGATTTTGAATCTGGACGGTTTATCGGGGCATCTTTCCTTAAATAGCCTCTCCCTTGACTGCTCTTCTGTGGAAAATGTCAATGCGCTCAGCACCCTCAGTTCTTTTACAGACACTGTCCATCGGCTATCACACGTTTGATGTTCCTGACTTACACGGGGTTAAAGCGCTGAAAATGTGAAGTGTTCTTCCATGGATCGAGATTCCATTTCCCACATGCCTTCCATAAAGAATCTCACCATCGATAACTATGCAGTGAATACAGCGCCAGAATGCAGGATGAATGCTTTAACGAACCTTACCATCATAGGAAACGGCATTACCGATGAGGTAGAGCCGGACCTCGGGTCTGTCCTTCGGGCACTTCCCTCTCTTTCAAGGCTGGAATTTCAGGATTCCCCCTTCAGCCGTTATAAGGATTATACAGAGACGTTTACAAATACCGGGGTAAAAGAACTTCTTTTCACGCCGAACAAAAACCGCGTAGCAAGTAGCGATCCTGTCCTTCCTGTTTCCCTTGCCGCATGGCGGATGACAACACGGTGGAGAGCCTGACCGCTCGTATCGGCTATTCTTAGGAATGTGGATAACGAGTCGGAAGATTTTTCCGCCACATTAAGCCTTTCCTTTCTCCATTACAAGGCCTTAGAGAGTCTCGACATCAGTAACACTAAACTGCAAAGCCTGGATTGTCTGGACGGCCTGACTCACACTGGAAGAGGTGGGATTTCTGAATAACTCATATCACTGACATCTCCGTTCTTCGGAATCTCCGAACCCAAAGAGAGTGAAAATGAGCGGAAACCCATCGTGAATGCGGAGCTTCTGCCCGATGTGCGTAGAAGTAGTGGGGATAGAAATCGTAGTCTGATGGCAGAGTTGAAGGGCTGCTAAAAACTGAGTACCCACGCAAACGGCGAGCGATACTGTTATGAATCAAAATAGTTAGTAATATAGATCTAAAGTTTGGGGCACGCTCTCGTTAGCTTCGCCTGACTGACAGTGGTTTTTGTTGATCCACTGCTCACTTTGTTTCGCAAAGCAACTTCCTTCTGAAGTTGGTCTGTACAGACGACTTTTCTGATGAAAAGTCTGTCCTGGGATGGAAAGCGGCTGAAAAACTTCGATCTCTTGTTTTTCGCAAGTACCGACGGCTCAGACTACCCCTCATTTAGAACTATATTTCATCTATTTATTATTTTGATTCATAACTAAGTGGCGCAGGCGGCTCGAGACATCTTTGTTTTGCGCACCCTTCAATTTGTTTCATAACAGTATCGTGCTTAAAGCGTGTGAGATATCCGTTCGCTTTAGCTTCTTTTCGCTGGCTTTTCCGCTCATTCGGTCAATGCTCACCCAGTACATTTACCCCTGCTTCCCGCTTTTCTGATTTCTTCTTCTATGGATTCTTTTCGTTGATAGAAGGTTCTGCCAGCTTTCTGCAAAATGGAAAGCCTTTTTCCCGATCCTCTACACTTCCATTCTTCCGAGACAAACAACGGAGATGAAAGTGCTGCGCCACTCTCCTTCTTTCTTAAATCCTCGTCCAGCACAGTAAAACAAAGCTTTGCTGTTCTTTGCAGTAGATCCAGCTTTAGTCCTCCACACGCTCCGTGAAAATAAAGTTTCCCGTCTTCTGCTTATAGAAATTGAGCGATTTAAGGGAACAGCATATGATAACCATTTTCTCTGTGAAGAGCAAGTACTCCTCTCGAGGCTTCTCTCAACTCTTGACACCCTCATCCTCTCCGATTTCTGCTTGAATCGACGCATCTTTCTGACTCTTCCATTAAACCTTCCATCCTTCCTCATTTCACTAAGCTGAAACAATCGAAAACTATACCATAGGAAAAAGCTTTTTCCCATAATTTTCTTTATCAGAATGAAAATAATCCATTTATATAAAGCGATTTTTCAAAACACTTTCAGCTTCCTATTGTTAGTTAATGCTAATCATTGTATAATGTTTATTAATATTATGGATATTGGGATTTGCCGTTTTATATAGTTGACACTACTGCTTAGGAGGCTCTCATGAACGTTTACAGATAGCTATGTTCGGGAAAAATTGTACCGGGAATCCTTTTCTATCCTGACTTCCCTCCTTTCCTGGAGTAATTCTGGTCGACGCCTATATGCTCTTCACTTCTTTTCTGAAAAACCTAATCCTTTTCCGGAGACGAAGGACAGAGCTATACTTTGAGTCTAAAATTGTACTCTTGCCTGGCAGGGCTTGCTATCTCTTCCTCCGGTGTCTTATCCCACATCTTTGCTCTTCCGCCTGAGAGACGAATCTCCGAGGGATTGAGGGATTAGCATCCGCTTCCCTTTCGTTTTTACGACCTGCATTCTTCCGGCTATATTCGGAAAACATGACAGCAATGCAGAGAAAACCCATCAGGCTGTAGCCCACATGATTCCGGACAGTGCCTAGCCTCTTCTTGTACCCCTCCTAAGCCCTTGCCTTGGCTTTGGTGAGTCTTCGGGTGGGCATCATTCTCCTGCTTCTGTGCTTATTAGGCTTCTTCCTACAGAAAATGATGATGGCGCAATTTATGTACAGTTTTATCAGGAATCATGAAATCATCTCAGCGGGGAAACCGTGGAGTACGTTCGAGGCATTCAAGTCGTTAAGCTCCTCGAAACCGCCTGCAAAGCTTCAAAAGCCATGATAGCCATTGAAAGCTGTGCAAAGTACGCCTATGAATACAGTTTAAGCTGTAAACACCCTATGTTCTCTACCAATGGATCTTTTTAGGCTTAACCCGATTCTCGTCGATTCCCCTGTCCTTTCTCCTCGTAAAAGAACCTCATCCTGAAAAACTGATCATCGATTTGAGTGACGATTTTCTTTTCTGGATGGAGTGATCATGGTGGCTTTTATGAAAATCATGTATTCTGGTATGTACATTTTCAATGCAAGCGGCCATCGACGAAATGGAAAAACTCTACAAGGCAAGTGCAAGAAGACAGCCTCCAATACGGCAGGGAAGAAAAGTTTCCAAATTACAGCATGGAGTTCCAAAATGTAGATTTTTCCTATGGAGACAAAAAGGTTTTGAAGGACTTTCCTTCCGCTTGGAAGAGGAAAAAGCTATGCCCTTGTGGGGCACTCCCGGTTCGGGAAAGTCCACCATTGCCAAGCTCTTCTCCGGCTTCTACAAAGTGGATAAAGGACAGATTCGAATCCGGGGATCTGCCCATTGAAAAGCTACAGCAAGAATGCCCTGTGCAAGGCCATCTCCTTCGTTTTTCCAGGACAGCAGCTTTTTCCATAAGACGATTTATGAAAATGTGCTGTTGAGGAAAACCGGATGCTACTTTAGAAGAGTACATCGGGCTTTTGGACTTGGCAGGTTGCAGGGGAAATCTGAGCGTTTTCCTGAGAAAGAAAAATACCGTCATCCGGTGCAAAAGGCGTTTACCTTTCCGGTGGAGAAAAGCAGAGAATCGCCATTAGCAGAGCCATCTTAAAGGATGCTCCCATCGTGATTCTGGACGAAGCCAGTGCTTCCATCGATACGGATCAGGGTATGCCTCCAAAAATGCGTTTAAGAATCTGATTCAGGGGAAACGTGATTATGATTAGGCACCGCCTGTCCAGTATTCAAGGCTACGTCAGAATACTGGTTTTGGAAGCGGGAAAGATCGTGGAACGGGAAGCAGTAGGAGCTTTAAAAAATGACAGTCGCTATAAAAAGCTCTGGGGAACTGTATCAAACTACGGAAGATTGGAGGATAAACAAATGATGAATTGGTTCAAAAACAGTTCTCCCTTACGGAGCAGGGTGCAAACCCACAAAAGCCAGCCTCACTGCTCTTAGCTATCGCATCAATATGGTCCGTTATGCTCTTACTCTATATCGCAAAAACTCCTTCTGGGAGTGCGGATAGACAGGCCTTCTCGCCATGGGAGCTGATTGTTCCGGCTCTCGTCCTTCTACTCCTCCTCTGCCTCCTGCTTTCCAAGGAATATGTCTGCCTCTGTAACGCAATCCCTACAAAGAATCCGCAAACTTAAGAAAAACATTGGAAACCTGACAGACCCTGCCCATTGCCTATTTTTCAAAAGCACGACTCTAAGGATTTGTCGGAAAGCTTATTATGTCTGACGTGGAGAGGTTGAACACGCGTAAGCCATTCTGTTCCCAAAATCGTGGCCATGTTTTTCTTCTTCCCGATTATGGGAATTTTGATGTGCTTCAAGCTGGAAGCTGTCCCTTGCCACCCTTCTCCCTACGATTTTCAGCTTTCTTTAGTTCCCTTTATCCAGAAAGCTCGTAGTACAAAACAATCAGAAGTACTATCATCTTTTGCGGGAAAATGCGAAGCTTTCCAGGAACACATCGACCTGCATCAGGAAATCAGCAGCTTTCTCCCTGACAGGAGGTTGGAGAGCCTTATTTCAAAAATAGACGTCATGAAAAGCTCCACTAATAGACAGAAAGCGAAATGAGCCCTTTATCGTCGTGGGATGCTCTGCTATTTTGCTTTCTTAAGTGTATATGGTAATTTTCGATCGGTTTCCGCCTCTATCAAAAGTGGCAGCATTTCCATTCTCTACTTCAGGCTTTATCATCGCCTCCATGAAATTAAAGAAATCTTTGACATTTCCAAAGGAAAGCCTGATGGAGATCTTCATATCGCACCGGCAGTGCAGCGTCATCTCCGAAATCAAGGCGGCAAAGAAGCAGAAAGGGCTCAGTACAACCCTTTCCGACTTCTCCATTGATTTTCAGAATGTGTCCTTCTCTACAATGAAGACAGGGCGATTCTGAAAGACGTTCCATGTCGGTAAAGGAAGGCGAACTTTGCTTTAGCAGTACCCTCCGGCTGCGGAAAAACCACCATTTTATGCTTACTCTCCAGACTTTATGATCCAAAGTCCGGAAAGATTTTCATCGGTGGAAAGGATTTACAAAACACGGCCACCGACTCCATTTTCCAAAAATCTCCATAGTCTTTCAAAGAGTGAACCTCTTTAATACCACCATTCTGGAAAATATCCGTCTGGGAAGAGGGGATGCTACGGAAGAGAGTGCGGAAGCCGCACGTCTTGCCAACTGTCTGGACTTTATTGAGAAGCTTCTGATGGCTTCCAAACAAGAATCGGAGAAAACGGCGGAAGCTCTCCGGAGAGAAAGACAGCGGCTTTTCTATCGCAAGAGCCTTCTCAAAGGATGCTCCTATCCTTCTTTAGATGAAATTGCCGCAAAATCTGGATATTGATGCACGAAAGAAAATTCAGGAAAGCCTCAGCAGCTTAATCCGTGGAAAGAACCGGACTGTTGTCCCTCATTTCCCACCGTGATGAAGTCCATCGAGAAAGCAGATCGTATATTAGTGCTGTCCTCCGGAGAGGTGGATGCGGTGGGTACCATGAAGAACTGCTGGAGCGCTCCAAAAGTCTATCGGAATCTGGTATGAAAGAGCGAGCTTGCAGAGGAATTCAGCTACTAAAACCAGTCGCTTCGAGACAAAAACAAAAGCCTGCAAGCTTTAATTTCGAAAATATGCTGAACAAGGGAAGAGGATAGGTTTTTAGAAAGAAGGCATGCTGTAGAAAGCAGGTTTACTTTTTGAAAGCAAGGCTACCGCATGAAAGGAGGCTTACTCCATGGAAGAAGACTTACTCCATGGAAGAAGGCTTACTACATGAAAGACAGCTTACTGCATGAAAGGAGGCTTAACGATGAAAGGAGATTTGCTTTATGAATAGAAACAAACTGACTATTAAAAGATCTGGTTGTCATCGGCGTTTTTGCCGTGATTTACTTTATCTAGTGTTTGCTGTGGGAATGATGGGGGTTGTTCCGATTTTTATTTCTTGTCTCACCCTGCAGCCTGCGTCCTTATCGAGTGAGCCTATCGTTATGCTCTTTATGGCAAAAGGGTAAACTAAGCCCTTTGGACTGCTCATTTTCGGTATGATTACCCCTGTATCATGTTCCTGTATGGACACACTTTGTGGTTCCTCCTCTCCCTTCTCTTCTGCCTCCTTGCAGAAGGAATCCCGGCGGATGGGAAACTATCAATCTGGCTCTTTCACGATGCTAAGTTATGCGATTTTTCAGTCTCTACCTATGCAATTCCCTGCTGCAAATGCTTCTTTGAAAGAGCGTTATATGGAGTTTGTGATAAAAGAAATGGGAGAAAACTATGGAAATGCCATTGAGAAGCTGATTAGTGTGCAAAATATGGCTATCGTTTATGTCTGCACCTTCCTTTTTCGGTTTACTCGATTGCCTTTCTCGGAAAAAGCTTTTAAAGAAACATTTTTGAAAAAGCGAGAATTGTATGGAAGTACGGAGTATAGCCATACGAGAGCAAAAATCGGAGTATAGCTATGCGAAATAGAACAAGACACAAATAGAACACTACGGAGCAGAACAATGCAAGATAAAAACTCTTTAAACCCGGCAAGAAAGAAAAAGCCTTGGGAGGAAAAAGCGGAATCCTTTAATCCAAACCCAGATGACGAAGCTTCTCGTTTTACTATTTCTCTCGGCTTTTTACAATCATGCACAATCTCCCTCTTTTACGGCGAATGGGCAGTGGTTCTTTTCTTCTCCCTCTTCTTCTTTCTAAACGGCTTCCGAAGAACGCGCTGTTCGCCCTCCTTGTTTTTGCTGCCCTTTGCTTTTTATCCCGGGATACTCTGTCCAGTATTTTATGCTGATCCTCCTTACGCATCCTCTTTTCCTTCCTCTATATTTTTCGTCTGCTTTTTACCTTATCTTGCAGGAAGTTTTTATGAGAACTTCGGATGAGGGACCATCTTAAGTTCCATGGACTTCCTTCATATCCCGCAATGTATTTCTATCCCTGTTGCCGTGATGTTTCGCTTCTTTCCTACCTTCACGGAAGAGAGGAAAGCGATTGAAAGAGCCATGAAGATTCGAGGGATTCAGACCCAGAATCCGATTCAGAATCTGCTCTATGTTCCATTCCGCTCCCATATCATTTCTTCGAATATTGCGGAGGACATCGCGAAGGCGGCGGAATGCAATGCATCGAGAATCCCATCAAAAGACGACGCTACAATACGGTTCGTCTGCAAATCGTAGACGCTGTTTTTATTTTCGTGTCCTGCTGATATTTGGATTCTGCTATTTTTCCTCAGGATGTCTCAGGCTTCGCCTTAGCCACCAGTTATGAACGAGATACCCACACGCAAAGCGCACGACACTCGTTATGAATGAAATAAAAAGGAGTTGCTATGCTTTCTTTCGAAAAATTTCTCTTTATCCTACGGAGATTCCGCTCCGGTACTACAGGACATTTCTCTTACGATAAAAGAGGGAGAGTGTCTGCTTCTACGGGAGAAAAGCGGTAGCGGAAATCCTCCCTGATTCATGCCGTAAACGGTCTGGCTTATCAGTACTACAACGGAAAAAGTAAGGAGAAACTACTTTTTCAGGAGAAGACTTGTCTTCCTTCCCATTACAAAATCGCCTCTACAGATTGCCACCCGTTTTTCAGATCCGAAAACCCATTTTTCAATATAAACACCACAAGAGAATTGCTTTTTCACCATGGAAAATATGGGACCGACCGGACTGAAATGGACAGACGGATGGAAGAGCTTCTCCATTTTTCCTATCAAAAACTGCTTGGACTGAAATATCTTCGCCTTTATCCAGCGGAGAAAAACAGATTCTTGCCCTTGCTCCGCCTATCTCCGGCTGCCCCTTTCTTGTTCTGGATGAGCCCTCTTCCAATCTGGACTGAAGGCTCCATTACGTTCTCAAAAACCATGCTCCACATCTGAAAGAAAAAGGAATTACGATTCTTATTGCCGAACACCGCCTTTATTATCTGATGGACTTAGTTGACCGGGTGGCTTTTTTAGAAAAGGGAAGACTCTGTAGAGTTATTTTCCGGAGGATTTTTCTGGCTCTTCCGGAGGAAAGCATCAAAGCCATGGGACTCGTTCCAGAACAAACTAAGCCTCTCTTCCAAAATGGAAAAATGAAGGAGCGCTAAAAATATGATAAGGATGAGCACTTGCCCTTTTTTCCTTTGGGAAGATTTACGGTATTGTAGGGGAAAACGGCATTGGGAAATCCACCTTTCTTCTGCAGACTCAGCGGCTAGAAAAGGAAAAAGAAGCCACTTTCTCTTTACCGAAAAAGAACTCCAAAGGGCAGCGTCTCGCTCTCTCCGCTATGGTTATGCAGGACGTGAGATCAGCAATTATTCGGAGACTCCGTGGAAGAAGAGATGGAACTGGGAAAGACAGGACATAAAACGAAGTGTTACAAAGAGAAGAGCTCCCTCAATGCACTGGGACTTTCGCGCTAAAAGACCGCCATCCCATGAGCTTTTCCGCGGACAGAAGCAACGTCTTGCCCTTTGCCGCAACCCTCTATCACGAAGCAAAGCTTTTCTTTTTGACGAACCCTACCAGCGGCATGGATCAGATAAATATGCTTCGTATCGCCGGTCTCTTTAAAAGTCTGCCATTCGGGAGGATCAGAATCTTCTATGTGTGTCTCACGACTATACCTTTTACAGGAAGTGGCGGATGAGGTGGTGGAAATGTCGCACTTTATGGAAAAAGTTTGCATAACGAGATATCTCAGGCTTCCGTCCTTTCTTCATCTTCACATTATCTTTTGTATCTCTTATCTTTTGTATCTTCACATTCTCTTTGTATTTTTCACATTATTTCACAAATTCTCCGAAAATTTTTCAGTTTCATTTCAGCTTCACTTTGTATTCTCGTTACAGGAAAGGAAATGAGTCCTTTCTAAACAATCAGAGAACAAACTTTAATCGAAAGAGGAGCTATGAAAAGAATATGAAAAACAAGAAAAATGTAGCCTTATCCCTTTTGAATCGGAATGGTACCGGCTCTTAAATGCCGCAGTGCATCCGGACAGAATGCCAATGCTGCAGCTCTTGCCAATGCTGGAAGGCATTGCCAAGGGAGAAAAACCGTCATCACCATTCAAAATGATTCGGCTTTCCATTAACGGAAACGGCGCTACGGCTGAAGGAAAAACAATCACGATTTTAGCGAGGCAGGAACTTATCAGTTTAGCGGAAAAGCTCAGTGAAGGACAGATCAAACTGAAGACTAACGGCAATGTAAACTTTATCTTCGATAATTCTCCCTCTCGAACTCGAAAGCCGCCCCAATTGTCGGAGAAACAGGAAATCTGAATATTTACCTTAATGAAAATAGCGGAAAAACACGGTAAGCGATCAGAGAGCCGCTAGTACGGAAGAGGAAAAAACACTTCTACTGAAAGTACAAATGCACAGAACACAGAGATTCGCTCGATTGAAAGCACAGATACGGGGAGCCGCAAGCAATACCTCTGATGAAAAATGCAAGTACGAAGACCGACACTCAGAAGAAACCTGTGATGCAGCTATCTACAGTGAAACGATATCACGATATCCGGTGAAAGGAAAAACTCTATGGTTGAAGGCGGTTATGAGGATGCGATTCACAGTAAGACCAATCTGACCATTGAAAACTGGAACTTATACCATTACAGCTTCTCACCACGGTTTAAAATGCGAAGAAGCTCCTCACCGTCAAAGGACGGTTCCTTTTGCACATTACCACGGTGGAAGACGCACTCGCACTCGAAGGATGTCACAGCAGAAAAAGAACCATCGACATCAATGCGGAGACGATGCGCTCCATGCGGATAGTGACCCTAACAGTGAAAAGGACGGTACCATCAATATCAAGAAACCCAATGAGGGCTTGAAGGAATCACTACAAATGAGAGGGCGGAGACATCGCCATTTCTTCCACGGATGACGGCATCAATGCTGCAGGAGAGTCCGAGGACGGTTCTACCGTGAATTACGCCATTAATATCTCCGAGGAAAGATCAAGATTGTTCCGGCGGAGACGGAATCGACTCAAACGGTGACCTGAATGTATCCGGAGGAACCATAATCGTAGACGGTCTGTCAGACGGCAGCAATGCTCGATTGACTATGACGGTACGGCAACCGTGACGAGGCTGGGAACCATCGCGCAAGCGGAAACTCCGATGTTCCAGAGCTTTAACGGACAAAATTCCACAATAATCCAGCATTGTTTACTACCTAAGCGGAAGCGGCAATGCAGGTGACAGCATAAAAATAACAGACGATTCCGGAGAAATCTTCTCCTCAAGTGATCTTACGCAGAGCTACAATGCTGCATGCTACAGCAGTCGGGAGCTTGAAAACGGAAAAACCTATAAAATCAGCGCCGGAAGTAGTGAAGAATCCGTAACGATTAACGATACCACAAATACCATCGGAAACGGCGGAATGGGAATGGGCATGGGACGGCCCCCAATGATGGGTGGCAATGAGCCAGCGTGGCGAGCCATGGACAGAACAATAGTCAGAATGACATGGGACAGCCCAATGATGGGCAATAACGGGCAGAGCGACTGTAATGATCAGGAAGACCTCCTATGCCTCCCATGCGTTGAAAACGGTCAAGGCGGGAATGCAGGACAGCCTCCGATGATGGGTGGCAACACAACTATGGCGGTCAGGGACAGAGCAATGGTCAGAATGACATGGGACAGCCCCTATGATGGGCAACAACGGACAGAGCGACGGTAATGATCAGGAGACCCCCATGCCTCCCATGGATGAAAACGGTCAAGGCGGAATGCAGGGACGAGCCCCCTATGATGGAAAACAGAGAAAAGCAGAATGTCCAAATCAAGGCAGTCCGACACTTCTCAAAACAATAATAAAAATAAGATGCGGAAACCAAGCAACGGTAGTCAGCAGAAACCAAACAACAGCAACGGTGATCAGCAGAAACCAAACAACAGCAACGGCAATCAGCAGAAACCAAGTAATGGCAATACTAAAGCAAAAAGCCAAGTCATACGTAGCAGTACAGCAAAAGAAAAAGTGACGGCACAAGTGGAAGCACTACTAAAAACTAGTCATTTCCTGAAAGGAGAAAGCATGAAAAGACATTACGCCTAATACCGGCCTATAAACCGAACGAAATTTGATTTCCTTTTATTCGAGTCTCTGGAAACAGGGACTTCACAGGTAGTAGTGGTGAATGACGGCTCAGGAAGACTATCTTCCCTCTTCCGCAAAATCGAGGAGCAAAAGCCTTGCAACAGTAATTCACCCTCGAAAAATCAAGGAAGGTGCTTAGCCCAAAGGCAGGGCTTTCCTACCTGAATACCGTAAGCGATGACTTTCAGGTCAGTACGCTTGATGCGGATGGGCAGCATTCCATGGATGCATTCTTCCTCTTAGATAAGTCTGCAGGAGAACGAAGGGAGTCTTCTTCTCCGGATCCAGAGCGCAATCCAGGACTCACCGCTTCGTTCCCGTATCAGAGTACATTACAAAAAGGTATTTTCTCTCACTGACTGGGGTACGTGGGGACACCCAGACCGGTATGCGCGCCTTTTCCAAACAACTGATTCCCGAAGCTCTCACAAATTCAGGGCAATCGCTATCGAGTACGAGATGAATATGCTTTTTAGACTTTGCGAAGAGAATTCCCATGAAAGAATATCCTACTGAAAACCATTTATATTAACAGCAATGAAGAAAGTCACTTTGATACCGTGAAGGATTCCTCCGATTTACAGTCGGATTTTGAAGTTTAGCTCGAGTTCTCGCTCTCTTTCTGTATCGATTTTTCTGCTCTATACCTTGAGCTTTTGCCCTAAAGCGGAAGCATCCTTTTTCCAATGCTTTTGCCCGACTCATTTCTTTTACACTGCAACTTTTTGTAGATAAAACTATGTATTTCAAAAATGCTTCCGAAGCACAAAGAGAGAATCTCAAAGATACTCTCCTATCTGGACTGTCTATCTCTTTTGCCCAAACAACACAAGTATTTTAAGTGCACTGCAGAAGTTCTCTGCATCAATGCCTACCTGGCCAAAATCCTCACCGAAGTCCTTTTATTCATCCTGTCCTACTTTGTACAGAAGCACCCTCGTGATTTTCCAAGCAGGAAACATGAGCACTACCCTGTAATATGATGATAGAGAGGAGAAATCCATTGAAAGACTGAATACCAAAAAGCCGGCCTACTCTACAGCCTGGTCTTATCTCCTATACGCTTATGCACCCTCGATACCTTTGTTATCCCGCATCCGATGAAGACGGTCATGGCCGGGAGTGCGAATATCGAAGCAACTAAGCGGCATAAGGAAAGCGATAGAAGATAAAAATCAATGAGAAGCTGGGGCATTCCGAAGCTTCAGAGACTTTTCTTACGGAAAATACAAACGGAAAGAGCATCGGAAGCTATTCCGACAGCAATGTTTCCATAACTTTAAAGGAATACCGGGAATACGACAGCGCCATTTATGTAGCGGACATCACTGTATCGGATGTTTCCTATTTAAAAACCGCCTATGCAAACAATACCTACGAGTAGAAATATCACGGATACCACCTCCAACATAAGCGATAACAATGCTATCCTTGCCATTAACAGGAGACTACTACGGGGCAAGACAGAGTGGCTATGTAATTCGAAACGGAAGCCTCTACCGAAACAGCTCTGGAAACAGGGATGCTCTTGCCATCATGAAAAACGGAGAATTTGAATTTGTAGCGGAAGGAGAAAGCTCCGCTGAGACCCTCCCTTCAAAACGGGCTTTGCAGGTATTTTTCCTTTTCATCTGGTACTCTTGAAAGACGGCAGTATTTCCGTTACGGAAAATGATGAAGTCTACATGGCTATGGCCAGTAACCCCGAGAACCGCAATCGGCTATCTCAGGAAAGAACCACTATGTATTTGTGGTTTCGGACGGAAGAACCAGTGAGCGCAGGGCTCAGTCTCTATGAGCTGGCAAGCTTTATGAAGAGTCTCAGGTTGTCGACGCCTACAATCTGGACGGCGGGGGATCTTCCATGGTCTTTAAGGGTGAAATAATCAATACCCCAACTACTAACGGACATTCTCACACAGGAAAGAGCGGTCAGCGATATTTCTTTATATAGAGGTAAATAGTTATGAAAAAGACAATCCAGTATTTATTTCTTTCCGTATTTGTCTTTGTTTTTGCGCAAATATACAGTATTTTCCCAGCGTATACTCAAAGCTATATGCTTTACGCCTTTTTCATTTCCCTTCTTGGGACTCACAGTGCCAGCCTCCTATTGCATACTCTTAGAAAAACACTCACCGAAAATTCCTGTATGGAAATGCGGAATCGTAACACTCTACAGTAGGCTCTATTTATAAGGCATACTCGAACATACGGAACAAATGGATACTTTTGAATTCCCTACCTTTTCATTGGGTGCCGCGCTTTGCATCTCAGGCAGTCATCACCCGCATCGGAAACAAGAACTCTACTGCAGGTCACGGAAGATAGAGGCAAGATATCTCAGAATCTCTATGATTCCATAGCCATCATAAAAACAGAGTTCGAGACGAGTATCGCACGCTTTTGCGATGACTACCATTATGAATACTAAATTACAGGGCTGTAAAAATCAGTAAGAAACAGATTTTCGGGCAATATAGGTCTGAATGAGGGGTAGTCTGAGCCTGTCGGTGCTTGCGAAAACAAAGAATCGAGGTTTTTCGCTTGGTATCCGCAAGGACAGACTTTTTCATCAGAAAAATCGTCCTGTTACCGACCAACTTCGCTGAAGGAAGTTGCAGCGATAGCGAGCAGTGGTTAACAAAATCACTGCTCAGTCTGGCTGAAGCTAACGAGCGTGCCCAAATTCAGACCTATATTGGCAGAAAACTATTTTGATTTTTACAGCCTCCCTTCGCTTTTAACTCTAACAAGTGGCTAAGGCGAAGCCTGAGACATCTTGTCCTTATCTTCTTCTCTTTTTCTATCGAAAAGATAGTAGAAAAAGCAAGACAGAAGGCAACTGATTGCTGATGCAAAAGCATACCAAATCATATGGGATAGCATCAGCTGTATGTACCTTTTCGGGACTGCTTTCTTTTTCGAAGAGCGCCCAAACCTCTCCCAGACGTTTTAGCTCTTTCTTTCCGCTTCCAGTCGAGCGACGCTTACGACCTTCTCCGGAGAATTTCCCTCGTCTTTTCAATCTCTCGATTTCTCCGAATCGAAGGCAGGCGGAACATTTTCACCGGAGTCGCGTCATGCTCCTCGGGACATCCGGTGCAGTCGGTTTTTCAGGCTCCTTCGGCTTCCTCCGAGTCTGCCCAGTTTACAGGCCCCTACTGGAATCGCTCGGAGGGATTTCCTCCTCCCCCACCGCCGGAATTCGACTTGTATGGTTATGAAGACTATGCTTTTACCTCTCCCCATCCTTATAAATCTTTCGATTCACAATCAGATCGTAAATATTATCCTCGCTCTGCGTTACGGTGAAACTAAGTATATATACGGAGGATCATAGAGTATAGCCCGCTCCGCCGTCATTTACCTTCGACAGTATAATTGAACACACCGGGCTGCTGGAGATAATTGGGGCAAAAATCGCTGTGTCCCTCTCCCGATAGTTCTATCGTACTGCTGTTTGCCGAGCTGCTCATCGGCATAGGCTGTCGTCCGGCCTCTTCAGACGCAAAGTGAAACGGAACAAGGCAGGCGCTAAAGGAGTTGCTCGGATACCTTCTTTTCCAACTCTAGTTCGTTCCTCATTCGGAAAGCGGTTCGACGTGTTGTTGAATCTCGGCTCATCTCCGGTTACTAGGCAAAGAGCTTTCATTCACCCACATCCTTTACAGAAATTTTGATTCTTTTTTCCGACTGAGGATCGTTTACCACGCCATGGAAGAATCCGCTTTCTTTATGTACTCATAGCCTCCTGGTTCTCTATCGTAATCGCTTCCGAGTTTATTTCTCCCCCATCTCCATCGGATTCGTCAGCGTCATGCTGTCTTCTGTTCCGGCTCCTATCGGCATGGGCGTAGTGTAGATCCATCTTTTCTTACCTTTTCCAAAGTAAAGGAAAAAGCATGCTGATATCCGTTTCTTCAGTCCCGGAGCGCAGTAAGAATTTTATCCACCTTTAAAGCTCCATATCCAAGGGCGTTGACCATATAGATATTTTTAAAGGTAAGCGGTTTTTCTTCGTGTATTTTAAGTCTGATACCAGTTTCTTGTGATCAGTCCGTCACGGTAATCGTAACAAACTTGTCTCCCATGTCCTGACTATGCACGCGGAAGCGCCAGCTTATTCTTTCCCTTTTCTTTGACTTTGAAGGTGTACGTCTCCGGTTTAATAATCGAAGCTTTTCAAATACCATCAATCCGCCATCTTTTATCCGGATTCTGCATTGCAGCAACAGGAGTTCCGTCTCTTTAAAGACCAGTCTCCATCCACTCTCTCCACATCGAAAGTAAACCACCCTGGATGGGGAGGAGAGCTCCTTCCCTAAAGTCATAATCCTTTCTTACCGGCAAATCGAAAAATGAGCGGTTTTTACTAAACGATGACTGCTTGTGACGTTTTGCACATCCGGAATCGAACTTAGCGGTACATCTGCTCTCTAAACTAGTGCTGTACATGTACGCCTTATTGTTGTTCACTTTCACCTGGGTCTATACTCTTATCCGTTAGCAAACCATGCAACCTTGTCACAGTCAACCCCTGTTGATCCAAGACAAAGTTCTTCAGCCTGCGTTTTCCGAAGGTCAAGCCAATGCCTGATTAACTTCCGATCCACGGTATTCGCACTTTCATTATCATAGTTCCACTCATGCCAGATGGAATTAGAGACATCCATCTGCTCTCTGCTTGGCACTGCAGTCGCATAGTACACCTTAGGCAGTAACGCATCCGTATTATTCGGATTTGTTTTCATCATAGCTGGGTTTAGTCAACATGGAAGCTTCATCTATGCCGTCAAAATCTCCATTTCTTTCCTCCGTATCTCCCAGAACATCAAAAAGCACGATATCCGTTGTTCTGGTACTGCCTCGAGCCTGATACAGGAGGCGATGGGTATAGAGCATCTCCCATATAGCTGACTATTGTCTGAAAGGAGCTCGGGGTCAATCGGGCTGTAGATACCCCATTGCTGAAAGCCACTCCAATACGGTTACTGGATGAAAGGCATCACTCTGTCAATTACAAGTCGGAGAACCGAGGGTTCTCTTCTGCCGCTTTTTCTTTGATGTCTTTATAGTATGTCAATTTCTCTACACCCGGATTCTGCTCTCTCCTCCGAAATGTAGCTCCGTTCCAGACCGTATCCTTGTCTTTATTGATAAAGCCCAGAGTATTCTTAACCGACCTTCCTCGATCCACTATGATTCATGTAAGGATTCCAAAGGGTATACCATGACCTTCCAACCACATGGCTATGATAAGAACTCCAAGACTGCTTTGCTTCCGGATGATGAAATCATGATCACTCATCGTCTCGTTTGGAGCCCTCCCAGTTGTCCTCAAAACGAACGGTATAATCTGCATCCTTTGTCAGCTTTTGTGTTAGAATGATCCAAATCCAGCCGCCATTATCACCCTGATACCTAATGCTATCTTCTTCACTAGGTACTGGCAGGAGAAGATCATAGACCGATCCCCTTTTCTCAATATATACTTCTTCGTGTATTCCAGGTCCCTGTAAGCTGGTCGGCAATTTCCCTGAGTTCGTTCCTTCTGTACACGGTCATGTCTTTTGTGCACTTTCTCGGATGATCCTCAAAGACTTTGCACTGCTCCTGACATCACGGGTTAATCAGCAAGGCGTTGAGATAGCCGACTTGGCCAGTACTGATCCAATACGGAGTCTCGTGGAGCTTCGAATCTCCATATTTGCCTTCCTCCGCAGTTGCGGCACCATGCAAGCAGCTTGATAATCATCCGTTCTGGCTATGGTCTCAGAAGATGGCATCCTGCATCCCCTGCGTCGGAGTGATTTTGCATAGTATAAGCTGCATCAAAGCCCGTCCTGTAGTAGAGAATTCTGGATAAGCTTTTAATCCGACTATCAGTTGCTCCAAAGCGCTCATTCACTCACGAAAGCTGATTATTCCAGTCAATGACTCAACTTATCGAGTGCATCCGTCTATCATTATAATCTGCTCCGGTTTAAAACGTAAAAGCTCCCTGATTATCATAATACACTCTCCGTACTCAGAAATCCTCTGTCCGGCTCCTTGCTTCTCAACCATATCTCTACCGGCGGGTAATATTCTTCCAGTCTCTCATGGTGGACTTTTGGTTAGGAAACGGAGTCCATGACTCACTGTCGTATCGACCTTTTCTACATCACAGGACTTTCATGCCTTTCTAAATAAATGCTGCCAGTAATAGTCTGACTGCGTCAGCAGTACTCTATCCTCGATATACACTGTAGGGGTATTAGTATTGGTTAGCCCTTCCAGGTCTGGATATCTGGTTACTATTTACTACTCTTCCGTTCAAGGTACTCATTCTTATCTTAGAGGATAAGATAGTACTTTCCGTCTGTAAAGGGTAACGCCTGAGCTGAACGATGTTGCAGTGATCATTTCTGCGTGCTAGTAATCGTACTTCCCGGATCCATGATTACATTTTACTTTTTCGCATATATTCTGTAGATAAGTAGAAACCTTCGTCCGGCTTCCCTACTACCGCTAAAGGTGCTGTAGCCGTCCTTATAGATGGTTTCCAGACCGAAGATATCTGATAGTCCAAAATCCAGCCTCCGATACTGTTAAAGGAGAACTTTCCTCCTCCGCCCGGACAGGATAAATCACCATATCCTCGTTCGGCTTACATCGAAATTTCTTGTGGCCATCCGCCCAAGCCTCGCTAAACCTTTATTCCGTTGAAATCTTTTATACCGTTAGTAGAGATCCGTAACTCCTGCATTTTCGAGTAGGATATCTAAACGAGTAAGGCAAGAGCTGCTGAATTGTACTTTCCTGAAGGGAATAATTGAGTCCCGTTAAGTAGGGGTTCATTGTCCGGAAGTTTATAGCGATCAGTCTGGAAATGCCCACTTTGTTCCTTTCCTATAGATTTACAAAGGCATTCTGTCAGCTCCATTAGGGATCCGTCTGTTCCATCCTCCATATATTTGGCAATGTCCTTATAGCTGCCCTGTGCATAATTCTCCAATGTTATTGCTCTCCATCATCATTATAGAGGTCATAATCCTTCTATAATCCATAGGCATCTTTTTGGCACCGACCACCTCTCCCGCTCATTTTTGCCGGATCCAGCAAACATATATTGGAAAGGCTGAGAGCTTCCTCTTGCTCTGTCCACCTGTACATACCACCGCATAGAAATAATCCTTGGGATCCCTCTGTCGGCTTAGCGCCCAAGCAGCATTCCAATGGTTCAAATCTCCCCAAGTAGGATCCCAGTTAAAGAATACACCTCCGTTCACATCCGCAGTACTGGGCTTAAGTGTTACTTTTGTCTCTTTGACCTCGGTTTCACATGAACAGACATATTCTGGCTCTTTGAATCAACAATATTGCTGCTTTCCGTGATTTTCACACCTCACAGGAAACTTATAATTATACAGCTCCCTTAGGCGTGCGTGCCCACTTTCTCCACTTTTCAGCATGCTCGGCGTCATGTTGTAGCCGATATCCGCTCCCTAAACAGAACGCCCCGCACAAGATCATTATAGTTCGTTAGATGAAGGGCAATGGTCTGTCTTACGTTCACCTCCTTTTGGCTCAACTGTATAGTTAGTTACTTTGTGCATTTGTTGTCCGGAGCCTCGGGAAGCGTCAGAATGATTCCGTAATTCCTTTAGTATACCCAATTCACTCTATCTGCAGAGACAGTGATTTTATTCTTCTTAAAATAATCATCTTGACTTGCATTGACACATTGCTGTCTTCCAGCCCTTGAAGATGCGAAGTGGAACATATAGATTTACTGTTCCCTCAGTATAGACTGTGTTTTATCTCCCTTTAAGGTAAGCTCAACCCCAAAGTCGTTGTATTCACGGCATTGGAGTTACTCTTCAAGGAGACAATGCTCTAGTTCTGTTTGCTTCGCATCTCCCCATTACTTCCATCCGTATAACTGAGTGTCCTGAACCTGCCCTATTTGTTCTCGCATTTTGGTCAGTGTTTCTTTCCAAAAAGGCTCTTTAATCTGCCCGCCTGACTTAACTCTTTCCTTCTTCCGATAGAGAAGGTACTGAAATGCTTGCTGAAAAAGCAGTATCTCTCCTCTTCTTTAACCGGGAGAATTCTGTCGGTAGCTCCTCGGAGAGGTGTACAATCTAAGCTCCTCTTTCAACAGAGGCCTCCTGCTCCGCTCGGTTTCGCTCAGTGCTTCTTAATCTTTTTCCGTTTTTGAAGGAGATTTCTACCTTCTTCCCTCTTAGGTTGCACTTCCTTGACTTCTCCGTTTATTTCGCGGTAAAAAGAAATATCCACAGACTCTAAGACTTCTATCTCCGACTCTAGCATCAGCATCTTCTTTTTGAATTCCTTTCCAACGCTTTTCTTTTGCTTCTCTATCTTTTTCTTCCTCTTTCTACGGGTTCCACCTTCATATAGGTGCCTCAAGGAAGGTGCTGTCAGGAAAAGACGCATGTTACAGTAAGTTTCTTCCCGGCTTGTGCACTAAAAAGAAGAGGCTCAGGTATTCCGCCTCTTCTTCCTCCTCTTCGGAAAGCTTGGCCTCCTTCTTCGTAAGCGCTTCCTCGCTATCCTCGGATTTTTGTTCCGAAGATACTTCTTTCTTCTTATCTTCGGATTCCTATAGCCTCATCCTCGTCTTCAGATGGAGAGGCCTCCCTATTCGTCTCCTAAAACAGAGTCTTCTTCTGACTCTCCTGTCGTGCAGTTGCGGCTGTCTCTTTCAGGACGATTCGTTTTTCTTCCGTCTGAACTTCACTCTCGTCTTTTTCTAAAGACTGCTTTTCTTCGCCAAGTTCCAGCTGTCCTGCACTTTCTTTTGCATTTTCCTCTGCGTAGGTTACCGTTTGAACGCTTCCCATAAGCATCAAAACAAAAGGAAATAAGCCATTCTCTTTGCAAAAATGCTTTCTCTTACACGGACTCGCGACAAACTGTTCCCTGAAAGGGTATTCTCTCTCTTTCCTTCATCATTATGCCCCTCTGCTTTCCCTCGCTTTTGTTTAACTTAGTAAACATGGTTAGTACCTTCCTCCGTCTTCTCCTATCGGAGGATTTTTCCGAACTTTATTTCTGTAAAAGAGTCCTGTCTGTTTATCGGCAAAACTTAGAAATTTATTATGGATAGATTAGAATCTGAACAAAATTTTCTGTATTTTTCCTATCCTGTTTATTAATAAAAATATTGAACTTTTAGAGTTTTTCTAGGGACACAGTAAAAAGAAATCTGTCCCTTCTCATCATCCACTCTTGACTGCTCCTTTCAGCGCATAGAACAATCTCCTTTGGCACAGATAGCCCTCAGACTGTAGCCGTCCCCTCCGCTATGGGATTCATCCCGCCGGAAAAACCGTTTGAAAAAGGATTCTCCTTCCTCTTTACTAAGTTCTTTTTCCACCGCATTGAAAGTGGACAAGTATTCCTCTTTTTCTTTAAAGAAAGTGCTGTATCAGTGGAGGAAGAAGATTTTCAGAGCATTCTCGAGCAAAATGGAAAGAAGTTCCTTTAACTTGTTTTCATTTCCCAGAAAGTACAGCATCCTTTTTCCACTGTATAGTCCAAGCTCTTTCCTTCTCCAAAAAGAGCGGTTCAAACATATAGACACTCACGTCTCACCTACGGAAGATAGATTGATTTTTTCCAGCTGACTTCCTCTGTCCTGCCAGCTTTGCCAGGCGACTTAAGTCCAGGAGCGATTCGGATTAAATGCTTCATTCTACTGCTCATTTCCTCGATTCCCTGATATTACCACGGATGCCCCTCCGTGTCTTCCCCCTAAGAGCGGGACTATTTTCTATCTTCTTTGCAGGTTTCCAGGTTGTTGATAATCACGTAGCGGTGTTTTTCAGTTCATGGGAGGCATCCGAAATAAATTGTCTCTGGGACAGCATGGCATCCTTCACCGGAGCCACCGTTTTCCGTACACACACGCGATAAAACGATACACCCATGAAGGAGCACAAAAAGCAGAAGAAAGAGCACTATGGAGAGCTGACGATGTTCTCTATCTCCTTACTGAAGTCCGTTAAGGCAATTCGATATGCGGTCATCCGGTGAGCATCTTTTTCAATAATATTGCAGCTTTCTCCTGCATCGAGCCGTAAAGACTCTTCCCTCCTTTATCTTTCCCTCCTTTATCCGTGAAGGGCATCTTGCACTACCTTCTCTTCGCATCGTCTTTCCAGAAAAAGTCCTCTCGTAGTAGTGTTCCAAAATTTCCCCGCCTTCCTTCGTATGAAAATCTGATAAATCGGATAAGAATCGGAGATAGAACGATCCATCGGTTTTTAACGGCAGAAGACAAAGCATTCGCATCGTTATATACAAACTGTTTCTATTAAAGAAAAACAAAAAGCTCAATAAAAATAGAGCAAAAGATACCACGGAAGATAAAAGCAGGGTAAGTCTTTTGTAATTGTTCAATCATGCTTTTCTTCCTCCAAATGATATCCAAGTCCCGACTGGCTACAATGCCGATGGTCGAAAGAGGACTTAATTTCTTCCGAGGAAACCGATATACCTCCACATTATTTTCCGTCGCATCACTTTCATATCCCCAAATCCAGAAAGCTATGTAATGTTATTTTCCTCCGAAAGAAGAAGCTTCATCATCTGAAATTCCTTGGAGGAGAGCCTTATCGTATTTTTCTCCGCAAATCAGTTCCGAGGAATCCAGTACTCAGCGGTCTGAAGCTAATCTGATTCACCTCCTTCCCTGTCTCCGAAGAAGCGCATTGATACAGGCCAGTAACCTCTTCTTGTCAGCGGTTTCAAGATAATAATCCGCTCCGAATCCGAGTCCTCTACGCGATCCAGAATATCCGACTTGGCCGTCAGCATCAAAAATCGGAAGTCCGTTTCGCTACGGCGTTCTTGCGACTTGGAAACCGTTCAACTTTGGGAAGCATTAAATCCAAAATCAGAAGGTCAAAATGACGGAACGCGTCAAGCTCGAACCTTCCTGCCCATCATGTAGCGGGGATACCGCATGTCTGGAATCCTCTAATATTTCCTGCAGTGATTTTGCAAGCAACACCTCATCCTCTACGATTAAAATCCGCATACCTACTCCTTTTTCCGCTCCCCTTAACTTCAGATTTTTGACTCTATAGAAAAACAATGAACTGTCAGGGATTTTAGGCTTTAAGAAAAACTCTATAAAAGCATCTATCTTCTTCCCTTTTAGTGTTACACTTATGCAGGTTTGGGAAAAATTCTGCAAAAATCGAAAAGGAGTGTACGACTATCGTGTTATTTTCCATAATCTTAAAAAGAAGGAGGAAAATTGATGAACAGGCAGTGATGGCACGGATCCGGACGCTAGTGCTAACTGCATAGCGAAGACTCGAACAACAATTTCTCTCTCCTCTATGAAATAAAGTTCGTCAGTTCTTTTTCCCTGTGGTCCATGCGGTTTTGGAAAGCGAGAGGCATGAATGAAAATGAAAGAGTTCAGCAAAGATTACGTCAGGAAATTATAGATTTACTTCGCAGCAGCGAAGATATTGAAAAGCTTCAGGAAGAATTTAGAAGAGTATCCACGCAAACGATATTGCCTTCCGCCCTTCCCCTTTTTGGAGGAAGACGAAGCAAAGTCTCTTTATAATGCACTGGAGAATGAACGTCTCGGCGAGGTTATGGAATACGCCGAGCACGGTTTTCTGTTTGAAGTGAGGCTGAAGGGCGGCAATCCTTCTTTCGAAATGGGCCGACGATGCGGTAGATCTTCTGAAAGAAGCCATCCAGAGAAAACCATCTGGCTTTCCAAGATGAGCTAAAGCATCGTAAACGAACTGGTGATTCTTGGCGGCTTTATGACGAGAGCTCATCGGTCTCGCACGACCACCTAATTTCGTCTTCCTGGATAGCTTAAGTATTCAGCGAGATGCCATGCCGTTCTCTGATTGAACAGAGCGGCGGAACATGATAACATTTCCAAGGTTACTATTGCTAGTAGATGATGGTTCCTACTACGGGCGTGGTTTAAAGGACTGTGTGTGCAAGAAAAGAGCTAGCCTCGATGATATCACACGGAAACCGGATACCCCTTTCGTCTATGCGTGATGAGAAAATCGAGAGACTGGCGGAGCGAATCAGCGGCAGTCATGCCAACTCGATTCCCGTCTTGGGAGAAACAACATTGTCCTCGGTGTCATCACTGCACAGGACGTTTTGGAAGTTTACGACGATGAGATGGAGGGAAGACTACGCCTCGTTTGGGAGGTCTTACTGCGGAAGAGGATCTGAATGAACCGCTTTTCGACAGTGTGAAGAAGCGTCTTCCCTGGCTTGTCATTCTGCTCTTCCTCGTCTTGTCGTTTCCACTGTGGTCGGACCGTTCCAAACAGTAGTGCTGCAGCATTACCAATATCATGGCTTTCCAGTCCCTGATTCTCGATATGTCCGGAAATGTCGGCGCAGTCCTCTTGCCGTAAACATCCGTGTTTTAGTGGATGAGCGTCTTACCGGTAAGCGAGAAAATGAGTTGGTTGCAAAAAGAAATGGAGGCGTCTGACGGATTAAACGGTCTCGTAATCGGGCTCTTTTCCTTGGTCGGTATCGGCATCTACTCGCTATTTCTTTTAAGCATCAACCGGCGCATTGCTTCTGCATCGCCATTTCTTTTCTCTGCATCGGTTTTCTCTGCTGCTCACGTTTCCATGGTGATTTCTTCTCTGGTCGGTGCGGTAACTCCTGTCTTTCTTTACAAGAAGGTTGGTGTGAACCCGGCAGCGGCATCCTGCTGCTGACTACCTACCATTAACGATTTGGTCGGTGTCGTCAGTCACTATGGTCTGACTTGGAGTTTTGCTCACGAAATCCTGGAAAATTTCCGGATAAATTTCCCCAATCGCTTTGCATAATAATCTTTGAGTAGCATCAAAACGACAGATTTGCGCCCTGCGCTTCTGTCGTTTTAGCCTGGATAGTCCTCCTTGTTTTGTCAATTGATATGCGTGGCATAGCTCGATGCATACGCTTTACTATTTTCAGGGATAGGAAAGATGAGAAACGCAAGTGAAAGGGTCTTTATGTAAAGAATCTGAAATTAAGACAGAAAATGTCTCTTTATTCTCGGAACACTGACCTTTTTGTTTGTCTGGATTACTAGTATTTCTTAATCCACAGCTTTGAGGTGTAATGGATAAGAAGATTGATGCCAATATGGCGGATAAGTCTCGCAGAAGCATCTCCAGATTTAGAAGAATTCAACGAGCAGTTGGATACCATTGCATTGAATATTGAGGAGAGTGATTAGCTTTTACTCATGGACAGGAGAAATGATCAAGTCGGAGGCTTCCGGGATCCAGTGGAAACTGGTAGAAATGGAAGGAAAAGGTAGTAACGTTCCAGCCATGAATAATGTGTGACTTTTAGGAGTCGCGTGGTAGGTCTCATTCCTGCCTCTCGTTATAATGCGGAGGTGAGATTTTAAATAATATCATGTATTCCTATATAGAAGAGTGAAGAAACTCGAGGGACATCGGTGTTCCTGTTCGAGCCCTATGCTTTATAAGACATAGAAAATTATGCACCTCTCTAACTTGCGAGGGAAATGTCGAAGGAAGAAAAATTGTTAACTTCTATATATTGACAGCTACAAGGAACAACCCCATTATAAAGGAGCAAAAGAAAAGGAAGACATATGTTACCCCGGTTTATACCGACGAAGACACTAATGTGAGAATGTTCGCTTTGGTACGCTCCGTTAATTTAGGATGAAAATTTTGTGGGTGTAATTCTTTAGATGTTAATGAAGATATTTTTGCTGAATATTTCGAAAAGGACTATGACGAAGAAGTGGATCGTCTGGTAACATCGGTAAGCTGCTAGCAGTGAGTGGCAACCGTAATTCTCTTCGTCGTTGTTACCTCTCTTCTCATTGCGCTGCCGAAAAGCCCTACAGAAGGGTTTTCCGGAAGCGGGCAAGTTGTTCGCCGGAGACTTCACCATGGATCTCTCTCTTACAAGAACAACGATCGAAATCGGCACGCTTATGCACTGCTATGAATGATCGTGGTGAAGCTCGAGTCCGTTCTATCATATCGGACCTTTCCACGAAAAGCCTCGTGCGCTTTGCACGTACTCGATATGGAAATGAATAACGAAAGAATACTATAGCGGTGCGCTTGTCGTCCGCTACGGTGACGACATCTCCGAGCTACATCAAGAAGACTGCCGAGGGCTTCCGTAGAGCAGTCCAGGAAAGCCGTAGCGCGAGTATCAACGGGACAATCGACCAGATTTCTTCCGTTGTACAGAGCAATACCGCAACGGCTGAAGAATCCGCTGCCGCTTCCGAAAGAACTTTCCGGACGAGGGCCAATATCTTAAATCACTTGTTTCCTGTTTCCAGTTAAAGGCTGAAGACTAAAAACATTGTCTTTTACGGTTTTAGTTAGTAGCAGAAGGAATATCGCGCGCTTTGCGCTGATACTTGTTATGAATCAAAATAATAAATAGATGGCAATATAAGGTCTAAATGGTGGGTGGTCTGAGCCCGTCGGTACTTAAGACAAACAAGAGAATCAAAGAGTTTTCGCGCCAGTATCTGCGCGACAGACTTTTCATCAGAAAAAGTCCTGTGCGACCAACTTCCGAAGGAAGTTGCTGCGCAAAGTGAGCGGTGGTTAACAAAACCACTGCTCAGTCGGCGACAGCTAGCGAGCGTGCTGCCCCAAATTTAGACCTATATTGCTAAGAAAAGCTATATTTTGATTTTACAGCCCCTTTTCTTTTCCTTTCATCTGCGGCCATATCCTAGTAGGAACTCCTCTAACAGATAAGGGAGTAGAGATATGCTTTCCGTTTCTTTTAGAATTAGTAAAAGCCAGCCTGCAAAAGGCAGGACTGCAGAGCGCGTTCTGCACAATAGAAAACAAGAGGACAGGGATGCGTTTCCACAAGTTTTCCTGCCTGAAGATTAAGGGACAAGACTATAAAGTTGGAAATTTACAGTGAAGAAGTCGAAAGAGCTCTCCACCATCACTGCTTATGCCCTATTTTCCGAGGTCCGGAGAAATCTTTTGCACGGCAAAAACCGAGTTTCATTCTCCCGATAATCCCTTTTGCCGATGCTGCTACACGCATCTTATTCCTCCCGAAAACAAGCTCCTGTGCTTTATGTAAAAAGAAGCTCTCCGGAGAATGCATGCGCTAGGATCGTGACTCAGCCACGCTGTTTCGTACCCGAAGCTTGAGTCAGGGTACCATAATCTTAATATTGATTTCCGGCTCTCCTGAATTTTCTTTTCAGAAAGGAGCTGTCACGGCATACCTCCTTATTAAATTCCATGTGAGCCGCCACGGTGGTTGTGTTGGGCGGCACCATATATTTTGCTCCGGGAATGGTCATCAAAGCCGATTACACTGATATCCTCCGGGATTTTCAGACCAATCTCATAGGCCGCTCTGTGAATTCCTGCCGCGCACGGAATCATTTGCTGCAAAGATTGCTAGTGGGAAGATTTCCCTTCTCGAAAAGCTCTGTAAACAGTAGTGCTTCCATAACGTGCCTCATGCTGTCCCAGCTTTACATAACATGTCTACAGAAGAGATTCTTTTCAACTTCAAATAAGCACAGAACTCCACGTATAACGCGGGTACTTCACTTCGTCTGTCGGAGCGTTCTCCGCACCGCCGCCGGTAAAACCGATTTTTGCATGCGCCTCTCAATCAAGAAAATCCAGGAGGATCCCGTGAACCGCATTTTTATAATCTACCGTAATGGTGTCACACTGTTCCAAATCCGCATTGCAATCAATCATCACAATCGGCTTGCTCCAAGCGGAAAAGCCTCTCCAGCATCTTCATTGTTAAAAGTACCTGTACCGCAGATAATTCCGTCCAGCTCCTGCTATTTTTCTCCTTCCGCAGAGTCCGAAAGGCCAATCTCCATCATATGGCACTGTTCCTCTTCCAGCTTCTACCGCAAGACGGATACAAAGATAATACGGATCCTCCAACTCTTCTTCCGGAGAATAGGAGCCAAAAATGCCGATTTTCAGCTTTTTGCATCTCTCTCGGAGAAGACCTTAATGGTATATTCCAACTCTTCCGCTGCCTCCATTACTCTCTTCCTTGTGGATTCCTGCACATTCAGAGTTTCACTCATGATTGGGTACTCTGAAACACGGTTTGCAGGAGAAACTCCAGCCCTCTCCGCTATATCTTTGATTGCTGCCATAGTTGTTCCACCTCTCTTAAACGGCGCTACTTTCCTAGCAGGATACCTCCGAAATCATCACCGCCGCAAATGGTGACAGAGCAAAATCATTCGGTTTGTCACTTCTTCCTGTAATAAAATTGACGGAGAAAACGGTGCGAAAGACTGCTTCCAGCGATAAGATAATGGCGGATCGGCTTTCGTCCAGCATACTTTTGCGCCCAAGATTTGCAGAAAATAGCAAAACCTAATGTCACTGACAACTCCCAGATAAAAGTACCAGAGCCACCCGGAAGAAGATACTCCTTCAAGCTGTTCTACCACTAAAGAGAAGGCCGATAAAGGAAAGAATACAGGCCGCAGCATTTGCACATAAAATTGAGAATTGCCGACGAATTCGATGCACATATTTTCCGGTAAGGTAAATCTGGAAAGCAAATCCCTATTGCGCATGACCCAAAAGTCCAGGCTGTCCCTCAATCCGATGGAAAAATCACTTTGCAGAGATAGAATTCACGCACGGATACAGCACGGATTGCGCCTCAAGCCACTCTCTTAGCTCCAACTTTCTTTCCAGAAAAGCGATAAAAGGCTACCACATAACCACGTCGTGGCCGTCAAAAAGGCATTTTTGGAGGCTGTGGTGTGACTGCAGACCCACAATTTGCAGTGCAAAGCCGGTAAAGAGCGCCATGCCAAGCAGAAAGCCGCAAAGAATCTCGTCTTTCGTGATTGTCTTCAGTTCTTTCCTTGCCAGCATTCCCATGCAAAATGCCCCAATCGGAAACACGTAAGAACACACTCTGAAACGGAGCAAGTATGTCTTTTAGAGTCAAATATCGTCGCTACAAAACCGCCGCCCCAGATAATCGTCGCAGTTACGAGCCCCTAAAATTCCCCAGTATCATTCGTTTTCCTTTTACTCATAGCTTCTTTCCCTTGCTCCTCCTGTATGCACAATAGCTTCCTCTCTGCTCTCTATTTTGGAAGAGAAGCTGTAAAGCGGTAGTCATTGAATCTTGTCTTATTTCGGTAGGTGCTCCTCACCGCAGGAATTGCTTCCACACCGCTGTGCTTTGCATCCAAGTGCAAAATGATTTCCTCCGATTTCCGAATCTCCCTAAATGCTTTTTGCCTCTTCCAAGGGCTTCTATCGATGGCAATGATGTGCGTCAACAATCGAGTTCGCACTACAATCGCAGGCTTCCTTCACTGCAGCCGAGAGGTAATCCAACGCGTTCCACTACGATGCCCGTTCTCCTGCGGCATCACCTTAGTTCCTGCATGCATTTCCTCTGTTGCTTTTTGTAAATGCCGATTCGTGTATGCTCTTCTACATCCGGATGGTTTCTCTCGCGAACCGAGTCCGGGTACCAGGATATTCGGAAAACTTTTTCGGAAGACGAAAGCTCAACCCCGATTCTCGGAATAAATTCCGGTGCAAAGCTGCAGCATCGGAAGCCCTTCATGCGAAAGCGCGCAAGCTCACTGTGCTGTCCTATAAATCTTATAACTGTATTACTCCTTTGAAGCCGAACCGCCACGCCATAAGGCGGAAGTGCGTATTCACAAGAACGCTGTAACCGAAATGGCTCCCTCGCGGTAGCTGATGCCTTCCAATTGTTCCTCCGCTGCTTATGAATGATATTTTCCTTCCAATCCTTCACCTTATACATATCGTTATCGATATTTGCCCGAAGCTATATTCACAGAACATGTAGATTCGCTTGTAATATAGTCTTCTCCACTATAGCCCTTAGTTTCTCTCGAGACTTTTACCGCTTGCAATAAAGCGGATTGCAAAATGATTGTTCCTAAAGCGAAAGAGTGGTCTTGGTCTCTTCTCACATGACTCTGTAGAATCAGCGTACTCATCGGTAGATGCAAGAAAAGTGCTATCCCTCGGAAATCCCCATTTCGATACCGGCCTTGGGCACTGTCAGATAGCCCTCTTCTCTTACACAATTTGTTGAACGGAAATCTCCTCCCTTTCTTCGCAAAGGCATTCTCTTCTCTATATAAAATACGAAAATCAATATAGATTGCATCCTTTTTAAAGCCCTCATTTTCCTGCTCTTTTCAGAGCTCCGGAATCTCTGAAACTCCGGAGGTGCGTCGAAGACTGCGCGCATCCACCACAAGCTCTGTAAGGCTTCCTGTAAGAAGTGTTCTTTCTCCACTCCAGACTCTATATTCTAAAACCACAGCACTGCTGTCCTGATATCGTTTACTTCGAAGTTCCAAATTCTCCCTCAGCCGCATTTACCATTTGCAGAACCAGCGGTGCAATAACCTTTGCTTATAGTTTACTAAGCCGGAAGACAAAAGCCTTATCCGGTCGAAGCAAACCGTCTATACAGAAATTTTGCGTGGGTATCATTGTCTCCGTAATCTCCTCAACGTAGCAATAGATGGTCTGCCCTCATTTCCCACATCCTGCGAGTCCGTGGTCATACCACTCTCAGATAAATCCGCCCTGAAGACGCGAATATTTCTCCAAAAGTTCCTGATGCTCTCTTAATTTCCGTGGTCCGTTTCCATGCTGTGCCCATAATTACAGAAGGGAGCTGCGCTGTCGCGCATATGCCATCGTCTCGCCTGACAATTCTCACCATTCCGTCAAGACAGCGTATGCCATCGTGAAATTACACATCCGCAATGTCGCCTTGTGGCATCCTTTCCATAGTGAATAAGACAGAGACGCAGTGCAATGCACGAATCGACTTCGCCATTTTACTGAAAGTTTTGTCCAACCGAAGACTCGTTTCCGAGTGACGTTGCATGATGATAGAGGGTGATTTCTATGCTCCTTCTACCATTCTGATTGCGCGGTCGCGAAAGCCCTTCCCAGCTTTTGGGTCGTCGCCACCCATAACGCTCGATCCATTCAAAAGCCGTGCGTTTCCAAGTCCGCTTCGTCAATGACATAAAATGTACTGATCGCGAGAATAGAACCAGCTTGCCTTCGGATAATGTGTGAGCAACGAATGGCATTGATGTTGCAACGCTTCATTCTGAGAAGATTCATTTCACATCCTCTTTTCTGCAGTGAGCCGCTGGTTTGGTGAAAAGTCATGCATATTCACGCCATTGAGTAAAATAGCTTTCCTGTGCTAAAAAGTTCGGCTCCCGTTACCTCTATGTAACTGCAGATCCGACGGGCACCGTCACCAGCATCAACGCTGCCCACGTCTCTTTCCAGGCTAATCTCAAAGCTCATACAGGTGATGATCTTCCGCACTCCAAGGATGAACGGCACGACTCTTTTTACAAAATTCTCTACGCTTAATCTTTCCGTCCTTCTCCTTTAGCGAAAGCGGACTTTTTCACGGAAAAGCGGAGGTGGTTCCGCTCATATCTTTAGCAAAACCGTAATAGAAGAACTGTCCTCTTGTAAACCACTGTCCTCTCTTCTGAGTCACTGCTCTCTTGTGATCCGCTCTTCTCTCCAAGATGCCGTCCCCTGTACCAAGCGCTTCTCTGCCGAAATCCACCTCAAGTTGAGGCTTTCCGGATCCGCTTTCATGCCGATAATCCGCATAAACCGCGACATCTTTAATTCAACTTTACCGGAACGGAAATCAAGTTTACCTCTCGGAAGATTCCCGGAAAACCACCACATATTCCTGGACACTCAAGATACGGTTCCGTCCTGACCACCGCAGGCACTCTGGCCCACAAATCACTGCTTTCCCCTTCCCGTAAAAGCGCCGAGGCATCAAAGGATGCGCTCTAATCGACTCACTTTGCTGTGGTGCCCATAGGCGTTGTCCGTTCACCCAAACATCATAAGCACTGCTTACGCCGTCAAAACGGAGTAAATACCGCCTTCCCGCTGTACCTTCTAAAGGATGAAAGCTGCTTCTGTATGAATTCCTGAAGGATTATCGGACGGGCACAAAGGGCGGATTAATCGGAAAGAGATACCACACATCCGTATAAGCTGCTGGACCATATCCATGCGAAATTTGCCAACAGGATGGAACAGGATCTTTTCTTCATTCATCATCTGCAAAATCTTTCCCTTTCACAAAAGTTTTCGAGGAGTACTCCGGTGCTTTCCAACAAAGAAATTTCCACTCTCCGTTTAAAGAAAGAACTTCTTCATGCTCCGCTTTAGTGGTGAAAACTCCGCTGCCGCTTCCTCTCTTCCAATCATGATTGGTTCTTCATCTTCCACTGCTATTCTTTCCATACGATTTCATCCCATAAAAGAAAAGTGAGCATCACAGGCTTCCATTTACTATAGAGTAGGTTATCATTTTACTAGTGACGAGTCAATTAGTTTAGTAAATATTTTTAGTCGAAATTCACTCTCTCTGTTTCCGAAAAGGAAAAGTTTATAGAGAAACAAAGGCTGTAAAATCAAAATAAATAGATAGTTTTGGCAATATGGGTCTCAAATGAGGGGTAGTCTCGAGCCCGATGCTTGCGAAAACACAAGTAGAAATCAGAAGTCTTTCGCTTTAGTATCCGCGAAGGACAGACTTTTCATCAGAAAGCGTCGTCCTGTTACCTGAACCAACTCTCCTGAAGGAAGTTGTTTTCGCGAAAGCAAAGTGAGCAGTGAGTTACCACAAAACCACTGCTCAGTCAGGCGAAGCTAGCGAGGAGACATGCCCCAAATTGACCTATATTGCTTAGAGACTATTTCATTTTTGGTCCTGGCCCTCACTCAATCTTTCTCTCAGTAAGCGTGCTTGCTTTTCCGGAAAGCGCTTCCGTCCAAAGCCGAAAGCTCGTCCGTTTCTGATAAAAAGCATGGGAAGACCGTTCATATAGCGAAGTCTCTCTATTCTCAGCCTGCGAGAGCAGCTTGTCTCCGCAGGGTGAGTGGATACAGTCACGCAACAAAAAGCTCCCTTGTGAAGCAGCTTTTCCTCGCATACGAGAGAGAAGCTCTCCGCCTGCATTCCTACATTTTGTGGAATTGACAAGAATATCACTTTCTTCCAGAAACTCTGCCAGATTTTCCTCATAGGATCCAAGTAAACATACTCTTCGGTTTCTTGTTCCACTTTTTCAATAAATGCTCTATCAATAGAGGAAGCTCTCTGTAAAAGATCGACTTCTGCAGCGCAGATGTAAACTGACTCGATAGGATGCTTTCCTGCACTGCCGGGTCCTTATGAGACAAAGCTTCTTCCCCTCTGTAGAGCCATTCTCCGCTTCCGAAAGCTATCGGAAGAAACCGATTCCAGTCCGTACTGCTTCCCGTCATTTCTCCATTTTCCGAAAAGATAGGGGTGTTCACCGAAGACGAAAGTCGCTTCGCTTGAAAGATCTCTCGCCAAGCGGGAAGTACCGCCTCTGTCAGCATCGTGAGATAAGCCTCCCACACCCATTTTCCGAAGAGAGCGAACATGTACTTTGCACCGATCCTTTTCCTCCACCTGAAAAAGCCAGATAACGCGCATTCAGGGAAAGACGTCAAAGAAAGCCCTCATTGTGAATAAAGGAGAAAGGCTATGTGAAACCGGACTTCCACACAAACCGTACAGTCTGCTTTTCCGTCAATTTCCATTGCTCCATTCTAATCTCCCCTTCTTTATTCTCTCTCTCATTGTGGTAGAATCAAAACAAATGTAAAGACGGACACCAGCCAAATGCAATAAAAGCGAAGATATGACTTAAAAGAGACGGCCATAAGCGCCAAAACAGAAGGAAAGAAGCATGAGAGCATGTCCTCTGAATAACATAGCCGCATTTTCATTTGTCCCGCACCGCTTTCACGAGGTTTACCCCAGACTGCCGGACGTGTGCCGTACAGAAAGGTTGTCGCCATATTGACTCCTTCCCGCCTGTCTAAAAGCAGTAAACCGTCGTGCTGCAGATAAAACTGAGTGCGACCCAGGAACATGATCCGGTATGGAAGAGCGCACAAGGCCGATTGCAAAGGAAACAGCGCTTCAAGCAGGTAGCTTTCTTCAAAAGAGCTTCCTGATCTTTGATCTCATTTTTCCGGAAACAAATTCCGCCATACAGACACACCACTAATATAGGGCTGTCAAAGGAATAAAAGCATATAAACCTTTTTCCAGTCTCCGTTTCCGAAGCGAAAGCATCATCATCACACCAGGTTTGCCGTCTGCATTTTGCAGAAACTCTTTCTGAAGGCTAAAAAGTATAGCATGCAAAGCCGCCGCCGCCGGCAAACATGAGGAGTGCAAAACCACAGTTTTCCACAACTCGGTAATTTCCTTCCGACTTCAAAGTGCTCTCCTTTCCATAAGCCTTAACTAACTCCATATCTTATTATTTTGCATATCTCAGTTTAGCTTATATCTCAATTTAGATTTATATCTTTGTTTTAGTTTCTATCTCTGCTGGTTTCTGTCTCTGTTTGGTTTCTATCTCTGTTTAGTTTATATCTCATGCTTTACTATCTCAGATTTTACTAGGCCGTAGTACCCCATCATTCTCTGTCTTACAATCCTCATGAGGCAAGCACACCGCAGGCTACGGATACATTTAAGCAGTCATCCTTTCATCGGGATGGACGCCTGCATATCGTATTTTCCTTCACACACACGAAACGCCTTTCCCCTCATTTCCCACATAACAAGTCCGATTGGATCCCTTCAGGTTCAGCTTATACATAGCTTTCCCTGCCATGTCGGCGCAGACGAACCACATGCCCCTCTTTCTTCAGCTCTTCCATGGTTTGCACGAGATTTGTGACCTGCATGCACCTTCGTATAATTAAGGGCACCATGGCACGCTTTCTTTGCCACTGTGGCGGTCAGCCCCTACCGCGCGCGTCTCTTCGGGATCATGACGTGTGCACCGCGAGGGATTCCGCCAGTACGAGCTCGTGGCTCCAAGATTATGCGGATCAGTCCATCCAGCAGAAGAAAGGGACGCCTCTCCCTTTTCCTTTTGCAACAGAAAAGGAGAGTCAGGAAGCTCCGCATAGGAAAATGCTGCAAGATGAGGCTAATCACTCTGGTTGCAGCTCTCGCAGCCGAGTTTCATCAAGTCTTGACTTCTTTACAAAGTCGACTACCGTATCCTGTCTGTCGCTTCCGTAAGATGCTTAAAATTCCATTCCAGTCCTTCAGACCTTCCTGCACAAACAGACGATCAACGGTTTTCTTGTGCTGAAAGGCTTCCATGACCCGGTTTCCTTCCCACTAGAGTATATCCTCTTCTCTCATTTCTCTTCTCTTTTCCAAAGGAAGGAAAGGTCCCGTCTCCATGAAGTGCAGTCTTTCTTCCTCATTTTGATAATGTAACAGCGAGACACCGCCTCAAATCCTGTAGCACGGCGATAACTCTCCTATTCCGGAGTTCTTTGAACGGCTCTGCGACTTATGGTTTTCGTGCCCTGCGGTAAACCGCCAACTCCTCCTCTGTATAGAAACGCATTTGCAAGATAATATTCTCGCAACATCCGATCACTGCGCCTTCGCACAAAACAGTGCCTCTTACTGTTTATCTTGTTTGCGAACCGGAAAGCTCATGAATCAGTCTGTCTCGAATCAAAAAGTCGCCATGTCAGAATCCCACATAAGCCTGCTGCTTAAGGGGGATTTGCACTGACGAGCTGTCCTTTTAGGTCTTCTGCCATTCTACTCCGTTTCTGGTATCCTTTCAAGGCACTCCATCTCCAGCAGTTCATCACGAACGATCCGCCTCGGTAAATCTTTTGTTCTTCTTGGCCTCCGCCGCTTTTGCAATAAGAGCTGCTGACCTTCTCTTCCAGATCGCTGTCCAGCTACTCCTTTTTCTCCGCACGAATACCGAGTACAGTGCATAAGTGTCACGATAGCATCCCTTCATCGGCAAAAGCACGGGAAGAGCTTCCTTCACCGTAGAGTTGGCAAGGCGCACCAGTTTCATCTGTAATGGCATCTGCCGACTTTAGAAGCTCATCCTCCATCCTTTTTCGGAGAAAGTGCGATATATTCTTCCACCTTCTTTTTAAGCTCTCCTCTTCCTCTTTGGAAACTGTCTTCTCATTACAGGCGAGCAAAGGGGCGAGTCTCCGGATACAGCTTAGGATTCTCGTCGAGGAGGCCTTTGCGGACTGCATCAGATCCTTCGAGAAATTCAGCGGACTACTGTAGTGTGCGGGAAAGCGTATAAAGCGTAGAACCATGGATCAAACTGGGATGTCACATCCCGCACGGTAAAGATTGCCGAGCGACTTTCGACATCTTCTTGTTATCAATGCTAATGAACGCATTGTGCATCCAGTAGCGGGCAAGTTTCGCGTGCCGCCTTTCATGATTGAGCAATCTCATTTTCATGATGTGGAAAATAAGATCCTCTCCGCCGCATGAATATCCAGCGCCTCCGCAGTGGCTGCTGTGCCATAACATGCACTCCGTGTGCCAGCTGGTCTTCCCTCACTCCGGGAGAATTTCCAATACGGCTCTCCCATCTTCTTTGGTTTCCAGAGCACAAAATCGGTAGGACTCTTCTTCTCTTCCTCACCGGAAACCTTGAGTTCCCGAAGTCCGGACTGCCAAATCTTCCATATTTCGCGAGAAAGCTTCCCATAGGGTTTAAACGCGGTCGTATCATAATAGACTGTGCCGTTCACCGCATAGGCCAAAACCTTCTCTTGCCAAATCTTCAATGAGGTTTATCATACCGCCGATTTCTTCCGTTGCCTTCGGATGAGCCAGGCTTCGTCGATATTGAGATCCGCCATGTCCTGCACCTCGGCAATATAGCGCTTCGTACGGTCTGGCGACTACCGCCTTCTTCTACTGCAGCCTTAATGATTTTGATCGTCTGGCATCAGTGTACTCGAAACACACTTTACCTGATGGCCCTTATATTTCCATAAAACGGCGGAAAGTACTCAGCACAATCATAGGACGGGCATTTCCGATATGAATCCAGATTGTATACGGCTCGACCCGCCAGACATACATTCTGGTGCTTTCCTTCACTCAATCGGAACGAACTCTTCCTTCTCCTTTGACATGGTATTATAAATCTTCATAAAATCCTCTTTTCTTAAGCCCCAACGTTCTTTGTGGTTTAGTATCCCGTGCTCTATTTTGATCATGAGTAGAAAAGCCGCGATGAGACGATTTTCCTTTCATTGCAGCTTTTCCTTATAGTTCTTTTTATCCTGCCTGTTCGTTGAAGAAACCCTGGAAACTCTTAAAAGGATTTTCCTCCCTCATACTCACCGTTTCTCGGTGAGAGAGGCCTCTTCTTCAGGTGTATTTTGATTTGCCTCACCATCATTCTGAGAGTGGTGCATTTCCGGAATTGCCGTCGTTTCCGGAATTTCCATTACCTCGATATTGCCGTTGCTTCCGGTATTGCCGCTTAAGGCGGAAAGCCTTTCAAGTACCACCTTGGCCTCCACCGTCGTTGTTACTTTCCGGATCCGTCCTGACGCATCAGCGTGAGCTTTAATTTCTCTTCTCCCGGTCTGTACCTTTAAGTACAGGACTTTTAAATCCGCAGTGGTATAAACACCCTGTCCGTCCAGCTTTGTGATAATGTCTCTTTCCCTGGATTTCACTGTCTTTGCGCCGGTGTCATCCAGCTGAATATATAGATTCCTCTCGGCATCGCGAAGCTTTTCCACATCCGCGCATCGATATCCTTTACCTGAATCCCTAGGACACTCCTGCCCTCCGGCACCTTATCTCTGGTTGTTAGTTTGACAGAGAAGAAAGAATGCCTTCCGCAGCGGAGGATGGAATGGAGTAGATGCTCTACGCATCCGTATCCGCATATTTTGCTACATTAATTTCCAATCAGTTCTCCTGCATATTCAGAAGCGCACCGCTGAATTTCCCGGATTAATTGCTGCATCCGTTTGAATCAGTCCTTTGGACTACACCCTCTTTCGTCTGTAATATCCCTGTTTTTGCGGAAATGATTCCGCTGGTCACGGATTGTCCATAGCCGCGGGCATTTGATTGCACGACAGGGTCTCTACTTCCATATCATCGGAAGAACCCACTTTAATGGCTCTTAATCTTTTCTCTCTTGTTTCCGGTGAAATATCCGAAAGTTTCACGGAAACCAAGGCCAAGTCGACTGTCGCATCGGTTCCTTTACCTGTGCGTTCGCCGTACTTTCTCATCGATAAAGCTGACTGTCAAAAGAATTGAGTCTCGAATCACATGATTGTTGGTTGCACCGAAGTTCCAGTATCATTCTGTCCCATAATAACCCGGAACCGCTGGCAGGTAATTCCGTCTCTTTCTGCACTTCTCCGAAAATGGAAAATCCGTTTTGTTGATAACGCATCATATTGGTGATAGCGACACGGAAGGCATGGCTTCCTTGCTACTTCCGTAACGGTTTTTCCGCTTCCTTGAGAAGAGGCCGTTACCGTATTCTCCGAAGCCTGCGTGCTTTTCTCCGTTTCGGTATCATGGAAGGACTGGACAGCATCCTTGGATTTTCTACTCCGTTATCTCGTAGAATAGAATAGATATTCCGTTCCGGGCAATGTAGTTCTCACCACCATCATTCTCCCGACAAGACCAAAAAGCAGGCAGACAAGATAACCTCTATTATTTTCTTTCATTCCACTTCCCTCTCTCAAGCACATCGTATAAAAATCTTTTGTGCCAACTTTGTGACGAGCAGTGTATAAACTTAAATCTCTCTCAGTCCAGAAGCCTGGGCGTGCCAAAGCACGATGGCCTTTCGCCGCACGCCTCCTCCTGTCCGGTCAAAAGCCTAAGCCCCTCCGTTGTCGCTTTTACGGGAAACTTTCCCTCTCACAGGACAGTGCCTCTGCACATTTTCCCTCCATCAGAGGAACGAAAGTCTTTTCACCTTCGGTCTCTGCATACGAGAGCACCATATCGCATTTCCTAGGGTATAGCCTTGCCCCTTTACAAGTGCATAGGCCTTCTCCAACAAAATAGGAGTGATATCCCCATACCGTCCATCAGCATCCGGAAAATGTCGCCCTATATCCCCCAGTGCCCGCGGCACCAAGAAGAGTATCCGTCAGGGCATGTAAGTGCACATCCGCATCCGGAGTGCCCAAGAAGCCCTTTTTCATGCGGAATCTTCACTCCTCCAAAATCAAATCTCTTCCTTCCACCAATCTATGTGCATCGTAGCTTCAAACTCTACTGCATGTCTCTTCCTCACTTTGCACAATCCGTAATACGAAAACCCGTAATACACAAAATTCATAATGCGAAAAATCCCCAATGTGCAAAATCCGTAATGCATAAAATCCGTAATATGCAATATTAAATCTAGCATCCGCAATTTTCTGGGCGACAGGAAATGCTTTTAAATCCTGCTTTTTCCCCACTGTTTCGCCCGTCCATATGGCAAGGCGAGTCCTCTTCCATGGATTTCCGCCTTTTTAAAGCGATAGTAGTGCACGCCCGGTAAAGAACGGTGAATCCTGAAAAAGCGCAGCCAGCATAAAGCGAAGCAAACGAAGCTTTATGATTTGTACTCACCAAGCAGAGATCCAGAAAACCGTCTCTCCTGATGCCCCCTTTTCCGAAGGCATAATGCCCCTCATAAGGGTGGTTATGTGTGGAAAGAAAAGAATGTGATTAAACTCAATCTCTCTTCCCCGTCCAGAACTATGGTTTCTCTGACTTCTTTGCACCGACAATTCCCTCAAGAAAGCGTAATGTGAGCTTTAAGGTACCGGAACGATTGCAAATGGAACTCACGAGTCCTCTGTTTTTCCTTAACAATTCGTCTTTTTCTCTTCGCGAGATATCGTAATGTACAGTAAAGTTCATTTTAAACCATAGCATCAAAACCGATTCCAACACTCACCACAAAACGACGATGCTTTCTCATGCTCTCACTATGCCGTAGCTCCTCTTCCTTCTTTTGCAATAATTTCATACTGTCGTGGCCAGCTATAGCATTTTTCCAGTCCACGGACAAAACTCATTTTCCTTGCAAACCGGAAAAGCCAAAAAGAAACGGTCATTGTCCAGTTTAAGACCGTCCACCACCTCATTCAAGGTGCTCACTTCCAATGATTACAATCTCTTTCTGGCCGTCTTTTGTGATTTCCCCTGCAATGGACTTGCATCTCCCTTTGCCCTCGGTAAAGAAAAAGTCGAAACCCTTCCTTCCAGAAAAGCCCTGCCTTCCTCTTCAACTCCTTCAAGTCCTGCCTGTCCTCTTTGCGCCAGTGATTAATAATAAAAATAACATCCAATACTCCGCATCAATATAAAAATAAGCCCTATTTCAGTATATTCACCTTCTTAATCTATACAGCGGAGTATAGCACAGCTCTTTTTAGCCATGTATAAAATTAGTATAAAGAGTCTCTGCCGCTTTCTTAAGTTGACTGTCCTTGTCTCGGTCTTGCACAGTAGCTATTGCTGTCTGCCTCAGGAGTCTCTGCCTTAATGTCTCGGAGTGATTCAACCTTTATGAATATTTCTTCCGGCGGGGTAAAATAGTAATGTGTCGTAAACTCCACCGCTGAGCCGTCCGGAAAAGAGCGAACCGTCTGCACACTCCCTTTTCCAAAGGACTGCGTCCCGACAACAATGGCTCTTCCGTAATCCTGCATGGCACCGGGAAAAGAGTTCGGAAGCCGAAGCGGAGTTTTGGTTCACCAGAATTACGATCGGCATATCCACCTCATGCCCGTCCTCAGCGTACCAGTCCCCTTTTCCATTCCCGTTCTTATCTTCCGTATACAGCATCAGGGTATCCCTTCCCTGAATTCTCTATCGGTTTTAGACTGAACTATCCCGGACTCTTCTGTAGCCTTCTTTTCCGGTTTGGACAGATGATCCGGCAGAAAATAATCCAGGAGCTTGCGGTCGCTTTCCACATCCCCACCGGGATTTCCGCGTAAATCAATAATCAGCGCTTCTTCCTTCCCTTCTATCTTCTCTTCATATTCGGAAATAAATTCATCCACAGCCTCCGTATAGAAGCCTCTGAGAAAAGATAGCCGATTTTCCCCTTGGGAAGGCTGTCGTCTTTCAGCATCTCCTAGGATCTCCGTATTCCACGGCAGGAATCACAACCTTCCAGCGCGTAATCCGAAGCGTAAGTTCCTCTCCGTCCCGCTTTACAATCATTTCCAAGGAGCTGCCTTCCACTCCTTTTACCAGATTTTCAACAATATAGGTTAAACTCAAGTCCTTTTACGAAAATGCCGTCCACACGAAGAATGACATCTCCTGCCTGAAGGCCTCCCTTTTTCCGCAGGAGAATCCGGATAGACAAACTCTACTTTGGGTCCCTCTTCCGATTCGGAAACCGTGGCTCCAATCCCCTGGTAGACTCCTTTTGCTGATTGATTGTCTCGTCGATTTCCTCTTTGGTGTAATAAGCGGCATATGTCATCCTCAAAAAGGCTGTTTAAAAGCCCCTTATAGATCCCATTTTTCCCGCATTGATTCCGTTTTCCGTATAAAGATAGTGCTTCTGAATCAAGTCCTGTAATTCTCCGAGTTTCTTACTTACCCGGGCAAGATTGATTTCTTCCTTCTGCGTCCCCTGTGTCTCTCTTTTCAAAAATTGAAGACTTGGATAGCTGAAATAATAAACGTAGCAAGCCACTCCACCGAGCGCAAAGGAAAAAAGCATGGCGAACAAGACCAAAACGAAAAGTGCTGTCTTCCCGTTCTTGCTTCTTTCCATGCTTAGATTCACTTCTTTCTTTGTATCTTCTTTAATTTCTATCTCTGACGGATATTCCTTTTCTTCCCCATGACATCCTGTCCTTACGCCTCTATCCTTTAATCCAAACGTTCCATATACTTCATATTTCACTACCATCAATGCAATCTGAATGTAATGGCGTCATCAAATACGCGAAGGTCAAGTCCTGTAGCTCTATCCAGCTTATCCAAGCGGTATACCAGGGTGTTTCTATGGATAAAGAGCTGTCTGGAAGTTTCCGATACATTTTAAGTTGTTTTCAAAGAACTTGAAATGGTTTCCAATGTTTCCTCATCAAAATCATCCGGAGACACATCCACAAAGATTTTCCTTAATAAACATCTTACAAAGCGGAATCGGAAGCTGGTAAATCAATCTGCCGATACCAAGTGCGTTCAGCTACCAATCTTTCTGTCTACAAAGAAAATCTTTCGACTTCGACGCCATCCCTTTGGCTCTCTAGTAGGAACGGAAACTTCCTTTGATTTCGTTCAGAATGTGCGTACGCCACTCTGGTGGAAAGCATTTACTTCGGAGGAAAGCATATCCAGCATCTTGCCGCAATCTTCTGCACCTCTTCGTAACCGTCTTCCGCTTGCAGTTCCTTCACCACAATAATGTTCTCTCATCCACCGCAGTCACAAAGTCATTGGCCTCGGAAGAGAAGAACTCCTTCAGCGCATCCTGTGCCTGAACATCAATGGTTTCATCCGACTCCACAAGAAAAACCACTCTGCGAACGCCGACTTCAATGTGCAGCTTCTTCGCACGATTGTAAATATCCACCAGAAGAAGGTTGTCCAGAAGAAGATTCTTTACGAAATTGTCCTTATCGAACTTTTTCTCTATAGGCAACAAAGTAAGGTCTGCACCCGCAAAACCGCAAGCTTTCCGACCATATACACATCATCGGTGTCTCCGTGCAATCAGCACAAACTCCAGCTGATGCTCATCAAAAATCTTGAAAAACTGAAATCCACCCGCAGCTTGTGAATCAGCCTGAGACTCTGCAAAGGATACCACCATCCCCGACAAATCCCTATCTTCAACAAATGTGGTAGCAAGAACTTTTCCCGTCAATATCCGCAATAGCTATGTCCAGCCTTGCGATTCCCTTAATGGAATCAATTGTACTTTGCAAACCTGACTGAAATCACTTTACTCCATCCTTTTTCTCTATTGATCTGCATTAGAAGGGCGAAAAACTCTTTCTCGCTGAGGCCTGCTTGTATGCATCACCCTTTATTTTTGCGACAAAATACTGCATTGCCATAACTCTTATTTCTATCCATACTATAAACAGTTTTTATCCTATTTCAAGCATTTAGACAGGACAAAGAATCTCTCTTTCCTGTCTTTTCTCCCTAAAGTCAGATTTTATTTGTGAAATATCCACAAAAGCTTTCCTTAGTTTGTGATGGTTACTTCTGTTTTTCTATCAAAGATATGGAATCTTGTTCTCATCGAGCGCGAAGCGAACCGTATCCCCTGTTCTTGCCTTGGTCTTTCGGATTTACTCTTTACAGGTCCAAGAGGCATCCCGCGATGTCAAAAAGTAAAGCAGTGTCTCGGCACTGAGCATCCGTATACACGAATCTCCGCAGTAATAAGAGACTGAGAATGATTTGCAAGATAATCTTCTTCATCATGTAAATCTTCCGGACGAATACCGAGTGTCACGGTTTTTCCGATGTAGCCCTTTATCCTTTAAGGCAGTAGCCTTCTTCTCGTTTGATGTAATGGTGTTTCCTGCAAGTTTAACTTTTACAGCACCGCCTCTTCCGTACACTCCGCGTCAATCATATTCATCTGTGGGGATCCGATAAATCCGGCAACGAACTTATTGCAGGTGTGTCATAAAGATTCTCCGGCGTATCTACCTGCTGAATGATACCGTCCTTCAACACTACGATTCTGGTCGCGTCATGGCCTCGGTCTGGTCATGGGTTTACGTAGATAATGGTTGTCTCAAGAGACTTACGAGAGCTGGCAATCTCCACGCATCTGTGCCCTAACTTTGCATCCAGGTTGAAGCGGCTCGTCCATCAGGAAAACTTTCGGACGACGTACAATGGCGTCCCAGCTACACGCTGTCTTTGTCCACCGGAAAGAGCCTTCGGCTTACGATCGAGCAAATGCTCAAGGTCAAGAATTCTTGCGGCCTCATGCCTTCTTATCGATTTCATCCTTCGGAACCTTACGAGCTTTTAATCCAGCCATGTTGTCATAAACCGTCATATGCGGATAAAGAGCATAGTTCTGGAAAAATTCATGAGATATCTCTGTCCCTTCGTTACATCATTCATCTTCTTTCCGTCGATAAAGAGTTCTCGGTACTGATATCCCCAGACCTGCCACCATACGAAGGGTTGTAGACTTACCATCCTGAAGGACTTACAAAGATGATAAATTCCTTATCTTCAATTTCCAGTTGAAGTCTTTTACACTGTAGAAACCGTTAGGATACTTTTGACCTTCATTCTTAAGCTGTACACTAGCCATGTCGTTCTCCTCTTCCTTCTGTCTATAAAATCTTTTTATTCATCTCTTATTGATTCGAAGCTTGAAATACTCCTCTCTCCTTTCTTTCAAGAATAGCTGTATTGTATCTTGTTTCTCCAGCATCCTGACTATTGACTATCTTCCGAAATTCATGCAAATTTTGTACAGTTTATTCTATGTTTGATAGAAAATCGACAATTTAACTAAATTTACTTTGCTCACTTTTAGCGGAAGTGGGTTGAAAACTACGAAAGAAGCTTCCAAAGGGTAGTAAAACCCTATAAAATTCTTTATTTCTTTTGTCTTTTATTCTTCTCTTCTTGATAGAGTTTAAAAATCGCGGTTTTCGTGATTTTTATCTTTCCTTCAAGAGCTTTCCCTATTGCTTTCTTAAAAGCCGCCTTCGATACACGAAGTCTTTCTTTACCTGCTCAGGGTCTACCGTCTTATCTGAGTATAAGGCGTCTGCAAATTTTTCTCTCAGGATATGCTCTATCTGCTCCGCACATTTCTCAGTAATGGAAGTATTGACTTCTTCTTGTTGATGTGCCTTGCATCTTCCTTTTCTTCGTATACATGCTGTGCTAGTTCGTCTTATCAATATAGACGAGATAAACCTCTACCTCCGTATCCTCTTCAAAAGCATATCGCATTTCTCTGTGCGGAAGCAGGATGTCTTTCTCCAACCCGATATCCATGAATGCCCCGATGGTATTCACGTCATTCACCCGAAGCTTGGCTATCTCTCCCACTTCCATATAGGGCTTCTTGGTTGTGGCAACGAGGCCTGTCTTTGAGTCCTTATAGACACAGACCGTTATCTCATCCCCAATCTCTTCCCTCGGAACCTGGCGAATCGGAAGAAGCACTCCTCTTCTCCCTCATTTCCCACGAAAAACATAAGTCCTTTTCTCTTAGAATCTTACATTTTTGGGATTTTCCTAATTTCAACATGGCAGCACAGCTCCTTATTCTGATTGTAAAAGGCAACAACTTTTCTATCTTCTTCTATAGCAAGCCTCGGAAAAATAGAATCCCCGGTATACGCTTTAAATATTCCGCACGGAGTCCCGAAAGGCTCCATTCTCTCTTTTCTTATCCTCTTTCGAAAAGGAAAATGCCGGCCTCCCGCTGCTTTGGAAGAGAAGTTCCTCACTAAGCGCAATATAACGGGCATTATTCATGTGATGATTGGTGTCCAGATACTCCCTCGGAACAGGAAAGTCCTGCCCCTGCCTGCCATTCCTCAGGAAACTGATTTTTCCGCTCAAGAGGAGATAATGCAGAACATCACTGGGTTTTCGAAAGGGTCTCCACTAACTCTTCCGTAATCTTCTGCGGTCTGCCCTTTTTCCGTATCAATGCAGAACCACTCACTATCCGCCTTGACCGATCTCCCCCTCTTTATTCTTAATCCAGAAATTTCGGTAGCGAAAATACCGCGAAAAGAGACGGGAGTTCCGACCGTAATTTCCTCATAGAGCGTCGGAAACGAAAAACACTAAATATCAGGCACTCAGAAGCCAGGCTCTCTTTCAACAAGCACCTTCTCTATGGACATTCCCATCATGGGAATGAAAAGGTGAGGGCAATCCTGTAAAGAGATTTACAATCCCGAGAAGACCCATTTCCCATCTTTCCCGAACCTCGGAATAGCACTCTTTCCTTTATTTCGTACATTTCATCCTCTTCTCTCTACGTTTCTATCATGGGGCGATCCAGCTCTATTACGCAATCCATCCCCTTTTCCCTCTTTTACCGTGTCAGTTATCTCCTGCTCTAGATCTTCCTTGCCGTCTCTTCCAGCTACGGAATAAGGCAGAAGAAGGTCAGTACAGGGTCTCCTTCTCCTCCTCTTTCTTGAACTGAATATCGTGAAGCTTCCCTCGGAGTGATAGCGAGCCAACGTCCTTTTCACGATAGAGGACAGCCAGATAACATCCTCCTCTTCAGCGATCGGATCCACATGAATCAACAAGGAAAAACCGAATTCCTTTTTGATTCTTCTCTCCATATCATCCACCTTTTCATGGATGTAGGCAATGCTTTTTCTTCCATCACAAAGAACATGAATACTGCCCATCGCATTCTGCGCCCCGTAAGGATGATAAAAGAAAAAATCATGACAGCAGAAAGGTCCTTTTCTCAAGACAGTATCCCGAATTTCATATAATTTTTCTTCAATCGGCTTTCCCAATATTTTTCCGTAATGGTTTCTCTCGCCATCTTTATGACCTTAAACAAGATCAGTGCACCCAAACCACACGCCTAAGAAAGCATCTATATTATAGCCTTTTATAGTAGGAGAACCGATACCAGCGGAAGCTATCATCAGAGAATCCAGAAGCGCATCCATCCTGTCGCTTTAAAAAGCGTGGACGAAATTTTCTTCCCGATAAAACGAAAATATAAGAAGAAGAACCTTTATTAAGGCGGAAAATAAGAGTAACAAAGCGCAGGACATGAGTTCTTCCTTCTTTCCTAACGAAAAGAGTCCCGAACAGAATGGTCTGGAGACTTAACTGAATATATAAGGTGCCTCCTAGAAAGGCTGCCAGGTACTCAATTCTGCCATGTCCGAATGATGCTCTCTGTCTGCCTCCCGGACAGTTTTCGGCTACTAGGCCAAGGACGGAATTTCCGACATCGGACAGTTGTTCGACATCCGCTGCAAATACTTAAGGAATGGAGATAGAGAAAGAAGTATTTCACAACAAATAAAAATAGATTGCTAGAATACCGAAAACCGCTGCCCTCGTTGCAATTCGTTCTCGCTCCCGTCTCTTTCATTCCACCCTCCCAAAAAGGAAAATAGGAGTTGTGAGGCGAAGAAACTCCCCCTTTCACTAATCTCCAGAAATCATTCATTCGTTCTACTTGTAAACCGACTCCGCATAACCTGCAAGCTTGGAGGGTACAGTGAGGCAACAGGTTGCCTCGATTGGTATCATAGTCTTACAGTATGGGCACTCCTTCTCCGTCTCCACTACCGGTGCTTCCTTCTTCAGCTTATTCATCTGCTTTTACAAAAATGAAACCACAAATGCCATAATCAGAAAGTTAATCCTGCGGTAATGAAAGAACCATAAGCAAAAACTAGCTCCTGCTCTACCTTCGCTATATACCTTTGTGGTCTGTCCGGCAAGAGGGATAAACATGTCAAAAATCAATCTTTCTGCAACCAGGAAATGAGCGGCATAACAAGGTCCTTACAACTTGTTTACCAATGCGGTAAAAGCGGAACCGATAATCATACCGACTACCAAATCAATCATATTTCCGCTAATGCGAACTCCTTAAACTCTTTCATCGCTCATCGTCTCTCCTGTTTTTATCAACTCCTTTGGAAAGCATCTCGCTTTCCGCGCCTTCGATACTCTAGTCTATCTCTTAAAAATTTGCAGTATATTTCCCAAAATAAAATTTTGTAAAATATACTCTATTTTAAAACATTGAGTTCGTCCCCGAATCTTTTTCCGGATTGATAAACTACCAAATGGAAATCATTATCCAAAAGGATATAATCCACTATCTTTCCAAATCGAGATACTTCCTGTTCCTTTGTCCACTCCCCAAAAGCTTTGGCTGAGTTCATGGTAGAAGCTAAAATCGCGGAACGGAAAGAATCTTCATCGATTGTACCGCCGTCTTCATACTAGTCGAACACATTGGATACGGAGCCTGCCAGATTTCCGCTTCACCAGCGTACGCCGTCTTGTTTCCACCTTCTGTCCTCCCAGGTCATAAATTCCGTCCAGCATACCGGTAGAAACGCAGGCTGTCACTAATCAGCACTACACGGTCTTCTCCCGAGAAGCTGAAAGGCCAGTCTCTGACCACAGCGGGATGCACATGAGATTCCATCGGTAATGGGTTCCGCATAAACCTCTTTATCTCGCGGTCGCTACAACACCGGGCGTTCCTATGCAGTCAAGTCCGTCATCGCATTAAAAAGATGAACCGCATGGCTGGCACCTGCACGATAGGCCAAAGAGCAGTCTGAAAATCCGCATTGGTATGCGCCAGAAACCTGACCCTCCTTGACCTTCCGAATGTAATCTTCGAAATTCGGATTTTCTTCCAGGCGAGGCCGACAAACCTAACTAAACCTCCCGAGCGTCTCCACGGCTTAGAATTTTCTCATCACATTTTCATGTGATTTCTCGTTCTGCGCTCCTTTTCACATGACTGATAAAAGGCGCCATCAGTAATGCTGAGAAGTCTCGCCTCTCCGAGCTTTTTCCCTCTCTCGCTATACTCCTTTGCTCGTCGCAAACTTGATCCAGTCTGTCAAAGCAAGTTAAGGTCGCTGGACAAATCCCAGTAACACCATGTTCAACTCATACTTTGCAAGCGTCGTAATCGCTTCTCTTGTTCGTCACAAAAATCCTGTCCCAGGCAGCCAGCAATGGATATCTATCTAGCCGGGAAAGCAAAATGCCTCTTCTCGAGAAAAATACTTCCTCTTCCGTAAGTTCCTTTTCTAAATGTAAAGAAGAAGCGACCGTCCGAAACCGTAACGCTTCCCAAATAAAATTTCTTGTCCTCTGCAAAATCTTATATCCTTCGTCCACCTTATGCCTTCTTTCTTTCCCGCTGTTTCTTTTGAAAATGAATAAAGCGCCTAAAAAACCAGCCTATTTTCCATTGTAGCACAGTCCAGCTCGGTATGAGGATCAAAGGAATTAGATGCTCTTTTTAAATGGGGCATTGATTCGTGGGGAGCAGAATGTCCTCCGTCCCATAATTCCCCGCCTAAAATGAAAATCTCGGATTAAAAGCATACGATTCGCATCCAAGAGCTAAGAGATTTGCAAAGACGATCCAATCTTCCAGGCCGATTTCATCTCCCTTTTCAAGGCAGAATGATTTTCTTATGTTCAATCTTCGCAGCTTCCTTCTTTCGGCTTGCTACTCTTCTTACCAGGATGTAGAGGGCTAGAATTTTTGAAAACTCCACCTCCCGGGATTTGCATTGCCGATTTCCATCGCCGCATGGGAAACTCGTGATGGATTTCCCCGTTTTTGCAGAAGCAGCCCCACTGATACCCGTTCCAATGGTAAGCAGCAAAACGGAATGCCTTGCTGCCGCACCGAAATGCGCTTCTCCGAGTCCTACGCAATTCATCATTTTCCACCTCACGGGATGGAAAAATTCTTCTCTAATCTTTTTCAGGAAGTCCCTTGTAATTCGGAATCTGCGTCGCATGGATGATTTCTCCTTTTTCTTCATCCACAATTCCTGCAGTGGAAAGTAAACTCCCTCAAAGCAAGTCCTGCTCTCGGGTTAAGCGTTTCACGTTTTCCATAATATGGGCTCACTGCCTTCTCCCTTCGGTGTATTTCTTCCCTGTATAAGGACTTCTCATCATCATAAAATCGCAAATTTCGTTGTCGTTCCTCTATATCCAGGGCAAGATATCTTTTAGTCAAAGTGTACTCCTTCCGTCTTTAAGAAGATATGTATCCATCCGTTCTGCCAATGCTTTTCAGCAGAGCCTTATGCGCCTTCGGGCTTAAGTGCATATAATCATAGGGATAATTCTCCATCCCTGAATTTTCTTCCGCAGAAAGAAAATGACAATGATTCAGCATTGCTATCTCACGATAAGTTTTGACAGCTTCCGCGACTTTCTTCGCACCTCTCCCATATCATTTCCCACGGATGTCTCCTATATTCTTCATCGATGGGATAGCGCGATGATCAGTATGTTAACTTTTTGATGTAGCAGGCATCCTCTGCGGCCCTTAGCTTTTTATCAGGCGATCAAGTCCTCTTGCAATATTTTTCAGCCGTTGCGGAAAACGCGCCTTTACATCGTTCGTTCCCAGCATGATGATGAGAAGTGAAATCGGCTCGTGCGTGAAAAGCACGGGACAGATCATCTCACCCCGACAGCGATTCATGAAGGGATCTGAAAACACCGTGGTTCTGCCGAGAGTCCCTTCTTCTCTTATCAAATATTCCTCCCCAAAAGGCTTTGTAAAACCATCGGCCAGCGGGTGTGTCTATCAAAACGTCCTCCACTTTTATTGTCATATCCGTGTGTATTGGAATCGCCAAACAAACGATAATCTTTTCCTCTTCCATTTTGCATCCCTTCTTGCTTTTCGACTGTTTTGAACCGATATCTTTCCTAAGACATTTTTTATCCAGGTCTTATTTCTGATCTACGTTTTTGGGAAGTCTATCTTGAACGACAAAACACAGATACCGCCTCATTAATAAGCTTCGCCGTTTTCTCTGCGATCTTCTTATCCTCTTCCGTAAGCGGGTTAAGGACTTCTTTACCGAACCGATTTCAGCCCTTTCGAGATACTGACACTTCCTTAATCATAGCATACATATTGCTCGTGTCCGCTGCAAAGAGTCCGATAATCTCATTCACTTTAATCTGAATTTCTCTTGCTTCGGCAATTCTGTTTCCCTCGAAAAGCACATTCATTTTCACAAAAAGCTCCGGCATGGCTCCATAGGTTCCGCCGATACCGCCAACAGCGCCCATGGCTCTTCCGCCTACAAACTGCTCATCCGGACAGTTGAATACCACGAAGTCTTCCCCTCCAACAGCCTTAAGCTCTGGATATCCTGCACCGGCAGGAGAATTTCTTTCACCGACAACCTTCGGATTCTTCCAGCATTTCTGTCAAAAGCTCCTTGGTAGGGCTCACTCCGGCAAGCTGCGAATAATTGTAAATAATAAAGTCGGTATTCAGTGCCGCCTTACGATTTATGTATTCAATACTCAGCAATACTGTATGCCGGAAGATGGAAGTAAATCAGCGGAATAGGCAATCGATCCGACCTTTTAAAGCTTCCGCATGTGCCTAGCTCCTCGGAATGCGCGCGTATTGTTGCAGGCTACCGTGGGCAATGACTCTGAGCTTTCTCACCCTGACAAACATTTTTCTAAAATGCACTTTCTCCTCTTTGGAAAGATAAATCACTCTCCCGGAAGAGACCGTTCACATAGACCCCTGCACACCATTTCTATAAAATATCTAGCAGTGCACCTACCTCAGGGACCTCTCCCTCATCGTAGTAAGCATAAAATGCTGGGATTATACCACCATATTTTCTGTGCTTTTCATAGTGATCCTCTAAAATGATACTCTAGCTCTTTGACTGCCAGCGCAGGCTTTGGCTCGCCTGCTCACTGCGTCGCAAAACACACACTCACGGGCCAGGGAAGTCTTAGTAGCGGGCTGGAGTTTTCCTGAAGAAAAACCTCTGGCCTCTGACTGATGCGCGAGCTCGTAGCTCGCCTGCTCACTTTGTGCTCCTGGCCACACCTCACGCTGTGAGTCTCTAGATGTTGCAGAGCTTTTTCTGAGAAAACCTAGCTCTGTATAACAGCACCCACAGCGATGCCTCTGTGGTAGCGTGGAAGACGCAGTTGAATGGCGGCAGGATGTGATAGCCGCTGCAGCCGCTCACGCCATGATGATACCGCCCGTGGCATTCTCCGCCTGGAAGTTTCTGCAATACCCAAGGGAAATGGTCAGTTTCCGTACTGCTCAGCACCTCAATTGCTCGCATAAAGTAATCGTCCAGCCATTGATAAAGGTAAAGAGCCAGCGCACCGATCTCACGCTTTTACCATAGGAAGTACAATCTGCGTAAACCCTTGCCTTCCTGGAAGCGCCACCAACGCGAGAGGGCTTCAGCATTTCCCAGGAACTCCCTCGAGAACTGTTTTCATAAGGGAGACGCCAAGCCAGCCAACCATGTCGGAAAATTACTGCCAAAATAGTATTGTCAACTTTAGAGGACATTTCCGAGATCGAGGAATTAAAACTAACCTGGCTTCGGTGCAGCCATTGGCTGTACAAACAATCTAAAGTGAATAGCAGTTCGTTCCTAAAGCGTTTCTCGCAAAAGAGCATAGCCCGCCAAGTAGAAGCTGCACTACAGGTTAACCATGGCGGAAAGTCGACTTGTCATACGACGCATTGAGAGCCGTGCCAGAATCGCACCGGGTAACTTCGCGAACAGATGCACTTTCTTTCCCATCCAGGGTGCAATGCAACGCTGAACAAGCTCAGTAGCCTGCTTGGAAAATAATCTCTTATAATCAGCGTACCAGTTCTGGCCGGGAACCAGTCAGCTAGTTGTCAGTACTGGAATATGCGGTCTTAAAAAGAACCAGTGATAATCGTATAGGGAAGAGGAAGAAAATGCCAATATCAAGAGAATCATGAACGTTATGCTACATATGCAGATGTTATATCTTATTCATCTCCATTCCTCCTACTTTTCCTTGCCACTGGAACTGCAAAGCAGAGTGTGTGCAAAACAATAATCGCCAAAATCACAACCATAGCATTTCCATGCACCCGTAACGATATAGAGCTTAAACGCAGTGTGGCAGATATAGGCACATGACCGTATCCGTACCATGACCGGTGCATCGGATGTTAAGAGCTGAATCAGCAAAACACTCGAAGCTGTTGATTGTGGTAATCAGCTAAAATATACAAGTGAGTCGGCACAACCATCTGCCACTGACTTTCCAGCTGCAACCAGTGGCACCATCCACCTCTACTGACTTCCACAAGAGAATCGTCCACATTTCCTGCAGAGCGGAAACATAGAGTCATCAATGCGGACTGACCGATCGAGGTCGTAAAAAGAATCAAAGAATAATACAAGGCAATGACAAAACGAGCATCTCCTCAAACCAGTTGATATTCTTCTCCAATATCCCCGTGTGTCTCGCCACATAGCTGAACAGACCGTAAGAAGTCATGGAAACATCCACTTCCCAAACTACACCGTTGGCTACAACGTGGATCCCTGTAACAACAGTGAAAGAGTTAGGACAGCAGGCGGAAAAGTGAATTACTTCATCTCTGTGAATTAAGAAGCCGCCCAGAGAAGTAAGACAGCCACTTAAGGAACAGACGTCAAAACGATGATCAGGGTATTCTTCAGTGCTTATGTGACAACGCTGTCGGAAAGAGTTCAATATAGTTTTGTAAGTCACTTAAATTGGTTCGTACCATTATTCTTTCCATAGTTGCATCAACAGCAGGTATGAGAGGCACATAAAATCCGCTAGGAAAGATAACAAATCCAGGATACGAGGCTTGAAGCAAGAGCAAATAGGCAGAGCGCGTCTCTCTGAACAAAGTCCGACTTTGCCACTGCTACGGTCATCTGCATTACTCCTGAGCCTCCAGATGCTTTCTGCCTCTTCCGGAGCTGGATAATGAGACTTTGCCGCTGCGTTTGCGTATCTTCTCGAAGGTCCCAAGCTCACTGTCATCGCGTCGACCGTCCTGTCCAACTTCTCTGCAACATATCCTGATCCACTCGGTTCTAGCCAGTAGCCCAGCCCGAGTTACCTGATAGCAATCGCGAAAGGAAGGCATAAACTCTCTCATGCGAACAAACCTCATAGTCTCCGCATCATCCGTTCCGTCAAGTATACTCGCTTTAATTTCCAAGAAACAGGGAAGAATCCGGTAGTCCGTACAGAAAGTTTCAGCCCATGTCTCGTCGTTACACATAAAGCGGATAAGCCTCCTTGGCAGCCTTAATCTTGTTCCTACCGCCATCAAAATACTGAAGCCCCAGATACCGCCGCAAAGCCTGTCTCTAAGGCCAATCTGTCGGG
>BNJU01000722.1_pt1 | contig 102576 bp, 140 predicted proteins | sample 8539281 | NCBI WGS metagenome assembly BNJU01 (sample SAMD00202456, study PRJDB9452) | human saliva metagenome | isolation source: human saliva | place: Japan | reverse complement strand
AATTTTGATTACATTTGTAAATTTATTTTTAAAAAATTATGTAAAAATCTGTTGACAAATAAATTCTATCATGATAAAATTACAACTGTAAACAAAAAAAGTTTACGTAAATTTAATCAGAAGATGTGAATACAGCCGGAAGGCGATTATTTTTAGGGAGGATTAAAAATTATGTAAAAGTTATCTTCTTCTGAAAGAGATCAAATTCACTCATAAAAAGTAGAGACTGATTCAGTCTTGATTTTTTTGAAAAGAGAATAAGTTATGTAAAAATAATAGATGGAGAAGATCTCCCAAATGAAAATTTATAGTAGATAAGGAAGAGATTTCTTATCTGAAACTTTAGTAAAAATAAAAAATTATGTAAAAGCAAAAATATGAAAAAGCGAGGTAATGCTATGAACAACAACTACAACAATTTTAACAATATGGACGACCTTTTCAACCAACTTATGGGGCGCATGGGTGGCTACAACAGCGAACACCGGCGCTACTTGATTAATGGTAGAGAGGTCACACCGGAAGAGTTTGCTCAGTACCGGGCTACTGGCAAGCTCCCTGGTCAAGGAGCAGGTGAGCAGACTGGACAGACTGCTGCTCAAGGACCTAAGCAGGATGGTATCCTGGCTAAACTGGGTCGCAATCTGACTCAGGAAGCTCGTGATGGTAAGTTAGATCCAGTCATTGGGCGCAATAAGGAAATTCAAGAAACAGCTGAGATTCTTTCTCGCCGGACTAAGAATAATCCGGTTCTGGTCGGAGATGCCGGAGTTGGTAAGACAGCTGTCGTAGAAGGCTTGGCTCAGGCTATCGTCAATGGTGATGTGCCAGCGGCTATCAAGAATAAAGGAAAGTTATCTCTGTTGATATTTCCGGTCTGGAAGCTGGTACTCAATATCGTGGTAGCTTTGAAGAAAATATCCAAAACTTAGTCAATGAAGTCAAGGAAGCCGGCAACATTATCCTCTTCTTTGATGAAATCCATCAAATCCTAGGAGCAGGATCTATCGGTGGAGATAGTGGCTCTAAGGGCATGGCGGATATTCTCAAACCAGCGCTTTCTCGTGGTGAGTTGACAGTTATCGGGGCTACTACTCAGGACGAGTACCGGAATACCATTCTCAAAAATGCAGCTCTGGCTCGCCGATTCAATGAAGTCAAGGTCAATGCACCGTCTGACGAAGATACCTATAAAATTCTTCAAGGTATTCGTGACTTGTACGAAAAGCACCACAATGTCATCCTGCCGGATGAAGTGCTGAAAGCGGCTGTGGACTACTCTGTTCAGTATATTCCACAACGGAGCCTGCCAGACAAGGCCATTGACCTGGTCGATGTGACTGCTGCGCACTTAGCAGCCCAGCATCCAGTGACTGATGTTCATGCGGTTGAAAATGAGATTGCTGAACAGAAAAGACAAACAGGAAGCGGCTGTTGAGAAAGAAGATTATGAAGCAGCTCTGAATGCTAAGACTCGCATTGAAGAGCTAGAAAAGAAAATTCAAAATCACACTGAGGATATGAAGGTGACAGCTACAGTCAACGACGTAGCAGAGTCTGTTGAACGGATGACGGGTGTACCAGTATCTCAGATGGGTGCCAGCGACATTGAGCGCCTCAAGGGCATGAATGACCGTCTCAAAGCTAAAGTTATCGGCCAAGATAAGGCTGTAGAAGCCGTGGCTAGAGCTATACGCCGTAACCGTGCAGGGATTTGATGAAAGGCAACCGTCAATCGGAAGTTTCCTCTTTGTTGGACCAACTGGTGTTGGTAAGACTGAGCTGGCTAAGCAACTGGCTCTGGATATGTTCGGTACCAAGGAAGCCATTATCCGTCTGGATATGTCTGAATACTCCGACCGGACTGCTGTTTCCAAGCTGATTGGTACGACTGCAGGCTATGTCGGCTATGATGACAACAACAACACCCTGACCGAGCGTGTGCGCCGCAATCCTTACTCTATCATTCTCTTGGATGAGATTGAAAAGGCTGATCCACAAGTGATTACCCTTCTCCTTCAAGTTCTGGATGACGGTCGTTTGACAGATGGTCAAGGGAATACAGTCAACTTCAAGAATACGGTTATCATTGCGACTTCCAATGCTGGCTTTGGCTACGAAGCAGGCTTGGAAGAAGATGCTGAAAAGCCTGATCTGATGGATCGACTCAAAGCTTACTTTCCGTCCAGAATTCCTCAATCGTTTCAACGCAGTTATTGAGTTCTCTCATCTCAAGAAAGAAGATTTGATGGAGATTGTTAATCTCATGCTGATCGAAGTAAATCAAACCTTGAGCAAGAAAGAAATTGATTTGGCTGTATCTGATGCAGCTAAGGAATTCCTGCGCGATGCTGGTTATGACCAAGTCATGGGTGTTCGTCCGCTCCGCCGTGTCATCGAGCAGCAAATTCGTGACAAGGTAACCGACTTCCACTTGGATAATCTAGATGCTAAGCACTTGACAGCCGATTTGGAAGATGGTGTCTTGGTTATCCGAGAAAAAGGTGCTGACGCATCTGAAGAAGACAAGCAGGCAGAATAAAGCTTACTAAGTTAACTACCTTTTCAAAGACCTCCTTCTGAGATGAAGGCAGGTCTTTTTTTGATGAGTATGAATTTCAAATAACTCTCCTTTCTGGAAATAAATTAGCATTTATCCCAAATCTCAACTAAATTCTCCTTGATATTGCTGAAGCAGTCGATGACTCGAATCAACCTAGTTTCTCTCAAATAAGAGAGATGAATAATTTTTTGACGAAAGGAGACTGCTATGAAACAGTCCATAACTACAATTAAGCGCAATGTCATTATCTTTGCATTCTTCAGCACCCTATGTGGCTGGATTGGTTATGTCGTTGATAAAGTAACCGGCCAGGCTCATTACGAAAAATATCGGAACAGAGATAGGAAGCGGCTCTTTTTAGGGATGCTGATTTGGCTGGTAACTCCGTTTAATCTGTACCATCTTTCTTCGAAGCTTTGGCGGATACGGCTGGAAAGAGGCAGGGGTTTTTCCATTAATTTTAAAAAAATAACAAAAAGTTATAGCTTGTTAGTTTTTTTAGTTTACCCTCTTGTTACGATGATAGTGATATTCTTGGGACTGATGACACAAGGCATCAGAGTGACAGATGTGAAGGTTGAGTTCACGGCCTATCTTGGAATCTTGCTCACACAGATAGGGAACTCAATTCATAAAAATATTTTTGAAGAATCCGTTTGGAGGCATATCTTACCAATCAATTAATCAAATTAAAAATTATCCGACTTAAAACTATATCTACTTATTGGCTTTATCTGGTGGATTTGGCATCTGCCTTACATTATGAAGTTTCTGTCTGAGAGAAAATCCAAAATACCTTGCCAGTTGGAAGGTTTACATTCTTCCTTATCAGGGATGATAACTGTTGCATGCTGGACGGTTATGTATACAGAGATTTTTAGAATTACTAAGTCAGTATGGCCACTAGTAATTATGCACACTATGGAGGATGCGGTTATAAATCCTTTACTATTACTAGGCTTTGTCTCGGTAGAAAAAAATCAAGCTTTCCTCTTCTCGCTATCAGTGGGGATGATTCCGACTATGCTTTATCTAACAGTTGGTCTAGCTGATACGAAAGTGGAGAAAAAAACAGGAGTATGGAAAGGCGAGCTAACAAAAGTAATGAAAGCAGATTCCTGATAATGTTACCGGATCTCGCTTAGATAATCTGTCTGCCAAAAGATTTGCAAGGCAATCTGGAAGATGAGTTTTTGATTATTCAGTAGCGGAAATTAGAGGCTTTAAAAAAGCACCAGCTAAAGTAGGTTTAGCAATTAACAAGATTGGAATTATTTATCAGTCTTGTTTCTTTTTTGGTTAAAAAGCAGGCGGAGACTTGAACTTATAATATAAATGTCATAAAAATAAAAGCAAAAAAACAGAGGAGCAAGCAATGTCAGATATTAAAAAAGTGATAATGGGCTGGCAGCTAGCCATGCTAATAGCTTTTCAGCCGCTTCCAGTCAGATAGGTGCAGCATCTCAGCCTGACAAGGATGCTATCAGTCGTTTGGAGGGAAATAGCCGGGCAAGTGAGGAAATTGATCATTCCAGTACGGCGTCAGCTGATATCGCCGGTAAGATTACAAGCTTCAGTCAGCTCCTGCAAAGCGTAGCAGAGGAATTTCAAGCGACCGACCAAGGACTGGCTGCGGATATTGAGGGATAAGGGGGAAGTAGTATGAAGAATTCCCAAACTCTGGCTGCCGAACGCCTGCAGGCTTTTGAAAAGTTGGATAAGGCTGAGGAGCAAAAGCGCCGTCTGGACCGCTTTGAAGAGGATATGGACTATCTCTATGACCGGGGGCTTTCGGCCTTGAGAGAGCTGAATTACCTGCCCTTAACGGCCAAGGACGGTCAGGATTTTTATGATATTATGGGTCTGGTTGAGCACAGTCACCGACTGCTGGATTTGGATATCCAGGATGGTCAGGATCGGCTGGATAAGGAAAGAAAAAAGCTAGACCGTCAGATTGAGACCATCCAGGGTCAGTATAGACAAGCTCTGGAAGCAGAAGAAAAGGAGGCTGGATATGGGCGCTAAGATGGAACTCCCCGCTTCCAACCAGCAGGCAGGGTCAATGGCCACTGCCGGCCAGGTGAGGATCGCGGCTTATGAATCTGCCATGCAGGCCATGGAAAGTTTTGCAGGGGAAAGCGGGCTGACCGGAACAGCATATGACAGTGCTAAAACCTACTGTCAGGGGATGTTTCTTCCCCTCTTTAAGGCAGCGATTCTCTTTGAAGAAGAGTTGGTCAAAGCTGGCAGCGACCTGCCCAGCCGTTATGTCAGTGAGGTAGCAGAAGAGAGTTTGGACCAAGATGTCCTGGAGAGTCAGATTGCTTCCTATGATCAGACCATTGACAGCCAAAATCAGGCTCTGACCGAGGCCAATAAACAGAAGGATGTGGCTGATTCTACCAAAAGCAGCATCCAGAATGCCATTACAGCAGCTCAGGACAAACGTCATGAATTGCAGGACAAGCTGAATAAACTGCTGGCCTTTTTATTCATCGTCGGCCACTATTTTCGACAATCTGCCGGGGCTGGCTGCTGCTTTGGACCAAGCTCTGAGCTTGATGACAGAAGGGTTTACGAATTTTAACGGCAGCTTTGTCCTGCCTAGTCCGGACAGGATGACCTGGACCCAGACTGTTGAAACAGCTTGGGAGAGCAAAAAAGCCGTTGAAGCTGCCTTTCAAAAGGTCATGGATAAGCTAGACAGCGGTGAAGGCTGACTCCGGAGGATATCAAGGCTGTCAGGCCTATCTAGAGCGCTATCCCAGCCGGAACACCGCAGGCCCTCCGCAGCCATCTGGAAGAAGCGGTCCAGCAGGCTGATCCATCCTCAAGGCAAGACTGGACCAGGCCAAAGGCAGATCAAGCTTCTGGTGATCTCTCGCAGACTGCTTTCAATGGGCTGTGGGCTGGGGCTATGCTGGGCTTTATGAAGCAAGCAGGCAATCAAACTGGTGCCCAAACAGTAGCTATGCCTGCTGCCAAACAGTCTGCTGGTAGTAGCGGTGGTTCATCGGGCTTTGGGACTTTCTTTTTGGTCATACCAATACCCTGGAACACTCCAAAAAGACTGACTGGAGTACAGGCTGGTTATATAGTACCTATGCCAAATACTCGACAACTGTGGAAGAAGACGATCCTGGTATTTTCAAGTACAAGACAAATAATGGTATTTTTAATGGAGTAGCTGTAGATTTGGGTGTGGCTTCTGTTGATATAGATGCCAGTGACTGGAAGCTTAATGCCAACCCTCAAATCAGTGTCGGTGGCTATCATATTGGTGTCAATGGTAGTGTTGGCTTAAATACAGACACAGGGTTGGCTCCCTATGCCGGAGATTAATCTTTCTCTACATGCTGGAACAGAGCAGCACGATACTGGGGCCGGTCTTGAAATTATCTACTGATATCTGGAATGGTATGGTTGGAGTCTATGGCGTCGACTCGAACATCAGTAAAGACTCGAATGGAAATAAAACGGTGAATTCGGTTGAAACGGGGGCGCAAACCGTGAATGGTCTGGAAGTTGCAGCTGTAGTAGTTGCAGTGACAGTAGCTCCTGTAGTCGCCTCTCCAGCGCTTGCTCTGGCTTAAGGAGAAAAGGAGACTTTGATGAAACAACAATTACCTATCGGAAGTGTAGTCATGGTTGAGGGCAGTTCTCAACCCCTGATGATTGTCAGCCAGTTTCCTGTGACGACCCTTGACGGACAGACCGGCTACTTTGACTTTGGGGCAGTAACCCTGCCCTCCGGTCTGACGGGAAAAGAATTAATCTTTTTTAATAGAAGATATTGAGCGGCTGGTCTTTGTTGGTTATGTAGATGTGACTTTTCAGAATTTGCTCCAGCGTTATGACGAGCTGATAGCTGATATCCCCTATCCCAGGCTGACCGTCCCGGAAAGAGCAGGAGCGGCAGATGAAGCGTAACACAATTATTTTCTCAGGCCTGGCCCTCCTTGCTTTAGGTTTTGGAGCTCTCTTCCTCTTTGCCAGCCTGAATGAGGCCAGTCTGGACGGAGTGTATTACCGCCAGATTGAGGATGGGGCAGACGGCTTCAGTGGCTTGGACAAGGAAACGATTCTGAATCTCAGAGACCAGCAAGTCACCTTCTATAAAGAGGGTCTGGAAGAGAAGGGCAGCATTGACCTGCAAGGCCGGCAGTATCCGGCTAGGGGTCTAGTACACAGCTATGTCACAATGGGGGATTTGCTCATGCTCAAGCTCAAGGAGGATCCGACCAATTCCAAGGAGAGCCTTTATCTGGTCAGAAAAGACAGCCCCTCAGCCAAGAGGCTAGAGCAGAAGTCTAAATCTCAGTCACCTTAATGCACAGCTACATCCGTCTCGTTCTAGCGAGGCGGATTTTGTCATTTGAACAGGCTCCTGCAGCAGCGAAAGAGCTGATAAGCCTTATACAAGTCTTCTATCAAAACCTTTCTATTGGCTTGCTGCTCCATTTCATAATTTGGAAATACTTGCAAGGGCATAAGAACTATCACTTGTCATCTGCTCTTTGTTTTCTTCTAGATACTGCCGTTCTCTCTGATAGACTAACATAATGGCTTCATAAAGCTGCTTACTTTTTAGAAAGGTTGACATTACTATTTTCCTCTAAATTTTTAAGTTTTTCTTGAAAACTCTAAAGCAGACTAGTGTAAAATGCGAGAATGCAATACTGTATTTCATCAGCTTTCAGAAAATTTAAAAAAACTGCTGGATGACACTCACATAATCTGAACTAGCATGATTTAGGCTTCTAAAAAATGTTTAGATAATTTGGAGGAAGACAGCAAATGACAATTGGGCATTTTAAATTTTTTAGATAATGGAGATAAAAACATAAATGTTTATAAAACAGGAAAAGTTGACATTTCAATAGATTCTGTTCTAATTTTTGTACATTTTCAAGTTTTTATATATGTAAATGTCAGAAAAAGTGTATAATGGATTAGTAAATTAAATTTTAGGAGAGGATTTAATTATGAAAAAGTTGGATATTACAACTATGCCCGACTATAGGAAAGTCGAGGCTGTTGTTCAGTTGTTAGTTAATGGAACCTTAACTAGTTATCGAATTGCGACGGATGCAAACATCAGCAAGATGAGTATCCTGACCTTAACTAAAGGGACCAGCAAAATTAAGAACATTACTTATCAAACTGCGATGGCCTTAATTAATTGGTATGAAGAAAACCATGAAAAATACGGCATCACCATTCATCAAAAAGGCCGCAGGATAGTTTAAAAACTATGATGTAGCTCAACTAAACCCTAGCTAACCATTTGGATAGCTGGGTTTTTCTATCTCTTAGCGATTGCCGGCTCGCAGAGTCAGCAGAGCTTAGAGGCATTGATGCAGTTGAGCGTAGCGAAAACTACGTTCCGCAAAAACTTAATGAGACAAGCCAGAGGCGCAGTCGAATTTAGAAACATAGATGTAGACTGAGCGGAAGCGAAGTCTAGGGTTCTACTAAAACTTAATGACACAAGCCAGAGGCGTAGTCGAACTTAGGAGCAGGATGTTCACTTTCTTACTTTTTTTCTGTCCTTAGGGGCAGATTTTTTTGACAGTCCAAGAGTGAACAGTCACCTGTGTAATTCTTGGTCTTTTTGTTACCGTTTTCAAGATTTATAATGAATCTATAAGAATAAGAAAAATAAAAAGTAAAGGGGAGTTACCATGAATATCCTTCTTAATATTCTAAATTGGTTCTCGCAGAACATTCTGCAAAATCCAGCTTTCTTCGTCGGCCTTTTGGTGCTAATCGGTTATGCGTTGCTCAAGAAACCTGCCCACGATGTGTTTGCCGGCTTCATTAAAGCAACGGTCGGCTATTTGATTCTTAATGCCGGAGCAGCCGGTTTGGTGAATACTTTCCGGCCAATTCTGGCAGCCCTGAACTTTAAGTTCAAAATTGGGGCGGCGGTCATTGATCCTTACTTTGGATTGACAGCGGCGAATACAAAGATTGCGGAAGAATTCCCAAACTTTGTCGGAACAGCTACAACAGCGCTCTTGATTGGCTTTGGCTTCAACATCCTACTAGTAGCTTTCCGTAAGGTCACTAAGATTCGGACTCTCTTCATCACTGGTCATATCATGGTTCAGCAGGCTGCTACTGTATCACTGATGGTGCTCTTGCTGGTACCGCAGCTGCGCAATAGCTGGGGAACCTTGGCTATCGGCCTCATCTGTGGTCTCTACTGGGCTGTTAGCTCCAATATGACTGTTGAAGCAACTCAGCGTTTGACTGGCGGTGGTGGTTTCGCCATCGGTCACCAGCAGCAATTTGCCATCTGGTTCGTTGATAAGGTTGCGCCTTTCTTTGGTAAAAAAGAAGAAAATCTGGACAATCTGAAGCTGCCTAAGTTCCTGTCTATCTTCCATGATACTGTCGTTGCTTCTGCAACTTTGATGCTAGTCTTCTTCGGTGCTATCCTCTTAGTCTTGGGACCAGATGTTATGGCCAACAAAGAAGTTATCACGACTGGTACACCATTTGACCCTGCCAAGCAAGACTTCTATATGTATATCATTCAGACAGCCTTTACCTTCTCAGTCTATCTCTTCATCCTCATGCAAGGGGTGCGCATGTTCGTATCAGAACTGACTAATGCCTTTCAAGGTATTTCAAGCAAGCTCTTGCCAGGTTCCTTCCCAGCGGTGGATGTGGCAGCGTCTTATGGATTTGGCTCACCAAATGCCGTTCTTTCCGGCTTTGCCTTTGGTTTGGTTGGTCAACTGATTACCATTGTACTATTGATTGTTTTCAAAAATCCAATCCTGATTATCACTGGTTTCGTTCCTGTCTTCTTTGACAATGCAGCGATTGCAGTCTATGCCGACAAGCGTGGTGGTTGGAAAGCAGCCCTTGTCCTATCATTTATTTCAGGTGTGCTGCAGGTAGCCCTTGGTGCTCTCTGTGTGGCTCTGCTAGGCTTGGCTTCTTACGGCGGATATCACGGTAATATCGATTTTGAAATTCCATGGTTAGGCTTTGGCTACATCTTCAAATATCTGGGTATTATCGGTTACGCTCTGGTTTGCTTCTTCTTCTTACTCATTCCTCAGCTGCAATTCGCTAGAGCGAAGGATAAGGAAGCCTACTATCAAGGTCAGGTACAGGCAGAAGACTAAACTTCTATGATTATAAAATAAGATTTCGGAGGAAACTGAAATGGTTAAAGTATTAACAGCATGCGGAAATGGCATGGGATCATCTATGGTGATTAAAATGAAAGTGGAAAATGCACTTCGTAATTTGGGACAGACAGACTTTACAGTCAATTCTTGCAGTGTCGGAGAGGCTAAAAGCTTAGCGTCGGGCTATGATATTGTCATTGCTTCTCTGCATTTAATCAATGAATTGGAAGGCCGAACCAATGGAAAATTAATCGGCTTGGACAACCTGATGGATGATAAAGAAATCACTGAAAAATTAAGTCAGGTATTGTAAAAATTTGTATCTATGAAGATGGGTTCTCAGTTAGGGTGGGGTGGTTAGGCTGCCCCACCTTCCTATATTATCTATTGTGAGATTGAGCAGGGGCTAAAATTCTGAAAAGGATTGAGGATGCCCCTTGTATCTAATGAAAGGAAGAGAAATGAATTTAAAACAAGTATTGACAGACAACAAGTCTATTCGTTTGGGTCTTTCAGCCGCGACTTGGCAGGAAGCGGTCAAACTGGCTGTAGAGCCCTTGATTGAGAGCGGTGCTGTTCAGCCTCAGTACTACGATGCCATCGTCGAGTCGACAGAAGAATATGGACCCTATTACATTCTTATGCCAGGGCATGGCGATGCCTCATGCCAGACCAGAAGCTGGGGTTAATCGCGACGCTTTCTCCTGATTACGCTGACAGAACCAGTCACTTTTTTTCAGATGGCAAGGAGGTTAGTGTTCTGCTTTCTTTGGCGGCTACCAGCTCCAAGATTCATACCAGCGTAGCCATTCCGCAGATTATTGCACTTTTTGAGCTGGAAAATTCCATTGAGCGGATTAAGGCTTGCAAGAGTGACGAAGAAGTGCTGGCTATGATAGAGGAATCAAAGGACAGTCCTTACTTGCAGGGCTTGGATCTGGATTCTGATGGATGCTCAGAGAGACTAGGGATATGATTGAAACTAAGAAGAGAGGTAAAAAGATGTCAAAACAGATTCCAAATTTTACAGGTAGCATTGGACCATTCAGATTTGCAGGAGCCATCAAGGCGGCTGTTTCTGTCGGCCATGAAGTAGATGTCATTGAGGCAGGAACGGTCTGTCTCTTGCAGGTGGGAAGCGAGCTTGTTGAAGTGCTCCGCAGCCTTTTTCCCAGAGAAAATCATCGTGGCTGATACCAAGTGTGCGGATGCCGGCGGAACCGTAGCTAAAAACAATGCAGTGCGTGGTGCAGACTGGATGACCTGTATTTGCTCAGCCACCATTCCAACCATGAAGGCAGCCTTGAAAGCTATTCAGGAAGAGCGCGGCCAACGTGGGGAAATTCAGGTTGAACTCTACGGAGACTGGACTTATGAACAGGCTCAGACTTGGCTGGATGCAGGTATTTCTCAGGCTATTTACCACCAATCCCGTGATGCTCTTTTGGCTGGGGAAACTTGGGGAGAAAAGGATCTTAATAAGGTCAAGAAGCTGATTGAAATGGGCTTCCGTGTATCAGTGACAGGCGGTCTGAATATTGATACGCTCAAACTCTTTTGAAGGAGTTGATGTCTTCACCTTCATTGCTGGACGCGGTATTACTGAGGCTGAAGATCCGGCTGCTGCTGCGCGGGCCTTTAAAGATGAAATCAAGCGAATTTGGGGGTAAGCCATGGCACGTCCAATTGGAATTTATGAAAAGGCGACACCCAAGCATTTTTCCTGGCCTGAGCGTTTAGCTTTTGCCAAAAGAACTAGGCTTTGACTTTGTCGAAATGTCGGTGGATGAGTCGGACGAACGTCTAGCTCGCCTTTCCTGGTCTAAGGAGCAGAGGCTGGAGTTAGTAAAGGCCATTTATGAAAGCAGCGTCCGCATTCCGACCATATGCTTTAGCGGCCATCGCCGCTACCCGCTGGGCTCCAATGATCCAGAGCTGGAAGCTAAGTCACTGGAAACTATGAAGCAGTGTATCAGAGCTAGCTCAGGACTTGGGAGTACGGGTCATTCAGCTAGCAGGCTACGATGTTTATTATGAGGAGAAATCTCCTGAAACTCGTGCTCGTTTCCTGAAAAAAATCTCCGCCAGGCTTGTGATTGGGCGGAGCAGACTCAGGTCATGCTGGCGATTGAGATTATGGATGATCCTTTTATCAACAGCATTGAGAAATATCTGGCTGTCGCGAAAGAAATCAATTCGCCTTATCTCTTTGTCTATCCGGATACAGGCAATGTCTCTGCCTGGCACAATGACCTTTACAGTGAGTTTCTGCTGGGGCATCAAGCTATTGCAGCCCTGCATTTGAAAGATACCTATGCCGTGACCGAGCAGTCCAAAGGCCAGTTTCGAGATGTGCCTTTTGGCAAGGGGTTGCGTTGACTGGGAAGAAATGTTTGCTGTCCTCAAGCAGACCAACTATCAGGGGCCATTCCTTATTGAAATGTGGTCTGAAAACTGCGAGACAGTAGAAGAAACCAAAGCAGCCATTCAGGAAGCCAAAGACTTCCTCTATCCACTCATTGAGAAAGCGGGGTTGATGTAATGCTCTTACCAGAATTGAGAAAACGTGTCTATGATGCCAATGTAGCCTTGCCCCAGCACGGTTTGGTCAAATTTACATGGGGCAATGTCTCTGCAATTGACCGAGAGGTTGGCTACATCGTGATTAAACCTAGCGGAGTCCCTTATGAAAAGCTGTCGCCAGAAAATATGGTAGTTACAGATCTGGACGGCCGGGTTGTAGAAGGAGAGCTCAATCCTTCCTCTGATCTTCCAACCCATGTGGAACTCTATAAGGCCTTCCCTAAGATTGGCGGTGTTGTTCATACGCACTCGACAGAGGCTGTTGGCTGGGCTCAGGCTGGTCAGGATATTCCTTTCTACGGGACGACTCATGCAGACTATTTCTATGGTCCCATTCAGCAGCTCGTTCTCTGACTGAGGATGAAATCAACCGCGCCTATGAGTTGGAAACAGGCAGTGTGATTATTGAGACCTTCCGCGAGCGTGACATTGATCCAATGGCGGTACCTGGCGTCACCGTGCGCAACCACGGTCCTTTCACTTGGGGTAAGTCGCCGGAAGAAGCAGTCTATCATAGCGTTGTGCTGGAAGAAGTGGCTAAGATGGCGCGCTTTACAGAGCAGATTAATCCACGCGTCAAGCCAGCACCTAAATATCTGATGGACAAGCACTATTTGCGCAAACACGGTCCTAACGCCTATTATGGACAGAGAGGGTTAAGCAAAGTTTACTAGAAATGCTTTGCAAGTTGGAGAGACAGATGCTCTCTCCTTTTTGTCGTTTGAGCAGTAGGTCGGCTGGGAAGGGATTAGGAGTTGTCGTCACGTCTCGTTCATCATATTGTAATATCCTAATGTTATAATGTCCTGTAAATATTTTTTTAAAAGGAGGAATCATGATTTTATTGGATAAAACAAGTTGTGAACTCTTGCGCTACCTGATTGGGCTGCAAGAAGCAGCTACTATTATGACTATTTCCCGAGAGCTGGGCCAATCGCGCAGAAAAAGTTTATTATCATTTGGAAAAATCAATGATGCTCTGGCGGACTATGAAGAAGAGATTGTTAGTCAGCCGCGGGTGGGGATTTTACTGACAGAGCAACAGAAGAATTTGTGCCGAGTTGTTGCTTCATGTGGATACCCACAGCTACATCCTGAGTGCAAATGAACGCATGCAGCTCGTATCCCTCTATATCTGTACGGCCAAGGAGCGGGTGACCATCGAAAAGCTGATGGATTTGACAGATGTCTCGCGCAATACCGTGCTTAATGACCTAAACGATATCCGCAATCAACTGACGACAGAGCAGTATTTAGTTAACCTCTATTCTACCAAATCCAGAGGCTATTATCTGGACTGCCATCCTCTCAATAAGATTCAGTACGTACACTCGCTGCTCTATCACATTTTTATTGAGGGCAGCCAAGCTTTCGTAGATGTTTTGGTGAAGAAGTTCAAGGAACTCTTTGATGGAGAAGTGCTCCTATCTCATCAACTGCAGAGCCTTCTCAGTCAGCAAGTTCCCTTAGTAGAGCAGGACTTGGGCAAAAAAATCAACCGCCATGAGATTGCCTTTATGCTGGAAGTGCTGCCTTATCTGCTGCTCAGCTGTCGCAATATGGAGCTGGAAGCGAAAGAAGAAAAACAGTATCTCTCAGGAATTTAGTCTCATTCGCAAGCGGATCGAGTATCGGGTGGCCAAGCTCTTGAGTGAGCGCATGGAGCATGAACTAGCTATTCGGCTGAGTGATATTGAAATCTCGCTTCTAGCCGTGCTTTTACTGTCTTATCGTAAGGATAAGGATATTCATGCGACTAGTCAGGATTTTGCCCAACTGCAGGAGGCTCTGGAGGCCTTTCTCTGGCGTTTTGAAGCTTCTTCCTATGAGATTGAGAATAGGGATGACTTGTTGCGTAATCTCCTAACCCACTGTAAGGCCCTGCTCTTTCGCAAGACCTACGGCATTATGTCCAAAAATCCGCTCACGCGTCTCATAAAGTCCAAGTATGCTGATTTATTTACTTTTACAAAATCCTCTGCTGTGATTTTAGAAGAAGCGTGGTTTGTGGCGCTGACAGATGACGATATTGCTTATCTGACTATCCATATCGGAGGCTCTTTGAAAAATAGTCAAGCAGAGCAGCAGGATAATCGACAAATCTATCTGGTCTGTGATGAAGGAGTGGGCCTTTCAAAGCTACTGCTGAAACAATGCCGTTATTACTTGCCTAATGAGCGTTTGGAAGCTGTCTTTACAACCGAGCAGTTCAAAAGTGTCGAAGATGTGCTCACTGCTGATCTGTTAATCACTACCAATGAAGATTTGGAGACAGATCTGCCAGTCATTCAGGTTCATCCGATTTTGGATCATGAGGATATTCTCAATATCAGTCATTTTGTCATGACTCAGAGTCCTGAACAGGCCAACACTTTTAATCATGATTTGGAAAAACTGCTATCATGCTATGTAAAAGATGTCAGCCGCACTCAGGAATTAAAAGAAAAAATTCAAAAATTAGTCCACGAGAAACTGCTGACTAGCTCTGCCGAGGACACAGAAGACTGGATGAAAAATATTAGCTAGGAAATAGTTCCTAGCTTTTTAGCTGGAAAAGGGATATTTTCTTAAAAGTGGGATGAGAGCAAGTCTTGCTTCATAGTCCAGTTTTGAACACAGACCTGTGTTTTATTTGGTCTTTTTTTATCCCTTGAGGCGGACTATACTAGAAGCATAGAAATCAATCAATTTTTGAGGAGGAATGGACTATGCCAAACGTGAAAGACATTACCAGAGAATCTTGGATTTTGTCAACTTTTCCAGAATGGGGCACTTGGCTCAATGAAGAAATTGAAGAAGAAGTAGTGCCAGAAGGCAATTTTGCCATGTGGTGGCTGGGCAACTGCGGTGTCTGGATTAAGACGCCGGGCGGTGCCAATGTCGTCATGGATCTGTGGTCTAACCGAGGAAAATCAACCAAGAAGGTTAAAGATATGGTCAGAGGCCATCAGATGGCCAATATGGCTGGTGTCCGCAAGCTGCAGCCCAATCTGCGCGTGCAGCCGATGGTTATCGATCCTTTTGCTATCAATGAACTAGATTATTATTTAGTTTCTCATTTCCATAGCGATCACATTGACATCAATACCGCAGCGGCTATTGTCAACAATCCTAACTTGGACCATGTTAAGTTTGTCGGACCTTATGAGTGTGGCGAAATTTGGAAAAAATGGGGTGTGCCTGAAGAACGCATCATGGTAATCAAGCCAGGTGAAAGCTTTGAGTTTAAGGACATCAAGGTGACAGCTGTTGAATCGTTTGACCGTACCTGTCTGGTGACTCTGCCAGTCGAAGGCGCTGAAGCTCAAGATGGCGAACTGGCTGGCCTGGCTGTGACTGATGAAGAAATGGCAAGAAAGGCAGTTAACTATGTTTTTGAAACGCCAGGCGGAACCATCTATCACGGTGCAGACTCTCACTTCTCTAACTACTTTGCCAAGCACGGTAAGGACTTCCAGATTGATGTAGCTATCAATAACTATGGTGACAATCCTGTCGGTATTCAGGACAAGATGACGTCTATCGACTTACTGCGTATGGCTGAAAACCTGCGGGCCAAGGTCATCATCCCAGTTCACTATGATATCTGGTCCAACTTTATGGCTTCAACGGATGAGATTTTAGCCTTGTGGAAGATGCGCAAAGAGCGCCTTCAATATCAGTTCCATCCATTCATCTGGGAAGTGGGCGGCAAGTATACCTATCCTCTGGACAAAGATAGAATCGAATACCACCATCCTCGTGGCTTTGATGACTGTTTCGAGCAAGAGTCCAATATTCAATTTAAAGCCCTCCTTTAATATTCTTTGAAAATCTTTAAACCTTGTCAGCCCTGCCATGCTGTTTTCAAATTCAGTCCTTGGCTAGCTTTCAAGTTTGCCCTTAGATTTTCATTGATTATAAAATGTTTTTCTACTTGATGAAGCAAAAGTTCAAATGAATAAAAGCTTCAGAAAGTATCCGATGAGATTATCCCTATCTTGCGATATAGGGATAATTTTCTTATAATAGATATGAGACAATTTTTTTATCGTTTCTACGACCATTGTTTATCCTGTTCTGATGTCAGGACAGATTTTTAGTAAAAAAATAAGGAGAATCCAATGTCACAATTATCAGTTAATGCCATTCGCTTTTTAGGGATTGACGCGATTGAAAAGTCTAAGTCAGGTCACCCTGGCGTAGTCATGGGCGCTGCGCCGATGGCCTATGACTTGTTTACTAAACAACTTCGTATCAATCCAGAAGAGCCAAACTGGATTAACCGCGATCGCTTCGTCCTGTCTGCAGGACATGGCTCTATGTTGCTTTATGCCTTGCTTCATCTGTCTGGCTTTAAAGATGTCAGCATGGAGGAAATCAAAAACTTCCGTCAATGGGGTTCTAAGACACCAGGTCACCCAGAGTTTGGCCACACAGCTGGTGTTGATGCCACTACTGGCCCGCTGGGACAGGGAATTTCTACAGCTACTGGATTTGCTCAGGCAGAGCGTTTCTTGGCAGCTAAGTATAACCGTGAAGGCTACCCAATTTTCGACCATTACACTTTTGTCATCTGTGGTGATGGTGATTTGATGGAGGGTGTTTCAGCTGAAGCTGCTTCTTACGCTGGCCTGCAAAAGCTGGACAAGCTGGTTGTTCTCTATGATTCAAATGATATCAACCTAGATGGAGAGACTAAGGATTCCTTTACAGAAGATGTTCGCGCCCGCTATGAAGCCTACGGCTGGCATACTGCCTTAGTAGAAGACGGAACAGACCTTGCAGCGATTGATGCAGCTATTAATGAAGCTAAAGCTTCCGGCAAACCATCTTTGATTGAAGTCAAGACGGTTATCGGTTACGGTTCTCCAAACAAGCAAGGAACGAATGCAGTTCACGGTGCGCCTCTGGGAGCAGAAGAAGCGGAAGCTACTCGTAAAGCCTTGGGATGGGACTATGCGCCATTTGAGATTCCTGAGGAAGTCTATGCTGACTACCGTCAAAATGTAGCAGAGCGCGGTGCAGCAGCATATGATGCTTGGAAACAGCTGGTAGAGGACTACAAGCAAGCTCATCCAGAATTGGCGGCAGAAGTAGCAGCTATCATTGCTGGTCAAGATCCAGTAGAGATTAAGCCAGAAGATTTCCCAGTGCTTGAAAATGGCTTCTCTCAAGCGACCCGTAATTCTAGTCAGGATGCCCTCAATGCAGCAGCTAAGGTCCTTCCAACTTTCCTTGGCGGTTCTGCTGACTTGGCTCATTCCAATATGACCTACATCAAGGAAGACGGTCTTCAGGATGATGCCCACCGTCTCAACCGCAACATCCAGTTTGGTGTGCGCGAGTTTGCTATGGGAACAATTCTCAACGGTATGGCGCTTCATGGTGGTCTTCGCGTTTATGGTGGTACCTTCTTTCGTCTTCTCAGACTATGTCAAGGCAGCTGTCCGTTTGTCTGCCCTTCAAGGCTTGCCAGTGACTTATGTCTTCACGCATGACTCTATTGCAGTTGGTGAAGATGGACCGACTCACGAGCCGATTGAGCATCTGGCTGGTCTGCGTGCTATTCCAAACCTGACTGTTTTCCGCCCAGCAGATGCGCGTGAAACTCAGGCAGCTTGGTACCTGGCCCTTAAGAGTCAATCCACTCCGACTGCTCTGGTCTTGACCCGTCAAAATCTGACAGTCGAAGAAGGCACAAACTTTGACAAGGTAGCTAAAGGTGCTTATGTGGTTTACGAAACAGGAGCAGATTTCGATACCATCTTGCTGGCTTCTGGTTCTGAGGTTAATTTGGCTGTTGCAGCTGCTAAAGCACTTGCAGCAGATGGCGCTAAAATCCGTGTGGTCAGTGTGCCATCAACAGAGCTTTTTGATGCTCAAGATGCAGCCTACAAAGAAGAAATTCTGCCAAATGCAGTTCGTCGCCGCCTAGCGATTGAGATGGCAGCTAGCCAGCCTTGGTACAAGTATGTCGGTCTGGACGGTGCAGTTATCGGAATCGACCAGTTCGGTGCCTCTGCGCCAGCAGGCAAGGTGCTGGAAGAATACGGCTTTACAGTTGAACACGTAGCAGAAGTTGTTAAAAATCTTAAATAAAAAGACATAAAATCAGGGTGTTAGTCATCCTGATTTTTGCTTTTTGAAAGATGTAATTAGGTCAGTCATTCTTCATCCGACTTGAGACGGACTTTGCCTGAAAAGTCAGAATCGTCTTGTAAAAATAAGGGAAATCTGCTATAGTAGTTCATATATGACATTCGAAGGAGAAAAGATATGAATCCAACTATGCTTATTGTATTTGCGGTTGTACTGGTAGGGATGACCTATTTCCAAATGCGTACTCAAAAGAAACAGGCTCAGCAGCGTATGGAAAGTCTTAACAAGCTGCAAAAGGGTTATGAAGTCATTACCATCGGCGGTTTATACGGAACAGTAGATGAAGTGGACACAGACAAGAAACAGTTGTTCTGGATGTGGACGGTGTTTACCTGACCTTTGAACTGACAGCTATTAAAACTGTACTGCCATTGACTGAGGGCATTCCTGCTGCTGCTGGCGGTGAAGGAAGCGTTGACCTTCCCGAGGAAGAATCAGCGATTGAAGAGTAAAGAAATAAACAGCTTGCGGGCTGTTTTTTTGTTTTGACTCATGTGGCTAGGAGGTGTTTGATTGCAAGCTTATCTGCCTTGCGGTTTGGACAGGCTGGGTGAGTTTGGATTCTCTGGTTGACATTCTGTCCTTATTTTATAGCCTCAGGCTTGAAAAAGCGGATGAATTGCCCACATTCCAAGGATTTATGATATAATGAACTGACAAAACTTTAAATAGGATAAAAAAAGTATGTTTAGTTTTAAGAAAAAAAGAAAAAGCTGAACGCACCGCTGAATGTTCCCAAACACATTGCTGTCATTATGGACGGTAATGGCCGCTGGGCCAAAAAAAGGATGCAGCCTCGCGTGTTCGGTCATAAGGCTGGCATGGAAACCTTGCAAAAGGTGACGATTGCTGCCAAGGAAATGGGTGTTCAGGTCTTGACTGTCTATGCCTTTTCAACGGAAAATTGGTCTCGGCCGGAAAAGGAAGTTTCCTTTATCATGAATCTGCCGGTTGAATTTTACGACCGCTATGTGCCGGAGCTGCACAAGAACAATGTAAAAATCCAGATGATTGGTGATACGGCTAAGCTTCCTGAGGCGACATTTGAAGCTTTGGAAAAGGCTGAAAGCCTGACTAAGCTCAATACAGGTTTGATTCTCAATTTTGCCCTGAACTACGGTGGACGATATGAGATCAATCAAGCGGTTAAACTGATTGCTCAGGATGTTTTGGATGCCAAACTTAGTCCCGGTGACATTACTGAGGAAGTCATTGGCAACTACCTCTATACCAGCAATTTGCCCAAGATGCTGCGCGATCCGGATCTGGTGATTCGGACCAGTGGAGAGCTGCGCCTCAGCAATTTTCTGCCTTGGCAGTCAGCCTACAGTGAGCTGTATTTCACGGACATTCTCTGGCCTGACTTTGATGAGAAGGCTTTGAAGGCTGCAATTGCAGAATACAGCCGTCGGAATCGACGCTTTGGCGGTGTTTAAGGGAGAAAGTAAAAGAGTATGAGTAAAAATTTACAAAAACGTCTAATCTTTGGAGGAATCGCTCTTGCTATTTTTATTCCTCTGGTATTGACAGGAGGAGTTATCTTTCAGATTTTTGTGGGCCTGCTGGCTATGCTGGCGGTGCATGAATTTCTCCAAATGAAAGGCCTGCCGACAGCGACCATCGAGGGCGTCTTAGCCATGCTGGCAGCCTTTGTCCTAACCCTGCCCTTGGAGAACTATCTTAAGTTTCTGCCAGTGGATGGTAATGTCGTGGCCTATGGCTTGGTCGTCTTCCTTCTGCTGATTTCTACTGTTCTAGGTTCCAACTATACCTTTGAAGATGCGGCTTATCCGATTGCAGCTAGTATTTATGTCGGTCTTGGCTTAATGCCTTGATTGATGCCCGCTTGATGAATATTGACAAGGTCCTGCTAGCTCTCTTTATCGTCTGGGCTACTGACAGCGGAGCTTATCTGGTCGGGGTGCGTTTTGGGAAAAGAAAGCTGGCGCCGAGAGTTTCTCCTAATAAGACTATTGAAGGAAGCCTGGGCGGCATTCTATCAGCCGTTCTAGTGACTGGGATTTTTATGTTGGTTCGACCGCAAGTAGCGACTCCTTATAATGCCCTTGTCTTTTTGATTCTGGCAGTGCTCTTTAGTATTGCAGGCCAGCTAGGTGATTTGGTCGAAAGCTCAGTCAAGCGTCATTTCGGGGTCAAGGATTCTGGTAAATTCATTCCTGGCCACGGCGGTGTCTTGGATCGTTTTGACAGCCTTCTCTTCGTCTTTCCGCTGATGCATTTCTTCGGCTTGTTCTAAGACAGTCGTGCATGGCTGAAGGCAAGGGATGGCAAGCTTGTCCAAAGACCGCACAATCTGAGAAGGAACTGGGATTTGGAGCTTAAAAATTTTGAATTGAGCTTCTAACCTATTTTCAGGAGTGTCAGCTATGCAGGGGCGGGAAGCTCGGTATTTGGCCGTTTTCTGCTCCTTCTTTGATTTAAAAGCAAAAACAAGATTTCTAGGAAAGGTAAAATATAGAAGTCCATGCAGTTTATAACCTTTATTATTATTTTTGGGATCATTGTGGTGTTCCATGAGTTCGGACACTTCTACTTTGCGAAAAAGTCCGGCATTTTGGTCAGAGAGTTCGCTATTGGTATGGGACCCAAGATTTTTTCCCATATTGGCAAGGACGGGACGGCCTATACGATTCGGATTTTACCCTTGGGGGGCTATGTGCGTATGGCCGGCTGGGGGGAAGACTCCACTGACATTAAGGTGGGAACACCGGCTAGTCTGACCTTGGATGCAGAGGGCAAGGTGGTTCGCATCAATCTCTCTGGCAAAAAGGTTGACCAGACCGCTCTGCCCATGAATGTGACCGGCTTTGACTTTGAGGAAAAGCTGGAAATCACAGGTCTGGTCCTTGATGAGCTCAAGACTTATGCAGTAGATCATGATGCAACGATTGTTGAAGAAGATGGCACTGAGGTGAGGATTGCACCGCTAGATGTTCAGTATCAGAATGCTAGTATCTGGGGTCGCCTCATCACCAACTTTGCTGGCCCTATGAATAACTTCATCCTGAGCGTGCTGGTATTTATGCTGCTGGCCTTGTTCAGGGTGGCGTTCGCGATGAGAACAGCAATCATTTTCAAGTCATGGATGGTAGTGCTATAGCAGCTGCTGGGGTTCAAAATAATGACCAAATCCTTAAAATTAATGACTATGAGATTAGCAACTGGGCGGATCTAACCAGCGCTCTGGCGAAAATCACAGCCAAGAGTAAAGAAGCGCCGACCTTGTCTGTTACCTACAAACACGGCAGCGAAACGAAAGAGATTACTGTACAGCCTAAAAAAGACGGCAATCGTTATCTGCTAGGGGTATCTCCAACGGTCAAGACAGGCTTCTGGGACAAGGTCATTGGCGGCTTTACTGCGGCTTGGTCTACAACGGTTCGCATTTTGTCAGCTCTGAAAGATATCATCTTCAACTTCAATATCAATAAGCTGGGCGGTCCGGTCGCTATTTACAATTTCAGCAGTCAGGCTGCAGAGCAAGGTTTGCCAGCAGTACTCAGCCTTTTGGCCATGCTGTCGCTCAATATCGGTATTTTCAACCTGATTCCCATTCCAGCCTTGGACGGTGGAAAAATCGTCCTCAATATTCTGGAGGCTATCCGCAGAAAACCGCTGAAAAGAGAAACGGAGACCTATATCACTCTGTCTGGAGTGGCTATTATGGTCATCCTGATGATTGCCGTTACCTGGAACGATATCATGAAATTATTCTTCTAAGAAACTAAAGTTCTTAGAACTATGAAAAAGAAATTATTCAATGAAAGTCAAGGAGTTTTGTTTTTATGAAACAAAGTAAAATGTTAATTCCAACCCTGCGTGAGATGCCTAGCGATGCTCAAGTTATCAGTCACGCTCTGATGCTGCGGGCTGGCTATGTCCGTCAGGTTTCAGCTGGGGTCTATTCTTATCTGCCGCTGGCTAATCGCGTGATTGAAAAAGCAAAAAAAATCATGCGGGAAGAGTTTGACAAGATTGGTGCAGTGGAGATGCTGGCGCCAGCCCTGCTCAGTGCAGACCTCTGGCGCGAGTCTGGCCGTTATGAGACCTATGGTGAAGACCTCTACAAGCTTAAAAATCGTGAGAAATCCGACTTTATCTTGGGGCCAACCCATGAGGAAACCTTTACGGCTATCGTCCGTGATTCGGTTAAATCCTACAAACAGCTGCCACTCAATCTCTATCAGATTCAGCCTAAGTACCGTGATGAAAAGCGGCCTCGTAACGGGCTCTTGCGGACGCGTGAGTTTATCATGAAAGATGCCTACAGTTTCCACGCTAACTATGACAGCTTAGATGTAGCTTATGATGAATACAAGTCTGCCTACGAGAAAATCTTTACCCGCAGCGAGCTAGATTTCAAAGCCATTATTGGTGATGGCGGTGCCATGGGGGGGCAAGGACAGTCAGGAATTCATGGCCATTACGCCAGACCGGACGGATTTGAACCGCTGGGTGGTCTTGGACAAGTCTGTAGCCAGCTTTGATGAAATTCCTGAGGAAGTTCAGGAAGCTATTCGGACAGAATTGACCAGCTGGATGGTATCTGGTGAGGATACCATCGCCTACTCCAGTGAGTCCAGCTATGCTGCCAACCTTGAAATGGCGACGGATGAATACAAGCCAGCCGGCCGTGTCGTGACTGAGGAAGAAGTAGCCCGCGTTTCCACGCCTGACTGCAAGAAAATTGACGAAGTTGCTGCCTTCCTTGGGCTGGATGAAAGCCAGACAATCAAGACCTTGGTTTACATGGCTGACGAGTCTCCTGTCGTAGCACTTCTGGTCGGAAATGACCAGCTTAATGAAGTTAAGCTGAAAAATCATTTGGCAGCGGATTTCTTTGATGTGGCGAGTGAAGATCAAGTCCGTCAGCTCTTGGGAGCAGGTTTTGGCTCACTAGGGCCAGTCAATCTGCCTGAAGGTGTGAGAATCATCGCTGACCGTAAGGTGCAAGACCTAGCTAACGCTGTGGTTGGCGCTAACGAAGATGGTTACCACTTGACCGGTGTCAATCCAGGTCGTGACTTTACCGCTGAGTATGTGGATATCCGTGAAGTTCGTGAAGGTGAAATTTCGCCAGACGGCCAAGGTGTTCTCAAGTTTGCTCGTGGGATTGAGATTGGCCACATCTTCAAGCTGGGAACTCGCTATTCTGACAGCATGAACGCTAATGTCTTGGATGAAAATGGCCGAGCAGTACCGATGATTATGGGGTGTTACGGTATCGGCGTCAGTCGTCTCCTGTCCGCTGTTATGGAGCAGCATGCCCGTCTCTTTGTCAATAAAACTCCTAAGGGTGAATTCCGCTATGCTTGGGGCATCAACTTCCCGAAAGAGCTGGCACCATTTGATGTGCACTTGATTCCGGTCAATATCAAGGACGAGGAAGCCTTGGCTCTAACTAACCAAATTGAGGCTAACTTGCTAAGTGCTGGTTATGAGGTCTTGGTGGATGATCGCAATGAACGCGCAGGTGTTAAGTTCAGCGACAGCGATTTGATTGGTCTTCCAATCCGTGTGACAGTTGGTAAGAAAGCTGCAGAAGGCATCGTCGAAGTCAAGATCAAAGCTACTGGCGATACCATTGAAGTCCACGCTGATAATCTGCTAGAAACCCTGTCGATTTTGACAAAATAAAACAACTGCCAGTTTATCTGGCAGTTTTCTTTTGCTTATTGGTCTTGAAAATGCTATAGTAGGAAAAAATAGATTGGAGGACCGAATGATGGGATTATTCAGCGGTTTATTAGGCAATGCCTCTCAGAAAGATATTGAAAAAACAGAAAGACAATTGGAGGATATTCTGACATCAACAGAGAATGTGGAACTAGCTTTTAGCCTCATTCGTGACTTGATTGTCTTCACAGATAAGCGCTTAATCTTGGTCGACAAGCAGGGAATGACTGGCAAAAAGACTTCTTATAAGTCCTTTCCTTATCGCTCTATCAGTCGCTTCTCAGTAGAAACAGCCGGCCATTTCGACCTAGATGCTGAGCTGAAAATCTGGGTTTCCAGCGCTCAAGAGCCAGCAGAAGTCCTGCAATTTACCAGCGATCGTAGTGTTATAGCCATTCAAAAAGCCTTAGCGGAAGCAGTGTTAAGATAGACAGAAAAAGCCTTCTGAGTATTAACTGTAAAGTTAAATCACTCAGAAAGCTTTTTTTATTCTTCTGTCAAACCTTGCTCTTTGATAGCTTCAAAAAAGTCTTCTGGTTTATCTTTTAGCCTTTCAAATATGGTGTCCTCTTGGTTCGTCACTCCAAAAGCAGCAGCAGCTTCGTCTATATCAATCTTATTCAAATCTAAGGTGACAGATTGATGAACTATTTTTTTATCTGCAGAAATTCTAACCTCTGACTCAATCCCCTTGGTCTTGTGAACCGCTTCAAAATTGGGACTGCTTTCCATGTCTTTTTGATAAATATCAGCCAGCTCTTTGCGACTTTTACCTTTTTCCTCATCAGGAATCTCTTTTTCTGTAATGAAAGAAAAAGCAGTAATCTTATCTTTTTGATAGTAGACTTTGACTTTAATGACGGAATCATCGCTTACTGAACGAGAAAAAGTTTTCGTCTTTGTCTTTTCTTCTTTGGTTTTGCTTTGATTCTGATTTTGCTTGGGTTTGTTTTCTTGCTTATGCTGATTAGGCATACTGCAGGCAGTCAGGGTCAGCAGACAAGCGCTGGCTAATAGAATTTTCTTCACAATTAAGACTCCTTTTGATAAATGTTCTGTTCTATTATATCATAACTTAGTGTCAAGAAGAATGCATTGACAATTGTGTAGGAGTCGCGCTTTGCCCTACTCTTTTTCTGTCGAAAAAAGTGCTGATTTATGGTAAAATAGGGTCACTACTGTACGAGGAAATGTCATGTCAAACAAGTTTGAAATTTTAATGAATCAGCTAGATATGCCACTGGAAATGAGAAATTCAGAGGCCTTTTTGAATGCTGAAATTGAGAAGGTTCTGGTCCACAAGGTCAGTCGGGTCTGGGAGTTTCATTTTTCTTTTGCGAATATTCTGCCCATTGAGATTTTTCGGGAATTGCAGAAGCGCTTAGCTCAAGAGTTTTCTAAGACGGGCAATCAGGCTGTTTTTGAAATTCACTGTCAGGCTCCTCAGGTATCGGATGAGCTCTTGCAGGCTTATTACCAGCTGGCCTTTGAGGAAGGTCCATGTGCCAGTCATGGCTTTAAAAGCCTGTATCAGGATTTGCGGGTTCATTTGGATGGGGACAAGCTGCTGATTGAGGGGGCTTCGACCATTGATACGGAGCATTTTCGCAAGAATCACCTGCCCAATCTCAGCCAGCAGCTGGTCAAGTACGGCTTTCCTCAGCTGACCTGTCTGGTTCAGCACAGCGATGAGCTGACCCAGCAGCAAGCGGAGAATTTCCAAGCGGAGAATGACAAGATTGTCCAGGCGGCCAATGAAGAAGCGCTCAAAGCCATGGAATCCCTCCAGCAGATGGCACCGCCGCCGGAGGAAAAGCCAGCCTATGACTTCCAAGCTCGCAAGGCTGCGGCTAAACCAAAGCTGGACAAGGCAGAGATTACCCCTATGATTGAAGTTCAGACTGAGGAAAACCGTCTGGTCTTTTGAGGGAATGGTCTTTGATCTGGAGCAGAAGGTCACTCGGACCGGCCGGGTCTTGCTCAATTTCAAGATGACAGACTACACTTCCAGCTTCTCCTTGCAGAAATGGATGAAAAATGAAGAAGAAGCCAAGAAGTTTGACATGATTAAGAAGGGCGCCTGGCTGCGTGCGCGGAAATGTGGAGATGAACAATTTCACCCGCGACCTGACCATGAATGTGCAGGATGTGCAGGCCGTTACTCACTATGAGCGCAAAGACTTGATGCCTGAGGGCCAGAAGCGGGTTGAGTTTCACGCCCATACCAATATGTCTACTATGGATGCCCTGCCTGAGGTGGAGGAAATCGTGGCAACGGCCGCCAAGTGGGGCCACAAGGCTGTCGCCATTACCGACCATGGCAATGTGCAGAGCTTTCCCCATGGCTACAAAGCTGCTAAGAAAGCTGGTATTCAGCTGATTTACGGTATGGAGGCCAATATTGTAGAAGACCGGGTGCCCATCGTCTACAATGAAGTGGACATGGAGCTGAGCGATGCGACTTATGTAGTCTTTGACGTGGAAACAACAGGGCTTTCGGCGGTTTACAATGACTTGATTCAGGTCGCTGCCAGCAAGATGCACAAGGGCAATATCATCGCTGAGTTTGATGAGTTTATCAATCCTGGGCATCCTCTTTCGGCCTTTACGACGGATCTGACTGGGATTACGGATGAGCATGTCCGCAATGCCAAACCACTGGAGCAGGTGCTGAAAGAATTTCAGGAATTTTGCCAGGACAGTGTCCTCGTTGCCCATAATGCTACCTTTGACGTAGGCTTTATGAATGTCAACTATGAGCGCCATGGCTTGCCGAAAATCATTCAGCCAGTCATTGACACGCTGGAATTTGCCCGCAACCTCTATCCAGAGTACAAGCGTCATGGTCTGGGGCCTTTGACCAAGCGTTTCCAGATTGCTCTGGAGCACCATCACATGGCCAACTATGACGCGGAAGCGACGGGCCGCCTCCTCTTTATCTTTATCAAGGATGTGGCTGAAAAGCATGGTGTGACCAATCTCAAGGATTTGAATACGGATCTGGTCGATGAGAATTCCTACAAGAAGGCTCGGGTCAAGCATGCGACCATTTATGTAAAAAATCAGACGGGGCTCAAGAATATTTTCAAGTTAGTCAGTCTGTCCAATACCAAGTATTTCGAAGGTGTCCCTCGGATTCCACGGACCGTGCTGGATGCCCATCGTGAAGGCCTGATTCTGGGCTCAGCCTGTTCAGAAGGCGAAGTCTATGATGCTGTTGTCTCTCAGGGGGTGGATGCGGCTGTCGAAGTAGCCAAGTATTATGACTTTATCGAGGTTATGCCGCCGGCTATCTATGAGCCACTGATTGCCAAGGAGCAAATCAAGGACCAGGAAGAACTGCAGACCATTATTCGCAATCTGATTGAGGTCGGAGATCGCTTGGGCAAGCCTGTCCTTGCGACGGGGAACGTCCACTATATTGAGCCGGAAGAAGAGATTTATCGTGAAATTATCGTCCGGAGTCTCGGTCAGGGAGCCATGATTAATCGGACCATTGGTCATGGTGAAAATGCCCAGCCGGCTCCGCTTCCTAAGGCTCACTTCCGGACCACCAATGAGATGCTGGATGAGTTTGCCTTTCTAGGCGAGGACTTGGCTAAGAAGCTGGTCATCACCAATCCAAATCAGCTGGCGGAAACTTTTGAGCCGGTAGAGGTGGTCAAGGGCGACCTCTATACGCCTTTCATTGACAAGGCTGAGGAGACAGTTGCCGAGCTGACCTATCAAAAAGCTTTTGAGATTTATGGCAATCCGCTGCCAGATATCGTGGACTTGCGGATTGAAAAAGAGCTGACCTCCATTTTGGGGAATGGTTTTGCCGTGATTTATCTGGCTTCGCAGATGCTGGTGCAACGCTCCAATGAGCGGGGCTATCTGGTAGGCTCGCGGGGGTCTGTCGGATCCAGCTTTGTTGCGACCATGATTGGGATTACCGAGGTTAATCCTCTATCGCCCCACTATGTCTGTGGCAAATGCCAATACAGCGAGTTCATTACAGACGGCTCCTATGGTTCTGGCTTTGATATGCCGGATAAGGACTGCCCAGAGTGCGGCCACAAGCTGAGCAAGAACGGTCAGGATATTCCATTTGAGACCTTCCTTGGATTTGACGGAGACAAGGTACCCGATATTGACTTGAACTTTTCCGGAGAGGATCAGCCGAGCGCCCATTTGGACGTGCGGGATATCTTTGGTTCAGAATACGCCTTTCGGGCTGGTACCGTTGGTACCGTTGCGGCTAAGACGGCCTATGGATTTGTCAAGGGCTACGAGCGCGACTACGGGAAGTTCTACCGGGACGCCGAAGTTGAGCGTCTGGCGCAGGGAGCTGCCGGAGTCAAGCGGACGACTGGACAACACCCGGGCGGAATCGTTGTTATTCCTAACTACATGGATGTTTATGACTTTACACCGGTCCAATATCCAGCTGACGATGTGACGGCCGAGTGGCAGACCACCCACTTTAACTTCCATGATATTGATGAAAATGTCCTCAAGCTAGACGTTCTGGGACATGATGATCCGACCATGATTCGGAAGCTTCAGGACTTGTCTGGCATTGATCCTAATGACATTCCTATGGATGATGCTGGCGTCATGGCCCTCTTTCTGGGACAGACATTCTGGGTGTAACTCAGGAGCAAATCGGCACGCCGACTGGTATGCTGGGGATTCCGGAGTTTGGGACCAACTTTGTACGGGGTATGGTTGATGAGACCCATCCGACGACTTTTGCTGAGCTCTTGCAGCTATCTGGTCTCTCCCATGGTACGGACGTTTGGCTAGGAAATGCTCAAGACTTGATTAAGCAAGGGATTGCCGACCTGTCTACCGTTATCGGCTGTCGGGACGACATCATGGTTTACCTCATGCACAAGGGCTTGGATCCTAAGATGGCCTTTACGATCATGGAGCGCGTGCGGAAGGGCCTTTGGCTGAAGATTTCTGAAGAAGAGCGCAACGGCTACATCGCAGCCATGAAGGAAAACAATGTGCCAGAGTGGTACATCGAGTCCTGTGGAAAGATCAAGTACATGTTTCCCAAGGCCCATGCGGCAGCCTACGTTATGATGGCCCTGCGGGTGGCCTACTTCAAGGTACATCATCCGATTTATTACTACTGTGCCTACTTCTCTATTCGGGCCAAGGCATTTGATATTAAGACCATGAGTGGCGGACTTGATGCCGTCAAACGCCGGATGAGCGAAATCGCTGAAAAGCGCAAGAACAACGAAGCTTCCAATGTAGAAATTGACCTTTATACGACTCTGGAAATCGTCAATGAAATGCTGGAGCGAGGCTTCAAATTCGGAAAGCTAGATCTCTACAAGAGTCATGCGACCGAGTTTCTCATCGAAGGGGACACCCTTATCCCACCATTCTCTGCTATGGACGGTCTGGGTGACAACGTTGCTCGCCAAGTGGTCAGAGCACGGGAAGAAGGTGAATTCCTCTCTAAGACAGAGCTCCGCAAACGTGGTGGCCTCTCTAGCACCCTAGTCGAAAAAATGGACGATATGGGTATTCTAGGCAATATGCCTGAAGATAACCAGTTGAGTTTGTTTGATGAGTTTTTCTAAAACAATTCAGAAAAATTAAAAGATGGACGAATTTTTGTCCATCTTTTTTGCTATCTTTATTTTAGTAAATAGTAGATGGGGGAAGAAATGTTTTTTTAATCAAATAGAATTTAGAAAAAAATGAATAAAAAAATATTAAAGAAGCAGATGAGGATTTTTATCAAGGAGAATCAATGGTTTTATTATTTCAAAAACCAAACATGTCTTTACGTTGTTGGAGTAACAGAACATACCAAAGAGGATTTGTTTGATAAGCTAAAAACTTTGGGGTTTAATGATGAAGAACGCACTGATTTTTAAAGTTAAATCTATCAGTAAAAGTGAATATTTAAAGGAGGTGGGGAACAAGTATTCAGCTCAAATAGGTCAGCTTTTTCTTTATTCAGATGAAAGAGAGCTTTCAAATTCTGGTGGCTTTGCTATTACTGATTTAGAATGCGAAGGCTTAAATATTATAGGTTTGAATGACTTTCAAGAGTATGTTTTAAAAACTAAAAATGTTTTTAAATAATCAAAAAGGAAAGAAGGCGGAAGAAAAGAAAAAGGTCCTTGTTGAAAAATCAGTTTTTAATTTTCAAAGGTTCTTTAGGAACTGGTAAAAAAATTTGCTATCAAATATTTGATGAGGTTGTTAAATGTCAAGTGTAAGACTATTTTTGAAAGATGGGTTTTCAGTTAATTTTGAGTCAGAACAGCGTTTAGTGATAATAAAGGACTATTCAACTATGCAACCTAGAAAAAAGAGAATTAAAAAAATAATATTGTGGAAGCAACGGGGGAAGAGTATATATTTTTTTGGCGGAGTCAGATAGTATAGCTTATGAAATATCTCAAGAATTTCTTCCTCTATTTCATGTTGTTTATGAATTAAATTTTCCTCCCTACTCATATAACGAACTTGTTAATATTATAAAATTTCGCTTAGGGGCTTATGGCTTTCATTTAGAAGAAGATCTAATAAAACTACTTTCAAATCATAATTGTCTTACAAATAGTTACGATAGCTGTTATTTTACTCAAAAAAATTATTGAATATAATGTAATAGAAAAGTAATTTGAGTAATGGAAAACAAAGTTTTTCTTTGCCGTCGGATCTGTTTTGTATGAAAGGTTGCAACAATCCATTAGCCACAAATTCTGATGCATTAAAGGAGCTAGACCGTTTGGTTGGCTTATCTACTGTTAAAAATCTGATTCATAGAATTTTAGCTTATTTTTCTATATCTCAAAGAAGGCATGAAATAAATTCTTCACTCGTTCGGCCGTCTATGCACTTTTATGTTTTCTGGAGCATCTGGCACTGGAAAAAAACAATCGTTGCTAGATTGTTGACAAAAATTTTTTATGAACATGGTATTATTAAATCAAACGTTTTTGATTGAAGTAGGTCGCTCAGATTTAATTGGTGAATATGTTGGCCAAACAGCTCCAAAGGTTAAAAGATTATTTGATAATGCAAAAGGCGGTATTTTGTTTATTGATGAGGCATATAGTCTAATTCCACAAGGTGAGCGTGATTTTGCTAATGAAGCTATTCCTACAATTATTCAGGAAATGGAAAATAATAGAAATGATGTCATTGTGATTTTCGCTGGTTATACAGAAATGATGGAGGAATTTTTAAACACCAATCCAGGTTTAGCTTCAGAATTAGTAGAAAAAAATTCATTTTGAAAATTATAACAAGTATGAACTGTATGACATACTGATTCTAATGGCTGCTCAACAAGGTTATCTAATTGATAAGAAATGCAAAGCTATCCTCCTGACTCATTTTGAAAAATGTCTTTGCTCAGAAAGTTTTGGTAATGCTCGTTATGTCAGAAAACTATTTGAGTTAGTTTTATATATTCAGGCGGAGCGACTGATGAAAGAAGAGATAGTATCAGATCTAACTGATGCAGAGTTGAGCTATTTGTCTTACATAGATTTTGAAAAAGCAATACACGATTTAGAGAAAAAGAAAATAACTCAAAAATAATAGGATTCAGGGCAGATATATAGAATGTTCATGTTATAATATAGGAAAGGGGAGGTTTTATGAACGATCAAGAACGTATTTTATCCATTTTGTTACGTTTGCAATCAGGAGCTCATCTATCAAAAAATCAATTAAGTGATGAGTTTGAGGTTAGTGCAAAACGATTCAGAGAGATTTTTCATTATTAGGTGATTTTTAATGACTCAGCCCATGATAGCAGCAGAGTTGGCATACGATTCAAAATATCATACAAGATATTTAAAAGGAAAATTACTTTTTAATAAAAAAAGATATTTTAATAATTTCTAAGATTTTATTAGAAAATAGAGCTTTAAATAAAGTAGAAAAATGAGGATTTATTAAAAAGCTTTGTTGGGGCTTGTTTCAAAAGAGGAACAAAAAGAAATAGAAATGATTATCAACAGCGAAAAGACTGAACTATGCCCCAATTACAGACGAGCAAAAATCGTATTCAAAAAGATTTGGGAATGGTCAGAGATGATTCGCAAGGAGAAGGTTCTAGAAATTGTCTACAAGAGTCCATATCAAGATAAAAAGAACATTTAATTTTTTTCCAGTTTCTCTGTACTATGATATTCATTATTTTTACATTGTAGCTTACAATATTAAGAATGAGCATTATATGACCTTGCGTTTGGACAGAATCCAGACTTGGAAGTCCACAAAGGAATCTAAACCCAACATCTCTTATGGCAGAAAATTCAGGGATGGAGATATTCGTAATCAGCGAGTAGACGCTTTTTTAGGAAGAAAGATCACAGTTGAATTGGAATTCTGTTATGATCCAACTATTGTTTTAGACCAATTTCCTAATGCACAGTGTTTATCTGCCGACGAAGGATGGACACGGTTTAAATTTGAAAGTCAATATACACCTGGTCTTAAACGTTGGCTACTCAGTCAAGGAGAAGCAGTGAGAATTTTGTCGCCACAGTCTTTAGTTGATGATATTCGGAAAACGATGAAAGAAATTTTAGGCTACTATCAATAAATATTTTTGATATTTGAACTTAAGTGGACATAAAATGTCCACCTAAAGATGTAGAATTTATCCATTAAGAAATAAAGGAGGCAAAAATGATTGAATGGATTGTAGTTGATAGGTTTGGCAATCAAATCGCAGGACCATTTTTTTGATAAAATAGCAGCAGAAAACGTTGCAAAAGCAATTCCTAATGCTACTATTATTCCAAAGCATTAATGGACCAAAGATTCTATGCTGATAAGATTTTTAGGAGATAATGATGAATGCCAATGAAAAAGAAATAGGGTTTGAAAGTAAAAAAGTATCAGAAACATTGAAATGGGATAGGCTAACAATACCAAGTTATCAAAGACCTTATAAATGGAACAGAAAGCATATCCGTAATCTTTTTTATGATTTACGAGATGCTATGGAGAAAAAGGAATATCAAGTTGGCTCTGTTATTTTGCATGAGAATGACGGACACTTAGATATTGTAGATGGCCAGCAACGATTGGTTTCCATTTCGTTATTTCTTTATGCTTTAAATAGATATGATGAATTTAAAGGAGCAAAAAACTTACTTGAAGCTGACTTTGGAGAACTATCTTGCTATAATGCTTACGAAAATTTTAATGAATGGAAGAATTTAATCCAACTTGTAGGCGAGAAAGAAGCTGAACAGGTGTGTAGTTTTCTACTTGAAAATTGTTCTGTCTCGGTGATTACTATGCCACAGGAACGATTATCAGAGGCTTTTCAATTGTTTGATTCACAAAATAATCGTGGAAAATCTCTAGAACCTCACGATTTACTCAAAGCTTATCATCTTCGTAAGCAAGATTCAGAAGATGAAAAGATTGTTGAAAAGTGGGAACAGTTTGTGGAAGACAAAGATTTAAGCCTCAAAGAGTTATTTGATAAACATCTTTTTCGTATGAGACGTTGGTCTCGGGGAGAGACAGGACTAACAAATAAGCGTTATGGTTCTTATCTGCGTTTTACAGAGGATTTTATCGATGATTTTTAAAAGGCGTTGATTTAAATCAGAACTTTCCATACCTAGAATTGTATCGTCATGTTGAAGAGTTCCCTATGTCAATTACCATGCCTATCATTGATGGAAGTGAATTTTTTAAGTATATTGAATCTGCTCATGAAACTATTAAAAATCATAAAGATTTTTTAAATGAACAGTTAGGAATTTCTAATGAGTCAGAGGAGGAAGAAAAAAATTTAACTTACCCAGAAGGTATGTTGAAAATTTACAATAGCTCAAAGGGACGCTATCTCAAGTGCCAAAATATGTTCCTAAATATTTGTTCGCTTTTCGCAGAGAGATTTGGAAAAGAAGAGCTATCAAAGGAAATAGTAGAGACTTTGTTTATTTGGTCTTATTACCCCCGTGTTAAATCTCGAGCATATATGATGCAACGGTAGGAAAATATGCTGCTGGGGGAAGTTTCAGACAAAAAGAGGTTCAAAAACTATTCCAACTTTTAGCCCATGCTGTAACTCCAAATGATTTCATGATCAAGATAGATCGAGAATTATTTGAAAATTATACAGTGGAGCATATTATAGAGGAGGAAAAAGAGAAATGGTAGAAACACATATAAGCTTATCAGTTAATCGTTTGTTAAATGAAGATAGCTATGCTATTCCTCTTTATCAGAGAAATTTTGCCTGGACTTATGATGAAATAGAGCAATTATTGAACGATGTAGCAGATGCTTTTCAAGAACAAAGAGAAAATTACTATATTGGAACATTAGTCGTTAATGAAGAGAATGGTATTTTCAAAATCATAGACGGGCAACAGCGGACAACAGCCCTTAATTTGATTGCCTTAGCTTTAAAACATGAGTTTGGTTTTGATAGATTGAAAGCTGTCAATCTTACTTTCCCAGCTCGGAAGAAGTCAAATGAGAATATTCAAAAATTATTTACCAAGCAAAAAATCTCTGAGAATGATGAAAATGAACTAACTAGAGGTTACCGACATGCTCATGACGCACTGAAAAAAGTGCTAGAGGAGCGCCAATTTGAATCTCAATCGTTCTTTAATTATCTTTTTGATAAAGTCATTATTTTTCGTAGTATTCTTCCTAATGATTTAGATTTAAATCTCTATTTCGAACGTTTCAACTCTCGAGGAGAACAACTAGAGGCCCATGAAATTCTTAAAGCACAAATGATGGCTAAGTTTGGTGAAGATCAAGAAATGTCGCAAAAATTTCGCAAGAATTTGGGATGCCTGCGCAGAGTTTGATAAGCCGGTATTAAAAAGCTTTTCAAATCCGAAGTAGACCAAACAATCCTGATGAAGAGGGGAGAAAAATTTTTGGGAAAGAATATGCTAATTTCAAATTACAAGAAGTATTTGATGAGATGGGAGTTGACAAGTTAGAGACAAAAAAAGTCTAATAGAGGTTATTTCTGGGGACAAATCTGAGAGGGGAGAGCAGAAAGTAAAGAGTCAGATATTTCAAACTATACAACTGTAATTGATTTTTCCAACGTTTTTTTGCTTTCAAGTGTTTTTCATTATGGAAGGAAGTAATGAAACTACATTTGATGATAAAAAAATTATTGAAAAATTTTTGAAATTGAACAACGAGATAGAGAATGGGTCCAACAATTTGGTCAACTACTTCTGACTATGAAGCATATATTTGATACGTTTATCGTAAAAAATGTCCAATTAGAAAATGAAACCGAATGGCAAATCAAACGAGCTCAGTATGAGACATATCAACGAAATGAAAAATAGAGGATGGAAATATGTTCTAATTAATTTTCAAAAAATACTTTTTGACAATTTAAACAAAAACATCATTCTCCTCCAATCCATGTTTGCTGTCACCTTCACCGCTAATCGTGATAGTCGTTGGTTATATGAGATCTTACAATTTCTCTACAAACATATTGAAGAGCTAAATGATCAAGAATTTGTTGCTCGGTTTAAGGAGTTTCTTGAAAAAAATGGCAGTGAGATATGCAGAAGAGAGATTATTTACTGAGGATAGAAGTATAAAAGAAATATGGGGATATTCCTGTTTATGCATTTAACTTTGTTGATTATATTTTTATGGAAACATCGCTCTGGTTTGAAAGAAAAATATTCGAGTGTTGAATTTGAAGCTTTCAAATTTACATATCGCCGTTCCATAGAGCATTGGTATCCTCAGAATCCAAATAGTGATGAAAGAATTGAGAAAATGGATGATAAATTTTTTTGCACTCCTTTGGGAACCTTTGCATCATTACCGATAGCCAGAATTCCAAGTTTGGAAATTTAGATCCGAGTGCAAAATATAAACAGTGGGAAGGAATTTTTAGTCGTCAGAGTCTAAAATTACAAATAATGGCTGCCATAACGGAAAAGACTAAATGGAAATCAGATCAGGTTCTAGGACTGGAAAAAGAGATTTTACCTATGGTTAACGAATTTATAAGAAGTAAAAAGTAAGTTATCAGATTTATCGTAAGTAGAGAATTTACGAAGCTAATGTATATCCAATAGATTTTACATTGGCTTTCTTTTTGTTAAAATAGTCTATAGAAAGAAGGTGAGAGTATGTCAAAGACTAGTATGAGTATCCGCTTGGACAGTGAGGTCAAGGAGCAGGCTCAACAGGTTTTCAACAGCTTGGGAATGGATATGACAACGGCTATCAATATTTTTCTTCGTCAGGCTATTCAGTACCAAGGGCTACCCTTTGATGTCAGACTGAATGAAAGTAGGAAGTTAGTGGAAGTATTGGCAGATTTAGATCAAAATCGGAATATGAGTCAGTCTTTTGGGAGTATCTCAGACTTAATGGAGGATTTGCGTGCTTAAGATTCGTTATCATAAACAGTTTAAAAAAGATTTTAAGTTGGCTATGAAGCGTGGACTTAAGGCAGAATTGTTAGAAGAAGTCTTAGAGTTTTTGATTCAGGAAAAGGAACTTCCTGCCAAATATCGAGATCATCAACTGACAGCATCCAAGCACTTTAAAGGAGTGCGAGAATGCCATATCCAGCCGGATTGGCTCTTGGTCTATAAAAGTGGACAAGGAAGAATTGATTTTAAACTTGCTTAGGACAGGCAGTCATAGTGATTTGTTTTAATCTATTAAAAGATAATTGAGGATTCTGAAGACGCCAGTACGATTAGAAATTTATACCTTAGAATTATGTTTTAGAAAGGACTCTCTCATGAAACTTAGAATAAATGCTCAAGATAAGCCAGCGCAAAAGGTGTTTGATTACCAGCTGGATCTTGATCCCAGATACGATTTTTGAAAATGACCGCTTTTGATTTGCGGTACGGTGGCAGCAGTTAGCCTGCTGTCCCTGTTTAAAGAGAAATTAACAAAAAGAAAAGGAGAAGCAGCATGGTTCTGCCAAATTTTTAAAAGAAAACTTAGAAAAAAATACGCTAAACTATTGGTTGCCAATGGTATTAATGTGCAGCCGGGTCACACGGTGGCGCTCAATATTGATGTGGAGCAGCGTGAGCTGGCTCACTTGATTGTCAAGGAGGCCTATGCTCTGGGAGCTCACGAGGTCATCGTCCAGTGGGCGGATGATTTGACTACGCGGGAGAAATTTCTCCATGCGCCGATGGAGCGCTTGGACAATGTTCCAGACTATAAGGTGGCTGAGATGAACTATCTCCTCGAAAAGAAAGCCAGCCGCTTGGGCGTTCGTTCATCTGATCCGGGGGCTTTGAATGGCGTGGATGCTGAGAAATTATCAGCTTCTGCTAAGGCTATGGGCATAGCCATGAAGCCGATGCGGATCGCAACCCAATCCAATAAAGTCAGCTGGACAGTCGCTGCAGCAGCCGGTACAGAGTGGGCTAAGAAGGTCTTTCCAAACGCAGCCAGTGATGAGGAAGCGGTAGACTTGCTTTGGGATCAGATTTTCAAAACCTGCCGTGTCTATGAGGATGATCCAGTAGCCGCTTGGCAGGCCCATGAAGAAAAACTCAGCTCAAAAGCTAAGGTTCTAAATGAGGAGCAATTTACTGCTCTGCACTACACAGCTCCGGGGAACAGACTTGACATTGGGCTTGCCCAAGAACCATCACTGGGAGTCAGCTGGCAGTCTCAATGCCCAGGGCGAGTATTTCATTGCTAATATGCCAACAGAAGAGGTCTTTACAGCACCGGACTTTCCGTCGAGCTGAAGGTTATGTGACTAGCACCAAGCCTCTCAGCTACAATGGCAACATCATCGAAGGCATCAAGGTGACCTTCAAGGATGGCCAGATTGTGGACATTACTGCTGAAAAGGGCGATCAAGTTATGAAGGATCTTGTCTTTGAAAATGCTGGTGCGCGTGCTTTAGGTGAGTGTGCCTTGGTACCAGATCCAAGCCCGATTTCCCAATCAGGTATTACCTTCTTCAATACTCTCTTTGATGAAAATGCTTCTAACCACTTGGCTATCGGTGCAGCCTATGCGACCAGTGTGGTTGGTGGAGAGAATTTCTCTGAAGAAGAGCTGGAAGCAGTGGGTCTCAACCGCTCGGATGTCCATGTGGACTTTATGATTGGCTCTAACCAGATGGATATTGACGGCATCCGAGAAGACGGTAGCCGTGTAGCAATCTTTAGAAATGGAGACTGGGCAATTTAAGATTTTAATCTGCCTTAAATGGAGCATTCCATAATGACAGCTTCCACTTGCTTCTTGAGAAGCCTTGCTAGAAATATAGAAAGAAGGGGAATATATGATTGGTAGTATGTTTGTCGGTTTTATCATCGGCCTTATCGCCGGGGCTATTACCAGCCGTGGGGAGCGCATGGGCTGTATCGGAAAAATCCTCTTGGGCTGGTTTGGTTCCTTGATAGGTCAATTTCTCTTTGGCCATTGGGGACCAATGCTTGCTGATACAGCTATTGTTCCATCAGTGCTAGGAGCAGTTATCCTCTTGGCTATTTTCTGGAGACGGGATAGTTAGAATAGAAAAAATACCTAGATATGAACTATCTAGGTATTTTTGATAATGATAGACAAGCTATTTACTCAATCACCAACATGCCGTCTTTGACTGCAAAGGGGTCTTTTTCATTGATCCGGTCGTAGAACATGATGCCGTTGATATGGTCGATTTCATGCTGAACGACAATGGCGTTATAGCCCTTGAGTTTGATACGATGCTTTTGACCATCCTTGTCAAAGTAATCCACGGTCACTCGTGCATGACGAACTACGTAGCCCGGTACTTCTCGATCGACTGATAGGCAGCCTTCACCATCAGCTAAGGCTGCATCCTGAACGGAATGGGCTACAATCTTAGGATTGTACATCAGCGTTTGCAGGCTATAAGCTTCCTTAGGCGGATTGCCCTCTTCGTCGTCAGGGTTGGGAACTAAAACAGCGATGAGCCGTTTGGAAATATCCAGCTGGGGAGCAGCTAGACCAACACCGCCGCGCAGCCCCATTTTTTCTGCCATGACTGGGTCTTGGGAATGCTTGAGAAATTGCATCATCTTCTCGCCCAGAATGATTTCTTGATCTGATAGAGGGAAGCTGACTTCCTCAGCGATAGCGCGCAGGGTCGGATTGCCCTCGCGGATAATGTCCTTCATATCAATTAAATGGGCTGGTTTGGTTAATCGTTCAATAACAGATGTTTTTTCACTCACAGACATGATTCTCTCCTTTTTCTATCCTTCATCATAACATAAAACCTGTAAGAAATAAAGGCGGGAGCGGTTTTGACTGGCTGGGGGTGTCTGCTTTTTGATGGAGCCACAGGGACCCATAATATTCCTGACAAAGAAATTGCGTCTTGACCCAAAAAACTGTATGATAGAGGTAGTGTGAATTTTAAAGGAAAATAGAATGAAAAAATTGATGGAAAAGGTGAGTATCCTCTCGCTTTCTTTGATTCTGACGACGGCTTTTTCGATTTCCAGTGCCCAGTCGGCCATGTTTGCTTTTTATAAAGGGATTCCAGAAAGTTGGGTAGAACTATTGGTTTCTTTTGCCTTCGGCTGGGATTATGCTCATGTTACTGTTTAAATCGTGTCATTGAAAAAGTACCTGACAGAGCGCCAGATGATTGTGAGCGGACTTGTGATTTTTTCGCTCTGCGGGCCTTCTTCCTCTTCTTAACCAGTCTTACTGGCTTATGTTTGCCTCTCGGCTTGTCTTTGGAATGGGAATCGGTCTGCTTAATGCCAAGGCTATCTCAATTGTTAGCGAGCGCTATAAGGGACAGGAACGTGTTCGGCTTTTAGGACTGAGGGGATCAGCAGAAGTAGTCGGGACAGCCCTCTTAACTTTTGGCGTCAGTTGGCTTCTTCCTCTCGGTTGGCAGGCTGCCTTTCTCGTCTATAGCTTCGGTCTTGTGGTTTTGGCGCTTTATCTGCTTTTTGTCCCTTATGACAAGGTCTCTGAAAAGCAGCAAGAACAGTCTGAATCGACTCCTAAGCTAAGCCAGCAGGATTGGCAGTTAAGTCTAACTTTTGCCTTTGTGGCGGGGGTTATTGTGCTGACCTATATTGCCATCAATGTGCGGGTGCCGGGGATTGTGGAGAAGTCTGGCATGGGGAACCGCCCAGACTGCAGGCGTGATTCTTTCCTTGATGCAGTTGATTGGGATTGCAGCGGGCATCAGCTTTGCTAGTTTGACCCGTCTTTTTAGAGATAAACTGCTGATGCTTTCTGGTCTGGTTTTTGGACTGACTCAGATTGTCATTGGCTTCTCACCTAAATCTCTTTGTCACTCAGCATGGCTACTATTAGCGCCGGTTTTGTCTATAGTGTCGGTCTGACGACCATTTTTTACACCCTGTCCGAGCGCATTTCCGCCCACCTACTCAATCAAGCTACTTCTATCGTGATTTTAGGTTGCAGTATCGGAGCAACGGCCACTACATTTGTCCTCAGTTTCATCGGGAGATTCTCCAACGTCCCAGCCTTTATCTTCAGCGTTTTGGGACTAGCTATGATTTTGACCTCGCTCTTTGTTCTAAGATTTAGCAAAGAAAAGAGCGGATTAGCTCCAAGAAAGCTAGGAGGTTATACGATGCGTCTGGATAAATTTTTAGCAGAAAATGGTCTGGGCTCACGTGCTCAGGTCAAGCGGTTCCTAAAGAAAGGGCTGGTTTTGGTCAATGGCAGAGCAGAGAAATCACCTAAGACCCAGATTGATGAGACAGCAGATGAGATTGTCGTTTCTGGCCAAAGGCTGACCTATGAGAAATTCGTCTACTACCTTCTCAACAAGCCGCAGGGAGTCATTTCTGCTGACAGAAGATGACCGTCATAAGACAGTTCTGGACTTGCTGGACGAGACTGCCCGTCAGAAAGAAGTTTTTCCTGTCGGTCGCTTTGGATATTGATACCCACGGCCTGCTCCTTCTGACCAATAATGGCAAGTTAGCCCATGCCATGCTGTCACCCAAAAAGCACGTAGAGAAAATCTACCGAGCTCAAGTGGCAGGCCTGATGAACCAAGCAGATGTAGAGCGCTTTGCTGCAGGAATAGAACTGAAAGACTTCACCTGTCAGCCAGCTCAGCTCAAGATTTTAGAGCTGGACGAAGAAAAAGAGGATTCTCTCGTAGAAATTACCCTAGCTGAAGGCAAGTTCCACCAGGTAAAGCGCATGGTGGCTGCCTGCGGAAAAGAAGTCACGGATCTTCAGCGCCTCACGATGGGCCCCCTACAATTGGATCCTGCACTAGCTCTCGGAGAATGGCGGAGGCTGACCGAGGCAGAAATACTTTCTTTAGAAATCTTTGGGGTTGAATTGTAAATGAAAGAGCCTGAATTCCTCATACAAAAAAGTTGGAACAGAATCATTTGACAAAGGTAGTCCTTCTTGGTAGAATAAGTATGTCGTAAAGACAAATAACTTCTTCTTGGTTGCAGGCCATGCCAAACCTGCCACTCGGATGAAGCGTAAAGAAAAGGAGTATATCATGGCAATCTCAAAAGAGAAAAAAAATGAAATCATTGCACAATACGCACGTCACGAAGGTGACACTGGTTCAGTAGAGGTACAAGTTGCTGTCCTAACTTGGGAAATCAACCACCTCAACGACCACATCAAACAACACAAAAAAGACCACGCTACTTACCGTGGTTTGATGAAGAAAATCGGTCGCCGTCGTAACCTCTTGGCTTACCTTCGTAAGAACGACGTTAACCGTTACCGTGAGTTGATCAACTCTCTTGGACTTCGTCGTTAATCATGATGCTAAGGGCGCCAAAAATCCGTATGAAAATAGGGAAACGACACAGTGTTCGATGAACACAAGGAGTTTCATCTTTTTCACTAGGATTTTAGCCCGAGCTCAAATTGGCTCTCTGACTTCAGGGAGCTTTTTCTGTTCCGTCACCTTACCTTGATATACTCAAGTATTATCTTCGGTTACGTTTCCTAGCACTGTAAGGTGAAATAAACCAGATCTTCTCCCTTTGGGGAGATTTTTTTTATTTTATCAACTCGCTTAGTCCGTGTTCAATTGAATACACAAAGTTGAAACTACTCCACTAAAGAGTAGTTTTTCTTTTTCACTAGGATTTTAGCCTGAGCTCAAGTTAGCTCTCTGATTTCAGAGGTTTTTTATTCATCAGCTCCTCTTAATTCGTTGTAAGCTCTTCAAATATCATTTCCTAGTCTAATTCTTCTAATTTTTTTCCAAATAAAAAGTCCTTCTATTTCTTTAGAAGAACTTTTTCTATCAGCAACTTTTACTCTTTCAAGAATTTTTGGATCGCAGGGGCGGCAGTGATAGCAAATCTTTCGTCGATGCGGTGCTCCCCACCTTCTACAGTGACCAGCTCTGCATTTGGAACGGTCTGACTCGCTTGAACAGCATACTGGTAGGGCACGACTGCATCATCAGTGCCATGGATTATGAGGGTCGGAGCTGTGATTTTGGTCTGTTCTGCTTGGATATCAATGTCTAAGGCATCGATTAGATAAATCTTGCCCAGAGTGGTATTGTGGTGTGTCAGGCTATCAGGAAGTTGGTCGAAGTCAGGACTCCCTAGCTCACGATAGGTCTCTTTGGCATCGTCAAAAAGAACGAAAGCTGGAAAGATAAGCAGGAGTTTGTGTACGCGGTCCGGATAAGCAGCAGCATAAAGACTAGCAACGACACCACCTTGGCTGGCACCGAATAAGCTCATTTTGCTCTTGTCTACAAAGGCCTCAGAACGAAGCTTTTCCATGACTTGGGTCAAGTCTGTAAGTTCGGTCTTGACCGACATATTCAGCATATCTTGTCCACCGCTTTTCGATTGGCGGCTGCCGCCGTAGAAATCAAAGCTGTAAACCAGATAACCTTGCTTTGCCAGCAGTTGGCTGTACATGTCATATTGTTCAAGGGTGTTGTTCAATCCATGTGCAATGACAATGGTCGGCAATTTTTTACTCTTGTAGTCACGAGGAGCAGTAATCTTTCCGTAGAGCTGCTTGTCGTCGTATGAAACACTGTATTCTTCAGACACGATGTCTTCTGTCGGAGTCGGTTGATTGTCGATTTTCTCGCTAGAAGCTGTCGGTGTGGTTTCTGGCTTAGGAGGAGTAGGATTTGATTTGGTTTGGGAATGCCAGAAGAACAGAACCAGTCCAGCCAAGCTCAAGGCTGCTAAAAAAGCCCAAATATACTTCATAGTTCTCTCCTTTCAGTATTTGTAGTATTATAGCGGAAATGAATGTATTTTACAAGAAGAGAGCTTTCTTGTTTTTTGATTTTTCTGCCTTTTCATACAAGAAAAATCCAATTCACTTTATCCAAGCGAGATTCTGATAATCTTGAATTTTTTAGAAAATCTTGCTAAACTGTAGCTACTAAGATAAAAACACAGTTCTGGTTGGTAGTCCAGACGCAAAAGATCTATTTTTTGTCAGTAACCTTCCTCCTTGGTTGTCCATTCTTAGGGGTTTTTAAAGGAGGTGCTGTCATGGATAAGATTTCAATGACGCTGACAGTTTATTTTGAAGAGGGCTTTTGGCACGGTCTTTTCGAGCAGGAATATGCTCAATCTTATAGAGTTTGCCGAGTCACCTTTGGCGCAGAGCCAAGCACGCAGGAGTTGTTGGATTTTTCTAAACCGTTATTATCATCGGTTGCAGTTTAGTCCTAGCATCAGAGTGAAGGAGAAAACTAAGTCGGTCAGTCCTAAACGCCTGCAGAGACAGGCTAAAAAGAGCAGATGGCTTCACGTTCTTCAGAGTCTCAGGAAGCGCTGAGTCTGCAGTTTGAAGAGCAAAAAGAAAAATTGCTCGAGTCAAGCGCAAGCAGCAGAAAGAACTGGCTAAAGCAAAGGAAATTCGAACTCAAACAGCAAAAACGATTGGAAAAAGCACAAGGGGCATTGAGCCTGGTTTTTCTTATTTCATATGAAAAAGTCTTCCTATGGGGAGGCTTTTTCGTTTACTCAGGAAATCAGTGAGTAGCTTTGAAAAAGTGAATTGATTTCTCCAAGTCGTTTCATTTGACAGATGTAACAGATGATATTACAATATAATCATAAAATAAAAATTACAAGCGTAGTTTTGAAAAGGAGAAGTTATGATTGAAATTACATATTTGGATGCTGTCAAGCAGGAGCGGAAGATGACCTTTGAGTCTTATCAGGAGTTTGAGCAATCCCAGCAAGCCTGCTTGATCGGAGTGGCAGATTATTACCCAGTTAAAAAATTGACTTATAAAGGCCATGATTTGAACTACCAGGGTACTTACGGCGACGTCTTCTTTTTCCTGATGAAGCAGGATTTGACAAAGTTTGACTAAGAATAAAGGAGAAAAATAATGGTAAAAGCAATCACAGATGCAACATTTGAGCAAGAAACAAAAGATGGATTAGTGCTCATTGACTTTTGGGCCACTTGGTGCGGACCTTGTCGCATGCAGGGGCCAATCCTTGACAAGCTCTCAGAGGAACTTTCTGAAGATGAGCTCAAGATTGTCAAGATGGATGTGGATGAAAATCCAGCTACAGCACGCGACTTTTTGGCATCATGTCTATCCCGACCTTGCTCTTTAAAAAAGACGGTCAAGTCGTCAAGCAGGTGGCAGGGTGTTCATACTGCCCAGCAGATTAAAAGCTATTGTGGCGGAGTTGGGATAAAGGTGAGTGGAAGATTAAATTAGACCTATTTAAAATTGAGGCTGCTCTTGTTTATAGAGTGGTCTTTTTTTATTTCGATTATAACAATAAGAAGTCAATTTAAAAATTTTTGTTTGAAAAATTCACTTTTTAAGGTATAATAAGTAGAGGTAAATTTTCCAATGGATCGCGCTAGAGAGCTGGGTTATTTAAAACATGATGGGAATGAGGTAATGATTATTATTGAGTTGCTAAAACATCTTTTATTTGTCTTTATGATTTTTACACCATTCATCGCTCCAGCGGTTTTTGTGTTTCTTTTGTGGGGTGGATGATTCCTAGAGCAGATCACGCAAAAAAGAATCATACTAGTATTAGCCTTGTTGATTCCTGTTTTGCTTTTAATTTCGTATTTTGCCCCTCAGATATTAGGTCTGGTTTTTTGGAGTCTGATTTGGTTTTTCATCGGGCTGCTGCGAATGAAGAGTTATACTAAGTCACAGTACTGGATAAGATGGTTCTTATTTATCGTTTGTTTTAGTGCCTATATTTTACTTTATCTCCGCTTTTTTGGGTCGCTTTATTTTTATTAAACTATTTAAAAATCAGCTTGAAGCAAATCTTCAAGCTGATTTTGTTTATTCCTTTACTCCCCCAACTCCTCGCTGTAAGCAATAATCTGATCAACCGTGTCAGACAAGAACTGGATGGTGTCGCGGAGTGGTTTGTCTGTCGAAATATCTGCCCCGATAATCATAGCTGACTCAAGCGGAGTCTTGCTGCCGCCAGATTTGAGTAGCTCAAGCCAGTCGCGGGCACCATTTTCGTCATTTTTCAGGTGTAGGTAACCGGCAGTAGAGATGACCAGACCTGCTGAGTAAGTATAACTGTAGAGCCCCATGTAGTAGTGAGCTTGGCGCATCCAAGTCAAGGCAGCATCGTCGTCGATTTCAACGGCATCGCCCCAGAAGTCCGTCAAGACTTCTTTCATGATAGCGTTGAGTTTGCTTGCGCCGAAGGTTCCGCCTTCTTCAATCAAAGTATAGACCTTGCGTTGGAAGGCAGCTTCCAGCAAGTGAGTAATGAAGTTGTGGAAGTAAGTATCCGTCAGACGGTGAGCCAGGGCAAAGCGTTTCTGGCGAGGATTATCAAATTGGTGCTCCAGATAATCACTGAGCAGGAGCTCATTAAAGGTAGACGGTGCTTCCACATAGTAGGTGGACATGTGGGCGTTGAAATAGCTTTGGTGATTGTCAGAGAAGATAAACTGACCAGAGTGGCCGATCTCGTGAATCAGAGTATAGACATCGCTCATACGGCCAGTCCAGCTCATGAGGACATAAGGGTGGACCCGATAAGGATCCGCAGCATAGCCTCCAGAATCCTTTCCAGCATTGGCCGCAAAGTCGACCCAGCGTTCTTCCTTGTAGCGGGCAACTTCTTGACAATACTCTTGTCCGAGTGGCTCGACTGACTTCATGACGAGGTCATAGGCATCATCAATGCTGACTTCGGGATTGAGCTCGCTGTCCAAGTCCAGCTTCCAGTCGGCAAAAGTCATTTTTTCAAGTCCGTTTACCTTAGCGACATGCTTGAGGTATTTCTGAGCTACTGGGGCAAATTCGCTCATAATCAAGTCAATTTGCCGGTCAAACATAGAGCGATCAACTTCTTGCTCTGCCAGTAAGTAGTCAAAGACAGAGTCGTAGCCTTTCATGTCAGCCAGCAATTTTTCAGACTTGACCTGAGCTAGATAGGCAGCAGCGGCAGTATTTTGATGCTGACGAAGACCTTCTGAGAAAGAGCGGAAAGCTTTTTCGCGGATTTCTGCATTTTCATGGTTTTGATAGAAATTCTCATAGGTGACAAAGCTGTTTTTGTAAACTTTACCGTCTACTTCAAAGTCAGCCATAGCAAAGTCGCCAGCCCGCATCTTGGTGTAAATATCCTGTGGGCTGTAAAAGACTTCGCCTAGGTTGGTCAAGGCTTTTTCGACATCTGCTCCCAGATAGTGGGCTTTTTTGATTTTAGCCTGGCGGATGGCTGAGGTCAGATGGGGCTCTTGGCCTAGTTTCTCCAAGACAGCCTCGTCTGCGCCGACTAGGGCGTCGTCAAAGAAGCTGAGTGCGACATTGGCCTCGGTCTCAAACTCCATAGCTGCTTGGGCAATCTGCGCAAAGCTCTCGTCGCCATAGTCAGTGGTCTGTGGCATAAAACCGTAGTTGCCGATGTGGCTGATTTGGATATAAATCTGCTCTAACTCAGCAAATGCCCGTTCAAAATCTTCGAAAGTGCTAAGTTTGCCTTGATAATCACGGACGAATTTCTGGATGTCCTCTCTGGCCTTTTCGATGGCTCGCAGGAAGTCCTCTTGGTCTTGGTAAAGGGCTGTTAGGTCCCAGAGTTCATTTTCCGGAAATTCAGAACGATGTTTTTGTTCCATAGTCTACTCCTTTTGTCGTATATAGAAATAGTATAGCAAAAAATCCCCCAAAATGTCTTTGGGGGAGAAGGATAAGTCAGTATTTTTAGATGTTTATCACTTGAGGATAAAAGTCAAAGTTTCTTTGCTGCAATCCTTTTAAAAAGCAGTAGATAAGACAAGAATACGAAGATAACCAGGCCCAATAAAAGGGTGAAGACGTTTTGAGTTCCTTTTGTCATATTGGGAGCTTGATTAGCGATGACAGCTGTTACTGCAGTACCTATAGCACCCGCAAAGGTCTGGGCCAGCTGAAAGAGCGCAGTCGTATCTGCAGTCTTTCCTTTATCAACTTGAGTCGTCGCTAGAGCTAGTGTGTTATTAAAGGCCATGTTTCGCCCCAAGGTAAAGCAAATATAAATCGCAATAACAGCTGTTAAGGTGAGTTCTTTTGTAAAGATAAGGAGCAAGAGTACAGCAAGGAAAAGAAGTGAATTTCCTGTAAAAAGGGTTGGTTTAGGACCATTTCTATCATAGAGTTTGCCAAAGACAGGAGAGAGGAAGGCTCCAAGCATGGTTCCTGGAAGTAATGCAAAGCCTGCCTGAGCGGTTGAAATGTCTTTTTCTATGACCAGGAAGTTGGGAATCAGAAAATTAGCCGATAGGTTGATAAACTGAAAAATGAAGAAGGGTAAAATAGCCAATAAGACTGTTGGTTGCTTTAAAATCCGAATATCTAAGAATGGATGATCAATCTTCAAGCTCCGATAGATAAAGCAGGCTAGTGGCACTATGCAGAGAACAAGATAGAGCCAATCGATATGTCCTTCTTCTAAGCTAGAGATAGCTACAATGGCAAAGACGAGTGAGCTTGCTAAGAGGAGAAATGAGAGAAGATCAAAGGCGCGTTTCCTCGACTGTTCGGAATTTCTTAAAAAGAAAAAACCAAGAATAAAGGAAATGATTGGGACAGGAAGAATAAAGGTATAAATCATATGCCAGTCAAAACGACTAATCATAAAACCACCGTAAGTCGGACCAATTGCTGGTGCTAGGCTGACCACCATCCCAGATAAGCCCATGTAGGTTCCGATTTTTTGCTTAGGAATACGCTCAACAATCAAGTTAAAGAGCAAAGGAATGGCTAATCCAGTAGCTCCTCCTTGTAGGATTCTCCCTACCATCAAGATGGGAAAGCTTGGAGCCAACATGGCAATCAGTGTGCCCAAGCAAAAGTTGGCCAAAGCGGTAAAGAGGATTGTTCGCTCTTTCCAATTGTGGGCTAAGGTCGCTCCTAAAGTAATCGTGATGGCCACTGCTAGTAAATACCCTGTCGTAATCCATTGCAGCGTTCCCAATCCTAAGCCAAAGACCTTACTTAGATGCGGGAAGGTTACATTCATACTGGTTTCAGATAAGATGCCTGCAAAGCTGACTAAGGCTGTCGCAAGGAGCGAGAAAATCTTTCTTTTCAACTGTTTGATGATCTGGCACGATTGTCTCCTTTACATGTTTGAAATGAGTCACTGTATTTATTATAAAGCAAGAAGTTCTCTTTGAAAAGTGAATAATGGCTATACCGCCATCTTATTTGACGAATCGAAAGGGAAAAAACGAACTCTGACAGCCAACTATAATCAGCTATAGAAAAGAAAAATAGATTTTCAGTGCTTTTATAGAAAAAAGCCATTTTCAGCCTTTTTCTTTTGCCTGAAATTGTGGTAAAATAAGGTCTGTACGTGCTTGATACAAAGATGAGGATATAATAAGCTACTAAGACCATGAAAAAGTCAAAGCTAACTGAACACGTCCTATAGGTTGCTTAAGGTCTAGTATCTTGATGAACTGCACGACTGAAAAGTTGTAAAAAGATAAAGTCTCTTTCTTCATCGAAAACGTCAGTTTCTTTTTTTGACTTTGCTTTAACGGTCTTAATATCTTGATCTTTGTAGCCAAGGCGTATGAAAAAATTTGAGCATGTGCTCGGCAAGGAGTCTTTATGACAAAACAAGTTTTTAAAACCGTTTTTGCAGGTCGTGAGCTGGTAGTTGAAACCGGTCAGGTTGCAAAGCAGGCAAATGGCAGCGCCGTTGTTCGATATGGAGAAAGTACCGTTTTAACTGCGGCAACCATGTCCAAAAAGATGGCTACTGGTGACTTTTTCCCATTGCAGGTCAACTATGAGGAAAAAATGTATGCGGCTGGGAAATATCCTGGTGGCTTTAACAAGCGCGAAGGCCGTCCGTCAACAGATGCGACTTTGACTGCCCGCTTGATTGACCGCCCGATTCGTCCCTATGTTTGCAGAAGGTTTCCGCAATGAAGTTCAGGTTATCAATACTGTTCTTTCTTATGACGAAGATGCTTCGCCTCAAATGGCTGCTATGTTCGGTAGCTCTCTGGCTCTTTCTATCTCAGATATTCCTTTTAATGGCCCTATCGCAGGAGTTCAGGTCGGCTATGTAGATGGTGAATTCATCATCAACCCTAGCAAGGAACAAAAAGAAGTTTCACTTTTGGAACTGACAGTGGCTGGTACCAAAGAGGCTATCAACATGGTAGAATCTGGAGCTAAGGAACTTTCTGAAGATGTCATGCTGGAAGCTCTTCTCAAAGGACACGAAGCAGTTAAAGAATTGATTGCCTTCCAAGAAGAAATTGTTGCAGCAGTCGGCAAGGAAAAAGCAGAAGTAGAATTGCTGCATGTTGATGAAGAGCTGCAGGCAGAGATTATCGCAGCCTATAACAGCGACTTGCAAAAGGCTGTTCAGGTAGAAGAAAAGCTGGCGCGTGAAGCCGCAACTCAGGCTGTCAAAGACCAAGTCACAGCAGTTTATGAAGAAAAATACGCGGACCATGAAGAATTCGACCGTATCATGCGTGATGTGGCTGAAATCTTGGAGCAAATGGAGCACGCAGAAGTGCGCCGTTTGATTACCGAAGATAAGGTCCGTCCTGACGGCCGTAAGGTTGATGAAATCCGTCCGCTAGATGCGGAAGTGGATTACCTGCCGCGCGTGCATGGTTCTGGTCTCTTTACTCGCGGGCAAACCCAGGCCTTGTCTGTCCTGACTCTGGCACCAATGGGCGAAACGCAAATCGTGGACGGCTTGGATCCGGAATACAAAAAACGCTTCATGCACCACTATAATTTCCCGCAATATTCTGTCGGTGAGACAGGCCGTTATGGGGCTCCTGGCCGTCGTGAAATCGGACACGGTGCTCTTGGGGAACGTGCCTTGGAGCAAGTCTTGCCTAGCTTGGAAGAGTTTCCTTACGCTATCCGTCTGGTAGCAGAAGTCTTGGAGTCAAACGGTTCTTCCTCCCAAGCCTCTATCTGTGCGGGGACTTTGGCTCTGATGGCAGGTGGTGTGCCGATTAAGGCTCCGGTTGCTGGTATTGCCATGGGCTTGATTTCAGATGGCAGCAACTACACGGTTCTGACGGACATTCAAGGTTTGGAAGACCACTTTTTGGCGATATGGACTTTAAGGTAGCTGGTACTCGCGAAGGGATTACCGCCCTGCAGATGGATATCAAGATTGAAGGAATTACAGCAGAGATCTTAACAGAAGCTCTGGCTCAGGCTAAGAAAGCCCGCTTTGAAATTCTGGACTTGATTGAAGCGACGATTCCGGCTCCACGTCCTGAGTTGGCTCCAACTGCTCCGAAAATCGACACCATCAAGATTGATGTGGACAAGATTAAGATTGTCATCGGTAAAGGGTGGGGAAACCATCGACAAGATTATCGCTGAGACCGGTGTTAAGATTGACATTGATGAAGAGGGTAATGTATCCATCTACTCCAGCGACCAAGACGCCATCAATCGTGCTAAGGAAATCATTGCTGGTCTGGTCCGCGAAGCAAAAGTGGATGAAGTTTACCATGCCAAGGTTGTTCGGATTGAGAAATTCGGTGCCTTTGTCAATCTCTTTGACAAGACGGATGCACTGGTTCACATTTCAGAGCTGGCTTGGACTCGGACTAACAACGTCGAAGATGTCGTACAAATCGGTGATGAAGTGGATGTCAAGGTGATCAAGATTGATGCCAAAGGCCGGGTAGATGCTTCCATGAAAGTATTGCTGCCGCGTCCGCCAAAGTCTGATAAGCCAAAACATCATCATGACAAGGGACATCATCCGCACAAGGAGCACAAGGGTCATAAGGACCATCAAGAAAGCCCTAAAACAGAAGAATAAGAGGTCGCTCATCCCTGTAGACCTCATCAGAAATCGGCAGAGGCGAGCCTAGTTCTCGTCTCTCCTTGTTTAGAGAAGGAAGGAGGCTAGCATGGGTTGGTGGAAGGAATCCATTGATATTGTAAAGGAAAATGATCCGGCGGCACGAACGTCGCTGGAAGTCTTGCTAACCTATCCGGGCATTAAAGCTTTGGCGGCCCACCGCCTCTCGCATTTTTTTGTGGCGGCACGGCTTTAAGCTGCTGGCGCGAATGCACAGTCAATTCTGGCGTTTCTGGACCCAGATTGAGATTCATCCCGGCGCTCAGATTGAGTCAGGTGTCTTCATTGACCATGGCAGTGGTCTGGTGATTGGAGAAACGGCTATTGTGGAGAAGGGGGCCATGCTTTACCACGGCGTGACCCTAGGCGGTACGGGCAAGGATACAGGCAAACGCCATCCGACCGTCCGTAGGGGTGCCTTGGTCTCTGCCCATGCCCAAGTTATCGGACCAATTGAGATTGGCGAGAAGGCCAAGGTCGGAGCTGGTGCAGTTGTTGTAGCTGATGTTCCAAGTGATGTGACGGTGGTTGGCGTACCAGCCAAGATTGTCCGTGTTCACGGTGAGAAAGACGAGCCAACCATTCACGAGGTAGAGGAGAAACGGGAATACTATCTAGACAAGCTAGAGCATGCCCGTGAAGCCAGCCACCATTCATCAAGTCTATAGAAAAGGTTAGCAAAGTTATCTAAGTAAAATATGACGGGAGGAACCGACATGTCAGATTTATCAGATGCTATTTTAAAGCAGGTAGTCCTTGAACTGAAAGAAGGTTTGGACGGTCTTGCCAAGGAGCGCTTTACCAAACTACCGCCTAGCCACCAGCGCGAATGGGCTCGCTATATCAGTGAAGCCAAAAAAGATGAGACCAAACTGCGCCGCATAGAAAAAGATGAAGGTGGATTTGCTGGAGCCTTAAAGAAAGAGAAGTTATGCTATTAGAGGAATTTGAAGATGTAGCAGCAGTCATTGAGCCAACTGAAAAGCCAGTCCATGACAAGGGTGAGGTATGCGAAACCATCATCCTGTCCTTTAATGGCGAAATTCTGAAACGTTTGATTGAGTCAGAAGAAGTCTATCCAGGAGGCTATTTGAAAAGCATAAACGGACAGCATCCATGGTATATTTATGGCCAAGGACCTAGCAAGCTAGCAGTTATGTTGGCTCCAATTGGGGCTCCCATGATAGTCGGCCAGCTGGAGGAGTTAGCGGCCAGAGGCTTCAAGAATTTCATCATTCTAGGTTCCTGTGGCGTTTTGGATCGCTCAATTGAGGCGGATAAGATCATCCTGCCTGCGGCTGCATTGCGAGATGAAGGAACTAGCTATCACTATGCCCTACCGGGTGACGAAGTAGCCTATGACGAGTCTCTGCTGATTGAGCTGGAAGCCATCTTTGACAAGCATAATATCGAGCATATCCGCACCAAGTCTTGGACGACTGATGCCTTTTATCGGGAAACGCCTGATAAGGTCAAGCGTCGCTTGGCTGCCGGTGCCCAAGTGGTGGACATGGAAGCTTCAGCTATCATGGCTTGGAGTCAATTTCGCAAGAGTAAAGTCTATCAGTTCTTCTACACAGCTGACTATGTGGATCATCATAACCGAACCTGGGATGCCCGTCATGAAGAGCGGACAGCTGATGCCATGACTTTTTTCACTATCGCTTTGACAATAGCAAAGGAACTAGAAAGGTAACTACAAGAATGGCAGTATATTTTTACGGCTGTATCACCATGGATGGCTACTTGGCAGACAGTCAGCACAGGATAGACTGGCTGCATCAGCTTGGTTCTGTAGAGGATACAGGCTATGATGACTTTTACAGGCAAATGGATATCACCATCATGGGCAAGCGGACCTTTGAGGAAATCCAAGATTTGCAAGATGTAGAAAGTTTTTATCAAGCTACGGAAAACTATGTCTTTACGCATGATAGGCACCTGCCTGTCAGCAATTACCAGCCAGTAGCTGGGGATGTGGTGGACTTTGTTCACCAGATTGACAAAGGCAAAAATGTCTTTGTGATTGGTGGTAATTCCTTGGTAGGACCGCTCTTGGATGCGGATCTTTTCGACCACCTCATTATTCAGATAGCGCCCCTTATCCTAGGAAAGGGGGTTCCCCTCTTTACCCAAGAGGAAGGGCAGCGCTTTTACCAACTGGATAGCCTCAGACAATTTGGCCCTTTTGCAGAGCTGGTTTTCAGCCGAAAAAGTCAGAAATAGAGAAGGGAGTGGACCGCATGATTAAAATTTACGACACCATGACCCGCAGCCTACGTGAATTTGTGCCCATTGAAGAGGGCAAGGTTCGCATGTATGTCTGCGGTCCGACGGTTTATAACTATATCCATGTCGGCAATGCCCGCTCAACAGTAGCTTTTGACACGGTTCGCCGCTATTTTGAGTATCGGGGATTTGAGGTCAATTATATTTCCAATTTTACAGATGTAGATGATAAGATTATCAATCGCGCCAAGGAAAGAAGGGCATTACTCCCAAAGAAGTGGCTGACAAGTATATCGCAGCTTTTCGTGAGGATGTCACAGCTCTGGGTGTTAAGCCGGCTACTCAGCATCCGCGAGTGATTGACTTTTATGGAGGCAATCATTGACTTCGTGCGGACTTTGGTGGACAAGGGCTACGCCTATGAGTCAGAGGGCGATGTCTATTTCCGAGTGGAAAAGTCTCACAATTATGCCAAATTAGCTAACAAAACCTTGGCAGACTTGGAGTTGGGTGCTTCTGGTCGGACAGATGAGGAGACTGCTCGTAAGGAAAATCCAGTGGACTTTGCTCTCTGGAAGGCAGCTAAGCCGGGCGAGATTTCCTGGGACAGTCCTTGGGGAGCAGGTCGTCCGGGCTGGCACATCGAGTGCTCGGTCATGTCAACGGAGATTTTGGGTGATACCATTGATATCCACGGTGGAGGGGCAGACCTAGAGTTTCCTCACCATACCAATGAAATCGCCCAGTCAGAGGCCAAGACTGGTCAGACTTTTGCCAACTACTGGATGCACAATGGCTTTGTCAACATTGACGACGTCAAAGATGTCCAAATCTCTAGGCAATTTTATCACCGTTCATGATGCCCTCAAGACCATTGATGGTCAGGTACTGCGTTTCTTCTTTGCTACCCAGCATTATCGTAAGCCTATCAATTTCACGGAAAAAGCTGTTCATGATGCAGCGACTAATCTCAAATATTTGAAGAATACCTATGAGCAGCCTTTCACTGGTCAGGCAGAATCTGCTCAGCTTCAGGCCTTTCTGGACAAGTTCACCGCCGCTATGGACGAAGATTTCAATGCGGCTAACGGTATCACGGTTGTCTTCGAGCTAGCCAAGTGGATCAACTCTGGCAATTACACCGCTGAAGTTAAGGAAGCCTTTGCCAAGCTCTTAGAAGTTTTTGGTATCGTCTTTGTAGAAGAAGTTTTGGACGCAGACATTGAGCGCTTGATTGAGGAACGCCAAGCAGCGCGGGCTAATCGGGACTTTGCGACTGCAGACCGTATTCGGGATGAATTGGCCGCTCAGGGCATCAAGCTCTTGGATACCAAGGACGGAGTGAGGTGGACCCGTGACTGATGTCAACCTGATTAACGGCATTGCCCTCGCCTTTGAGGGAGATGCTGTCTACTCCATGTATATCCGACGTCACCTAATTTTTCAGGGGCTGACCAAGCCAAATCAGCTGCACAGGGAAGCGACCAAGTACGTTTCTGCCAAGGCTCAGGCTAATCTCATCTCTCTCATGCTGGAAGAAGGATTTCTGACGGAGAAGGAAGAGGATATTTACAAGCGCGGCCGCAATGCCAACAGCCACACCAAGGCTAAGAATACAGATATCGTCACCTATCGGATGTCTACCGGTTTTGAGGCAGTCATGGGCTACCTGCATATGACCGAAGCCATTGAGCGACTGGAAGAGCTGATTGACTGGTGTATTCGGAAGATAGAGGGCTTCGTTCTGATTATGAAAGGAACCAATTTATGAGTGATTTCTTACAATTTGATAATTTTAATTTCAAGTTGGCTATTATTCAGGAGTTGATGTATGAACAAAACGTGCTTGAGCCACGATTTGACGTTTACAGTTTTTGTGAATCTGAGAAATTATCTGTAGATCCAGAAGACTTCGATGAGACACCAATTCCTGAAGTAGAGACTTATTTCGAACGGTTGGAAATACCTAAAGAGTATGCGCAGAATGTGGAAAGCCTCTTCTTTGATGGAGGTAATGATATCTATGCGCAATTAATCCCTTTATGGGATGGTGAAGATGATCAATTTGATTTGGAAAATGTGAGTGAAAAAGAGCTATCACAGTTTTCGAATTTAAAAACCATAGACGGAACAATCTTTCCATTTTCTAAAGAAGTACGTGATTTATTTGAATCCAAAGGAATTGATATCGAAGAGTAATATTATTGAATAAAGGAATCTTATGAAAAAATTTATATTGTTTGCAGTCTGCTTGTTTAGTCTAATGACACTTAGCGCCTGCATGTTTGTCCCTCTTTTCAGACGAAGTGGCAATACCTCTTCCTCGTCTAGCTCTAGCTACTCTAGAAAACAGAGCTCATCTTCGAAAAAAGAATACTCTGATGACGACTATGACTATAGCTCATCTAGTTCGTCTTCTGCAATTGAAGATGATCCATACACTCTCTTTAATGACTTTGGTCAATCTTTGGATGCCCTTACTGATATGCAAGATATTGATAAGTGGGAAGAATTTAAATCAATCAATCTCATTTATTTTGAAGAGGAGTCTGATCGGGTTGCTACTAAAAAGGATGAAGTACGTGCTAAGCTGGGTCAGCCAACTTCAGAGCTAAGTAGTGGAGGTGACCTGTGGAAGTCGGATAATTATACTATCCTTATTGCTTATGATGAAAATTCTGTTGTCATGAATAAGCTGATTACATTCACTTCTTCCAAGCAGGTGGAAAGTTTAAGCGGTATTTCTAAAGGGATGTCAGCCCAAGACGTTGTCAAAAAACTAGGTAAACCACGAGGACTGGATGTGACAGGTATGTTTACTCGCTTCGTTTGGGCGGACGAGGATGATAAGGACTATTACGTCTATTTTAAGGGAAACAAGGTTTATGATACTAAGGAACCAAATTAAAAAGACATCAGCTATATGGGTGATGTCATAAAATCCAAACAAATTATTTTTAATTTAGAGATAAAGATGATCAAAGTCTTTATCTCTTTTTTTAGTTTTAGTACTTTATTTACCAAACAAAAGCCGCTAGTCTTCTTTATAATTTTCGTAAAATTCTACCTTAATTCTAATAAAGGTTTCTAAGTCTCGCAGGAGCTGCAGGAGCATGGCGCGGGTTTCAAATTCCTGGCGGGTCTTAGGGAGCGGCCGCTCGCGAAATACGGTCAAATAGTTGTCAATCTCGTCCAAGAGGTCTCGGGCGGGATTTTCTTGGCTCAGCTGCTTAGCGGTCTGGGAGAAGAGGCGGGCTAAAATCAAGCTTTCACTGGCTGCTAGATGGCAGTTATTGATATTGCTGGCCATGTCTTGCAGGATGCGGTTTTGGGCCTGTCGCATTTCAAAATAGTGAATATGGTAGTTGGTCTGGTGAAAGAGGTGGTTGGAGTGGTCCAGATAGACCAGCTGCAAGGCCTGCTGCAAAATCTTGTCCAGCTCCTTAATCAGAGCTGCATCATTTCGGCCGTCTCCAGCTTTTAAGAAATATTCAAAGCGTAGCAAAATCTTTTTCAGCTGTTCCTCCACTTGCTCATGGTAGCTGTCAATTTCTTGCTGGCGCGAGGGCATATAGAGATTGGCTAGCAGAGCAAAGCCAGTTCCAATAAGAAATAGAGCTAGCTCATTTCCAAGCAGTGACCAGGAGGTGGATTTTTCTAAGAGCAGATGGGTGACCAGGACGGTACTGGGGGTAATGCCGATTTCCCAGCCAAGCCGAAAGGCCAGAGGTACATAGATCGCGATATAGATGGCCAATGCTCCGAGATGAAAACCTAGAAAGTGAAAAGCCAGGCTTCCGATAGCCAGAGCCAGCAGGGTAGATAAAAAGCGATTGCCAGCTAGCTTTGCAGTACTGCGGCGGGTATCGGTCACGCTGAGGATGGCAATAATTCCAGCTGAAGTTGAGTAGGCCAGACCTAAAAAGTCAGCCAGCCAAGCAGCTAGACAGGTAGCTAGTACAAGCTTGATGGTGCGTTGGAGGAGAGACATGAATAGGAGTTTCCTTTTTTAGACTTCTTTCTATTATAGCACGACTGGTGGGGAATCTTGGGGACTGCTGATTGCTTTTTATCAGAGCAGAATTCTGTCTCGCCCGAGTAAATCCTGCCGCCATTTTTTCGCCTTTGTGTTATACTAGTCCTATGGAAAAAAACGATATTGTCTACGGTGTGCATGCGGTGACAGAGGCTCTCGCGGCTAACACTGGAAATAAACTCTACATTCAAGACGACCTGCGTGGTAAAAAGGTCGACAAAATCAAAGATTTAGCAGCGGAAAAGAAGGTTTCTATCTCATGGACGCCTAAGAAAACCTTGCAGGAAATGACTGACGGAGCTGTTCATCAGGGCTTTGTCCTGCGGGTGGCGGAGTTCGCCTATACTGACTTCGAGGTGCTGTTGAAAAAAGCAGAGCAGGAAGACAATCCTCTCTTATTGATTTTGGACGGGCTGACTGACCCGCACAATCTGGGCTCTATCTTGCGGACGGCTGACGCGACTAATGTGACTGGAGTCATCATTCCCAAGCATCGGGCAGTCGGTGTGACACCAGTCGTAGCCAAGACCTCAACGGGTGCTATTGAGCACATTCCCATTGCCCGTGTGACCAATCTCAGCCAGACCTTGGATAAGCTCAAGGAAGCTGGTTTCTGGATTTTCGGTACAGATATGCAGGGGACGCCTTCTCATAAGTGGAATACAGCAGGCAAGCTAGCCCTCATCATTGGTAACGAAGGTAAGGGGATTTCAAGCAATATTAAAAAGCAGGTGGATGAGATGATTTCCATTCCCATGAATGGACATGTCCAGAGCCTCAATGCCAGTGTCGCAGCGGCTATTCTCATGTATGAAGTCTTTTCGCAATCGCCTATGAAAAGAAAAAAATCTTACTGGTGGACGGCTATAATATGACGGCCTTTTGGCGGGAAACTCGTCCTTACTTTAACCGCGGAGAACTAGATGCCGCACGGACGATTCTGCTCCAGAAGCTCAGCAATTATGCCAGCTTTGAAGGACTGGAAGTTATCTGCGTCTTCGATGCCCAGTATATGCCGGGAGTTCGGCAGACCTACGAGGAGTTTAATGTGACGGTCGTTTTCACTGAAGAGGAGGAAACGGCAGATGACTATATTGAGCGCTTGGCAGCTGAGCTCAATACACCCAAAAATCAGGTGTCGGTTGCGACTAGCGATCTCAATGAGCAGTGGACTGTCTTTGCCCAAGGAGCTTTGAGAGTATCCGCTAGAGAGCTAGAGAAGCGAGTGGCTGTTACCAAATCAGACCTCAATAAGCTGAGCGGGCAAATCAACCTGCAAAGACCACCCTTGCGACCGATGGACAGCCAATCTTTGCGCGATTTACAAAAAATGATGGAGAAAAAAGATGACCTTTAAAATTTTAACCGATTCAACAGCAGACTTGCCAGAAAACTGGACCCAGGAAAATGACGTGCAGGTCCTAGGCCTGACCATTCAGCTAGATGGACAAACCTATGAGACAGTTGGTGCAGGCAAGCTGACCAGCCAAGAACTTCTGGACAAGATGGAGTCCGGCAGCAAGCCAACTACCAGCCAGATCAATGTCGGCCAGTTTGAAGATGTCTTTCGTAGCTATGCTAAGGAAGGGACACCAGTTCTCTATGTAGCCTTTGCTTCAGCCCTATCTGGTACTTATCAGAGCGCAGTCATGGCACGGGAGATAGTCTTGGAAGATTTTCCAGATGCGCTGATTCGCATCATTGATACCAAGGCGGCTTCTATGGGGGAAGGACTTTTAGTCATGAAGGCAGCAGAGGCTAGAGCTGCAGGCCAGACCTTGGAGCAGACAGCAGACTTGATTGAGAGCTTGGTGCCTAAGGTAAAGACATATTTTCTGGTTGATGACCTCAATCACCTCATGCGGGGCGGTCGGATTTCCAAAACTGCTGCGCTTATGGGGAGCTTGGTTAATATCAAGCCGATTATCGCTGTCAAGGGAGATGGGACTCTGGACTCGGTCGCTAAGGTTCGTGGTAAGAAGAAGGCACAGGCCGAAGTGGTCCGCATGACTCTGGAGGGAGTTGCTGACCCGCGGGTGGTCATCGCCTATGCAGGTGCCAAAGAAGTTGCTGAGAGTCTAAAAGCCCAGCTGCTGGAAAGCGACCAAGTAGAGGAAGTTCTCCTCATGCCTCTGGGACCTGTCATTTCTACCCATACTGGTCCTGGAACTTTGGGACTCTTTAGTATCGCCCAAGACATTCAAGACTAAGAAAACATGAAATCGCTATTTCATAAATAATTGCTTCAAATCTATTGCTTTTGCCTACTATTTTTGATATGATAGTAGGCGGTATTGTTTACCCCATTTGTAAGGCCCCGGAACCTTTCAAATAACTCGCGGACCGGAACATCCGCCCTGTAAACAAAAACGATATTCATAGGAGAAATCATGAACAAAACAACATACATGGCTAAGCCAGGTGAAGTTGAACGCAAATGGTATGTAGTGGATGCTACTGATGTCCCTCTTGGACGCCTTTCTGCTGTTGTAGCAAGCGTACTTCGCGGAAAAAACAAACCAACCTTTACACCACACACTGATACAGGTGACTTCGTAATCGTTATCAACGCTGAAAAAGTAAAATTGACTGGTAAAAAAGCGACTGATAAGATCTACTACACTCACTCTATGTACCCAGGTGGATTGAAACAAATCTCAGCAGGTGAGCTTCGCTCTAAGAATGCTGTTCGTTTGATCGAAAAATCTGTTAAAGGTATGCTTCCGCACAATACTCTTGGCCGCGCTCAAGGTATGAAGCTGAAAGTATTTGTAGGCGCTGAGCACACTCACGCTGCACAACAACCAGAAGTTCTTGATATTTCAGGACTTATCTAAGGAAAGGAACAATAAAGTATGTCACAAGCACAATATGCAGGTACTGGACGTCGTAAAAACGCTGTTGCACGCGTTCGCCTTGTTCCAGGAACTGGTAAAATCACTGTTAACAAAAAAGATGTTGAAGAGTACATCCCACACGCTGACCTTCGTTTGGTCATCAACCAACCATTCGCAGTTACTTCAACTGCAGGTTCATACGACGTTTTCGTTAACGTTGTAGGTGGTGGTTACGCTGGTCAAGCAGGAGCTATCCGTCACGGTATCGCTCGTGCTCTTCTTCAAGTAGACCCAGACTTCCGCGATTCATTGAAACGCGCAGGACTTCTTACACGTGACTCACGTAAAGTTGAGCGTAAGAAACCAGGTCTTAAGAAAGCTCGTAAAGCATCACAATTCTCAAAACGTTAATCAATACGATTATATCAACGTTTACAGACATTCAAGAATTATTTCTTGGATGTCTTTTTTGTTTCAAAAAATCAAAGTTCACCCCAAAATTCACCCCATATTCACCCCATCAATTTTTTAAACTACGAAAAGCAATATCACCTACAGTCTGATTGACTTTATCTTTGATATTAACGTAAGTTTTTGTAATCTCTTTATCACTATGAGTAAGAGCTTCTGAGAAGGCTTCAAGAGAAACACCTGCTTGTTTAGCAAGAGTAGCACCAGTATGTCTTAGTTTGTGTGGTGATGCTGGTGCTAATTCGGGATGTCTTCGTCTGACTGATTTCATCTTGATAAAACTTAAAATTTTTCTAATTATAACGAAGCATAGTCAAAAAGCTATGACCTCTATATTCACAAAAAAATCCAGACCAATACTAGTCCAGATTTCTTGTCTATTAAACATTCTTTTTCAAAAGAATGGAAGAACAGCTGTAACGGCTTTGTCAACGCAATTATTTAACTGTGAGAATCCGACGCACATAAATTTTAAATGGCGTCTCAGTCACATTTAAATTTATGAGACGCTTAGACGTTAGGCTTTCAATTTGTCAAATTTTGCTTTGACATTTGCCTTGAATTCTTCAAGTTTAGCCTTGCGTTCGGCTTTACGTTCAGCCTTCATTTGTGCACGTGCCTGGTTGTAGAGGTCTTCTTGGACTTGCAGAGCTGCTTCGATTTCGGCTACGACGGTTGCTACATCCCAACGCACGATTTGGGTGTCGTACTTGGTGAAGTAAGCATCGATGACTGCTTCGTTGTTTTCTTGCACCAAAGGCGACAACGGCTGTTTCGCCGTCGATCAATTTTTGAGACACAACGTCAATCAAGCCAGCTTCTGCCGTATCAACGGTATCACCAGCAGCCAAACCATAGAGGCTGCCAATACCATAACCAAACAAGACGCCGATAGGACCACCCAAAAAGCCCGATAACTGCACCGAGCAAGCCACCTTCTAGGGGTTGCATCCGTCGTTGAATCTTCAAAGTCATAGCGTTCTTTTTCAACGATGTGACCGTTTTCATTTTGACCAAAGGCGATTTGAGCAACCTTGGTCGTCTGAGTTTGGCGGAAAGCCTTCAAATCCGCAAAGGACTGATAAGCTTCGCTTTCAGTGTTAAAGACTGAAACTACTAGGTTTTCCATAGTTAGTACCTCTTTTCTAAATATATACGTTCATTATAATACAATTTCAATCACTTTTCAATCATTTTAGTGCGACAGTATGTGGTAGAATTTTTTAGAAAGCCCATTTCTTGTAATATGAAAGGAGAACTTTTGACCGAGGAGTGCAAAAAAAGACTGAACATTTTTCTTGCTCAGTCTTGACAGAATGGACTTTATCCTGTATCATTAGATGAAGACTGAGTAAGAAGGACGAGTTCTTACTCGGTAAGGCGGAAGGTGTTGACGCACCTTTCGTCTTTTTTATTCGATTTATTTAATAAGTATTATAGCACACAAGTACCCACTATGCAAGTATTTTCTGTAAAAAAACAGCAGAAAAAACACTTTTTTGAAAAAGCGACTATTATATAACTTATTATATACTTTATTGTATAACTTACTTTTTCCCAAGACGACGTTTAGAAGGATAACGAAAATTAGGCAAGCGATAGCAACGTTTTACCTTATTTTGTTTAACCTTGATTGTCCCTCCAGTTATATCATCAAGTTCCATCATTTCCTCATATTCCTCTCGCCAATAACCAAAGAAAAGCTCACGCAAGCCATCCTCATAATTCAGAATAATCATTTGGCTCATGGTCTGGGCGCCAAGTACCGTCCAGTACATACCACGCTTTTTCATGCGATAGGTGACTTTTCTGTGCTGGCTTTCCATAACCCCAATTCCTGAAGAACTAAGTCCTCTTAAATTAGCTGGTTTGGTGTATTGAAAATTTTGTAGGAGTTTATTTTTAAAGTGTTCAAACTCTTCTTCCTCCTCTTCTGTAGACAGTAAGCCCTCTGTCGTATCAAGGACAGTCCGCAGCTTTTCTTTGTCGTGCTGCTTGATCGCCTGGAAAGCTAAATCCAGGAGTTCTTCTGCATAAGGCCTAAAAGCAAGCTTCAGCTTCTGGTTGACATGGTAAGCGTCCCAGAAGTGCTCATGACGTTTTACCTTTAGGGCTTTGGCTATCTCTTTAAAGATATAGGGTGTATAACCATGACCGCCGTCCGAATTGGTAATCAGGATAGTTTCTTCCTTGATGTCAAAGTGGTTATAGAGGTAGTCTAGCACTTGATCTCTCGTCAATCGATTATCTAAGGAGATAAACTCTTTTTTTCCCTGAAGTTCAAAGCGGTTACTTCCTACCTTTTTGCTTCCCGTGTGAATGACAAAATGAGAGAGATCATAGTTTCGACTAGAATCTTCCTGATCACTCGCTTTCACCATCACCCCATCTCCTTCAATATAAATCACATCGACAGGCTGCTTTTCTTGAGCCTCTTCATCTCCATAAAAGCGATAAGTTGCTTTCTCCTTCAGAAGTTCATCGCAAAGTTTGACAGCCTTCACAACAATCGGCTTGGTGATACGGATATGATAAGTCAACTGAATAACCTGGATGACCTTATCATAAGGCATCATGGTAGAGAGGCAGGCCACCTGGTACATAAACTCCCAGGAGAAGCGAGTGTTCTTAGACAAGCCTAGCTTCTCATCGACAGGCACAACCCACTCACCCCTTTTCTTCCAACGGCGGCGTCTGAAGGTTATTTCTCCAAAAAGTAAAAGGCAACCGTCCGCTCCATTGAGTGAATACAGGTATAACCTCTGGCTTTCATGATGGGAACCATCTCTTCATCGTACTGAACGATGCTCTCATAAACATCTTTCGCATTTTGCGCAAATAATTGATCCTTTAATTCTCTTTCATCAAAAAAACAGTCATTAACACTCTCCTTGAAAGTTAAATTAAAAATCTATTTTTAATCAATTTTTACCTCTTTTTCAACTAATAGACCTTAAATAAAAAGAGCCTCACTTTGGAATGAAGCTCATTTTCTTATTTTTTTCTTCTGGATAGAGTTCACCAGACGTTCAAAAGACTGGATAAGCAATCATTGAGCAGGGGATGACTAGGGAGAATAGCTACAATGGAGTCTGCTATAAAGGAGAAGTCCCCTGTAAAATGAACCATTATAGCAATAAGGGCAATAGGAAGAACCAAGACTGGTACAAACTTCAGAGCCAGCAGCCCTACAGTCAGCAAGAACAGCATGTTTAAGCCATAGGTCTTATAAAAGACAAAGACAGCCACCGCTGCCAGAAAGATGAAGAACAGTCGAACTAAGTTTTTCATATTCAGGATAATCATAAGCCTATCTCCTTACTTTTTAAGCTTTCGCTGCATCCTTTCCCACTCCCGAATGATCAGATTTTCCAAATAATCTGAAGCTGATTTAGCTTGATGGTATTCCACCAACTCCTCCAGCTTGTCATAGCGGACATCTTCGTGTAAGGAAAAAGGATAGCGGCCTTTCTTGTTATAGTTAGACGCAGCCTTTTTAGAGTTGCGGGTGCTCTTTTTGGTGTGTTACTCTCACTTTCTCAGGTGAGGGCTTAAAGGTTTCTTTTTACCTGGGCAAAACGATTTTCTGTCATACGGTTTCTCCTTCTAATACTCTTAATATATTTTTCATAGACATAATCCATATTATCATAAAACTTTCGATGAGCCTCTTTTTGACTGTCTGTCATCTTTTCACGTTGTTCAAAGACGCTTTGGCCAATGACCAAACTTTTAGCCATCAGTTCTTTCTCCTGGATAGAACCCAGATAAGCAGGATCTTCTTCCACAACTTCTAAAAACTGCTTACAGGTATCTGTCACATTTTGGCCAACGTACTTAATTTTATTGCCAATCAGATAAGGTTCCGCTGTGACATAACTCTTTTTAGAAATGACCTCGATTGCTTCATTCTTGATAAACTCAACAAATTTCTTCAGAGACAGCCAAGCCCGAAAACCGTTGAGAGAAGCATCGGATACCGCTAAGACCATATCCGAAACGGCAATAAAATTGGCCGTCACCAAACTTTCGTCATTATGGGTATCAATCAGGATCACATCAAACTGAGCGGCCAGCTCCTCATAGTGCTCACTAAACCACATAAAGAGTTGCAAGTATTTATTATTTCGACTGCCAAGATCCAGCTGCTCATCTGTTAGACGTTCATCTCCGCAGATTAAACTGAGATTTTCAGAAATTTGAACAATCTCATACTCTCCAGTCGTAAAAATATCATAAATGGTCTTTTCGCTGGTTACGTCAAAAGTGCGGGTTAGATTGCATTCCCAGGCGCCGTCAATTAGACAAACTCTCAATCCCTTTAGACGTGCCATCCAATCTCCCTCATTAAAAGTATCCGTGGTTTTCCCACCGCCGCCTTTTCCCAGATTTATTGTTTGTATCTTCATCTAAGACTCCTTTGCTTTTCATCATTTTTGATATTGTTCCATGCTTCTATTATACGACTACACAAAAGATTTGTCAACAAAAAATACACAATAAGTTATATAACTTATTGTGTATTTTATTATATACTTAATTGTTCGTTTTGTTATCTATTTTCTTACGTCAGAACTTAGCCAAATGTCGCTCCGATATTCCCGCCAATGTAGGCTTTCAATTGGATTTGATTGACTGTGGTATTGAAGTTTCCAATAAAATAACAATTCTCTTCATTCTCTTTAGTCAACACCACCAAGAATTGAACCACATCGTCACTCTCTGAAGGGCTGACTTCTAGTTTTGCCTTTTGATAGGTGTATTGATTGACTAAAATTGCCATCGCAAAGGTTTGTATCATAGCGTTATCGGTCATGGAGAGGTGATTTTCAATCGTCCCTTTTACATCAGCAAGAGTTTAGACTTTTGAATGTCCATCACTGCCTCATCAAAAGCCGCAGCAACTGATTGCGTTTGGACATCATCTGCTTGGCTATAGGGATGTTCCAGCTTCAATTTAGCTGTTCGATGGTTCTTTTCATCCACTGTCTCCTCTTCAGCCGGAGAAACTATTTCCTTCTTCTTTGAGGGCTCTGTCTGCTCTGTTTTAGGCTCCTCTTTTGATTTTTCTTTGGTCAAGTATCGGTAGATACCGACACCAGCTAAAGCGATTAAGAGAGCTGTTGCAATGATAAATACCATGTTATCTTTAATCCTTTTCTTCATTCTTGTTTCCTTCTATTTTCCAAATTTTGGTGACTTATTATCCGGATAAGCAAAGGTGGTAATCTCTGCCTTTTGTTGGGCGGGACTCCAAATCCGATAATCCCATGTGTAGGGCTTTTGGAAATAGTCCCATCCACTGATTGGCGTGTTTTGTTCAACAATCAGGATAGAACCATCTTCAAAGACATGGCAAACGATACCTGTATGCCCATAGCCGCCTCCTCCGTTTTGAGTAGAGAAGATAGCGCCCTTCTTAGGGGTTGTTTTGACGCTATTTCCGAAGATAGAAGCCCAAGATGACGCCTGGTCTTTCCCTGTTCCCTGAGACAGATCCAGAGTGACCCCAAAGATGATTTCCTAAGCTGATAGTTAAGTTTACACACTGGCCATCTAAGCTAGGCCCATAGCCTGTCACATACCAGCCTTGAGAAGAAGCATATTCCATCCCCAAACTCTTTTGGATCAATGATGTATTGTTTCAGACTGGCTGGAAGATTATCAGGACTATAGCCCCAGGCTGTTGCATCCCCTGGAACAGTTCCTGTCCCATCAGATACTCCACCTGAACTGTCATCATCGCTGCAATCAGTGTCGCTGTCGCTGGAGCTGTCCTCAGCTGAAGAAGTGTTGGGAGCTCCTGAAGCGGCTGTCGTTGTACTGCCCTTATAAGGTTTAGTTCCGTGAGCAGCAATAGCTTTGTCATCCAGCCACTTGTACTTCGTACCCAGAGTATCATACATAGCAAGCAGTTTAGTCTTATAAGTGCGATCTGTTGCCCAGCCACCGTCCGCAATCGCAGTCAAGGTACTCTTTCCATCTGTATTATTGATAGCGGCTGTGTAGAGGGTCTGGTGAGCCATGAACTCTGCCTTCCCTACAATCCCTGCATCATAGCTGGAAAAACCAAGTATAAGCTCCGCCAGTTCCATCTCCGACGTTGGCACCTGGCTTGGTACCGCTTAAGTCAACACTATCTTCCCCATAAGTCGCAAGCGTGACTGGGAAATTACTTTTACTAGAGGTTTTAACTCCGCCCATATTGTGAGCCATCCAAAAGGAGGTACCGTTTGGATTGGAAAAGTTAAAACCATTTTCTATCATCGTCTGAGTGATAGAAGCAGACGGTAGGAAACCACCTGCTTTCCAGGAGTTGATATAGGCTTCTTCATGCTTCTTAACAAAATCATCAATCGAGCCATCCCCTGAAGGGATTTCACCTGAAGAAGTAACCTGGGTATCAGAGCTAGAGCTACAATCTTTTGAGCTACTGCGATACACGGCACCAAATACTCCAGCCAATATACTTGTCAGCATCATCACCAAGATGATAAAAGCTCCTAGCGTGAGCCCGATTTTCCATACAAAAAGTTTCTTCACAGACTCCCTCTCTTTCTACCAGAGACCCAGGACTGTTTTTAAAAGAACATAGAAAATCAAAAAGATAATAAAGCCAATCGCAACCTTCTTGAGACTATTGATAAACTCCTGATCACGAGCTTTCTGAGCCTCTAACCGTTCAGGATCTGATTCTCCTTCAGAAGCAAAATAATCCCGTTCAGTTTTCATTCTGGTTTTTCTGATCAGCACATACTCATCAAATGCTTTTTTCTTACGTCCAAAAAATCCTAATCCATCGTTTTTGCGTGACATTCTTTCTTCCTTTCTGATTACTGGAGTCCACCATAGCGTTCTGTTTCAGGGGCTAACAGCTGCTGGTTAAAGACAATATTCCCTACGCTGGAAATATTCATGAACAGCTGACCTTTCGTCAGTCTTGGTAAAGTTTCCAATTCTGACTGGTTCATAGATCCTGATAACGCATTGGCCAAAAGCGGTACGCTGGTATCATCCGTTTGAGCAAATACCCGATACTGCATCAAACCAAAAATCCGCTGAACAGCTGTCACGTAAGGATCCTTATATGTAGCACTTCCTGACTCAAAGAGGATGCCTCGAAGGGAATTTACTGACAAGACCACGCCAGCGAAGTTCTCACCCATGGAGTCAATAATATCTGCCAGCAGTTTTACGCTACTTTCATACTTAGGGTTTATGAGAGTTTGTGCCTCAGAAATATTGACAATATAGTGAGGCATATCCATCTCGCTTTTCTCAGGTGAAGCCTTTAGGATCTGTTTGCATCGCTTCCCGTGGTTGACAATATCCGCCGAGACAAGAGACAAAACTGAGAAAATCTGCGCATTCAGCAAGTTTGGTATGGCTTTAAGCCCCGACAGGTCAAAGGTCACAACCTGCTCTCTTGAAATATCCTGAAATTCGGTTGTCCCTTCAAACATATCCGCATTGGTTGTCAGAAGCTCATTAAATGTATTGTAGATACGATTAACAGAGCTCAATTCAATCTTATTAGTATGCTTTTTACTCTGAAGCTTATCTTGATAGTCCTCTACGTACATCACAAAGTCAGACAAAATAGGGTATTCCTCCGCAACCAATTCGGTTGCCTTTAGCTTTTCAGGGTTCAACGTAGGATTACGAGCCCAGAGACCTTCCTCGATATAAAATTCGTTTAAAATCTGGCCAAGGCTAGTCAAGTCATCGCCAGTAGCTTCATCATTCAGCAATTTGAATATATTTTTGAGCTTCTCAATATGCAGGTTGTACGATTTCTTCTTGTCTACCTCCGTTCCTTCTTCATTCGTTACAGTCGGAAAGACCTGAAAGATATTGATCCGATTAGCTTCACCTGAGAGGTCTAAAATCAGGCCGTGTTGTTTACGGGTCTGATCCAGAAACGTGCCATTGGCATCAAAATTTCGGATGAAATTGCCTTTGGCATACAGGCCATCTGTATGTTTGAGAAGAAAGGAGCGCTGGCCCATTTTAGGGTTGCCAGAGATAATCATAAAGGAACGGGTTCGACGTTCATCCCGTTCTAAGAAATTAAAGTTGACGGCTCCTCGGGTTGGCGTCCAACCCATATAGACGCCTCGTTTATCTTCCAATTTGGTATGATTGAAGAAATAGCCACCTGCCAGGTCATGTGCCTTAACAGGGATCCCACGGCGACGGTTAGGAAGGTCAATCTGATACTGAGCTGGGATAAACGGAGCATGGTACTCAAAGTCCAGTTCACCTGAGAGGATGGTTGATTTAAAGTTAGAGGTCTTGTCTTTTATCTCCTCCACCTTGCGGAAAAGCTCTTCCTTAGTCGAAGCGGAAACAAAGATTCTCACATACATTCCCAACATAGAGATGTTTTTCTTTGTTATTTCACGGTTCAGCTCCTGCAAGTCTTGGATTTCATCCAATTCTTGTTGGTTAGCCGTTAACTTACTATTTCCTGTGATACGGGTTGATTTTTCCTCAATGGAGTCTGTAATTTCTTGACGAAGTACCCTGTTGTTTTCTCGATAAGTAGAGAGAAAGGCTCGTGTTCCAGGGATGAGCATGAGATCGGATAACCAGAACTGGTCAAGATCTTCAGATGGATATTGATAAATGTGTAATACGGTATGATAGCCGTCCCCACTCGTCCAACAGCGGTCATTACTAGCAAAATCAATATTTCCTTGGGGTTGGATTTGGCTGAGAAAAACTAAGTCATAGCCATCCGCTTTCAGTTGGCGTTGGCGGCGTTTTGATAATTCTGGCATAAGAACCTCCTATACTTTTTCGTTCATGTTGTTAAATTGCTTTATAATCTGGATTTTCTTTGTCTTTGTCACTTCCTGCGGAACAAAGTCATTATTCCCGTAAGTTTTCGCTTTACGCACTAACTTATCCAGTTCTGATGTCGTTGGAGCAAAAAAAGCCAAAGTATAAATTCTGTATTATAGATTTCCTGTTGAATATTTTTCCTCAGTTTGGATTTGAGAGATTAACCATTCTTCACGGTCTTTCAGCTGCAAATACCGTCTTTCTTCAGGAAGAAACTTCGCTTTCTCTTGGCGAACCAGGCTCAGATGATGCCTAAGATCCATAATCTGCGTATCCGTATTGGTGGGAAGCGTTGTGGTTTCGACCTGAATATCCGTATTAAAAATCTGTCAGCCATTTTTCTCAAAAATTATCCAAGGTACGGCGGATTTCATTATAAGAAAGGGAACCTAGGTCTTTACCTGGTATTTCCAGAAACTGTAAATAGCCAAAGTCCACTAGTTCAATATAGGCCTTCTGATTATTGATAATCTTTTTTTGTATCCAGAAGCTCGACGCAGGAGTGGAGATCAAAGTATTCCTGTTTAAATTCTTTAGCTTGGCGGATTTGGCGCCCCAAAGGGCGTTTCTCCTGAGGGGCTGATGAGTGATGTTTTAGTGCCATTGGTGGTTTTCCTCCTCTTTCTTAGATCGTTGGTAATTGATACTGATATAGCGTTTGCGACGGCGTCTGAAGAAAAGATACATACTCTGCCAATTCTTCTTCCCGCCGTTGGTTGGCAAAACTAAATATAGACACATGAGAGGCGTTAGAATGATAAAAGCCAACAACTGAAGCCACTGGCTCGTCGGAAATATCTTCGTGCCAATAGAAAGAGCCGCAACCGCTGAACCGCCGACAAAAACAATATCTGCCATGAACAGCCCGATGATTTTAACTTTCGCATTGATGTCCCTAGGGACACCGTACTTTTCGTTCATATTTTCTTCTCCTTTATCATTGATAATCCTAGTGTAAAGGATAATTCAAAAGCGTGCTCTAAGGGGACAAGTCACCGCAGCAACCCTTTTCCAGCTGGAAGATAACGGATCTATAATAGCTATAAAGTTATATATCTTTTTATACATTTTATTACACACTGTCTGACAAATAGAACGGCAAAAAAGAGCCTCACTCCTGAGACTCTTTCACGATAGTGAAGAAGGATTCTTCAGATAGAATGGTAATCTCCTGCCCTTCCTCTATTCGCTTCAAAACGGCTTCATATTTCTTAGAGCGGCGATCAGTTTAAAGAGATCCAGTTGCTTATGTCCCGCTACTAAAATTTGTGTTTGAGCGGACACATACCCTTGAACGGTAGCTCCTCTCTCAGTGAGAAAGGCTACTGCTTCATTTCGGGTCAGTGGCCTCAAGCTTCCTGTGATGACCACCACTTTATCTTTGAGCTCAATCATAGTCACTTACTCCTCTGTTTCGTCAATCTCGGCCCCTCTGATATGACTTTGGCCTTGCATTCGTTGGCCTGCCTGCTGCATCTGTTGGCTCATATAGTTCATCTGGGACATAGACTGCTGGAAGTTGCTTTTCGCAGGTGAAGGGTTTGGAGGAGGTGTTGGATCACTCACTCCCTGAAATGATGCTTCTTCTGATGGAGTTGGAGGTACCGTCGGATCCGTCACTCCGCCACTTGGTGAAAGGGAGCTTGCATCATCTGAGAAGAGCGGTTCTCCACCATATTGACCTGAAGGGTTCAAAGTATAGTCACCATCTCGACTAAATCCTGGCTCAGGGACAACGGCATCATTTTTCAGCCCCTTATAGACTGCATTTTGAGCATTTAAGGCTTTCTGATCAAGATTATCCGTCACTTCTTTAAGCTTGCCAGCTCCCTGTTTGGCCATGGCATCCGCCAAATCTACCGCATTGCTTACACCGCCTTGGCCGTGTTCCAAAGACCTTGGTCTTTGACGGCATTAGCCATACCTCTTAATCCGCCGCCAGTCGCTGCCAGGCTATTGCCAAGAACTTTACTACCTGTCACCACGGCACCTGGGACTTTCTTAGCCATATCTACACCGAATTGACCAGCGCCAACCGCTCCATGAGCTAGGGCACCTGCACCAGTCGCAAAGGCATTCCCCATCATCATGGCTCCAAGAAGTTGTTGTGCGGTGTCGCTGTGACCTGTTGAGACTCCCAGCCAGCGTTCAATCATGCTCACTCCTTGCATAGCTGCAAAGAAGACTCCGATATAGACAAGCCCAGCAGCCAAACATTGTTCCCACATATTTAAGCCATCGAAGAAACCACCTGATAGCTTGGTAATAGCAGAAACAGATAGGGTAGGAAGGTCACGACAGATCTCCAGCGTCACCCGCATGATGACAACTTCAAAGAAAATACCAGCGAAGGCTCCAACGATTGTCCGAAGCAGCTCTTTATACTTCTTAGAATTTGAAAGGGATGAATAGCCCTGAATTGGCGAGATCATCGCTTCAACGATGATGTCAAACACTGATTTTACAAATTTTATTGACATACTAACCAATAGAACAATCAGAATAATATATTGCATAAACATTCCAATCCAATTTACTTTATAGCGTAGATAAACTGACTCGAAAGCACTCAGTTGACTGATAAATCTATGCTCAGTGATTGTTTCAACGCCGTTTTGACTGGAATCAAGTTTATGAAGGAGGAGACCTTTGATACCTTTGTGTTTTTTTTCCATATCATCTAACAATTTAGTATTAGTGGTTCCAAATGTCGCTCCAAAATCAATTCGTGTCGCAAAGTCAGCAGTATCTCTTTTATCTGTACTATCAGTAATCTTATTTACAGGCTTAGAGCCCTTCTTTATTGGTTTTATATAACCATACGAATCCATCGGAAATAATTCAGTTGAAAAATCATTATCTATCAACACTTTCAAATCTACCACATTATTTTTCATTGGTTGGATAGATAAAGAAGAATATTTCTCACTTCCACTCGGAGCCTCACTAGACACAGTTTGAACTGACATAGCATCTTGCGCCACTACTGAAGCAATTGAGGTTAAAGCCATAGGCAAAACAGCCGTTACAAATGTCACCAAAAGAAAATTAGTAATGACTCCCTTATATTTAACGGGCTTTGTAAAGACACCTGTAATAGCCGAAACGACTAAAATTAAGCTGAATATAACGGTACCTAAAAGTTGAAACCAATGAAAGAATTGTCCTATAACTGTATTAGTGTCTCCTAAATAACCAAATAATCCAAACAGTTTAAACATATTATTGAAAACATGTTCAAGACTAGCTGAAATCTGATAAAGAGCTTTAGCTATACCTCCTGGGAAATAAGCTAAGAAAGCCATGAAAGCAGGGGTTGGCTCTAAATAGTTACTCCAATAAGAATAAAATGTAGCTAGTTTCTCCGCTTTCTCACCACTCAAATCTCCGTTTATATCTCCGACTACATTCATGAAATCAGAAAAAGTTTTGTATTCCAATAAAAGCACCTACTTTCTTTTTGTTTCCTTTAGTCTAAAGGATAATCAAAAAACATGCTCTAAGAGGACAACTCAGTGTAAAAATAAAAAGCCTCAGAGCACCTGAGACCTTTTTAAAATTATTCAGTTTGGCCTTTAAAATCATAATAACCATAATCACGTTGGCTTCTACTGAGCTCAAATATTCTGATCTTTTTCCCGCCATCTGATAAAGCGATTTGATATGCACCTTCTGAATCTTTGACAGTAGGTTTTGGTTTACGTCCAGTTATAATCGTAAAATTATCTGTATCTTTTAAATCACTTTTCCAAACTGGTAATAACCCCTTTCGTATCAGAAGGAATATCATTTTTTTCCCAAAACTGAAAAAAATAGATTTTTCTCACCATTAGAATTAGTAATACTGTTCTCTTTTTTTGTTAAATTCTAATACGTCTCCTCCTTGAATAAACATCAAACCTTGATAACTTGAAGACTTAGAATATCCAGTATAACTATCCTTCAATTCTGTTTTTCACAATATCTTCAGCGGATTTTTGGCCGCAGGCCACAAGGAGCACAGCCATGAAAACCTAGCAACATAACACCAAATATCTTTTTCATTTTCATGAGTACTTCTCCTATCTTTTATTGAGTTTATTATAGCAGATATGTCTTGTTTATGCAAAAGGTATATAACTTATTATACAATTCATTGTACCTCATCTTACATCACATCATCTGCAAACAGATCCTCATATTCATCCATATCCTCATACTGATAGCCGTCATAGAGAATTTCTTCAGCTGCAGCCGCAATCATTTCAGCTGGAGAGGAGAATTGCTGGTTAGGAGACGGCTTCCCTTTTTGATAGCGAGTCGCTAATTTGGCTGTTTCTCCACTGTTTGAGCCAATCCGATTGCTTAGTGCTCTCCGCCAGTCAATGATATTATCAAAGCTCCTCTGAGCTCCTACAGCTATTTCTTGCAGGTCAAGATTGCGGTGCGGACTTTCCACTGGAATATCCGCAAAAGTCATAGACTGGTCAAATTCTTCCTGAAGGAACATGTATCGATACGGAAGACTGGTCTTTTCGTGCAAGAAGATTGGATCTGTTGTCACTTTACGGCCTGCATTATCCCGTCCTTTGACTCCACGCAGAATGACCGCTTCTCCCTCTTGGAGCTTCGCTAGCTGCGTTGGCGTCAGCAATTCCTGACGTGGATTTTCAATCGTTACGTTTGGATTGGCTTCATCCAAGATATTACTGGAGCGGCGACGTTTGGTAATTGTGCGATAGCCAAGCGCTTTACTAAAGGTTGAGTTCGTATCCTCAGACGTAGACTTAATATAAATCTGAAGCGAACAGTTATCCTTGATAGTTTTAGCTGTGTTCTCACCATATTTATCAGTCAGCTGTTCCAAGTTTTGGATCCACAAATAGTATAAAATATTCTGTCCCAAACAGATGGAGATTTTTGTATCCATGTGAGGGATGGCAGGGATATTGGTAAACTCATCCAGAATGTGAAGGATGCGGTTCACACATTTTCTCCCAGCGGACAAAGCCATCTCATAATTAGCATTAAAGAGCTGGTCAAGAAAGAGCGACACAATACTATTGTACTCGGTACGATTAGGCGGTGTCACCAGATAAATGATGGTTGGTTTGTCAGAGTAAATCAACTCAACATCTTCTTCCTGAAGCAAGTGACCTGCTTGTTTATCAAGCACTGTTACTTTGATAGAGTCCAGAACTGGTTTCTTGGTGTACTCATCCAAATAGATGACATTGCTTTGGTTGCGATAGACCTTTTCAGCTGAGAAACGATAAATCTCCTTTTCAAAACCAAGGCCATTATTCGGATGGTTGAAGTCAATCGTAACGAGAAATCGATCTGGCAATTTAGGCTCAATAACATAGGTCAAATATCCTTCACCATCGACCAGAGCCGTTGCTTCCTTCACGTAGATGCCCTTCCCATCCGCTGAAGAGATGGAGACCTTAGCCGTTTGATGCGCAAATTGATTAGAGATGGCGTTAGCTGTACTAGATCGAAACTTTACGGATAAGCGACGTGGGAAACCGATAGACTCCAAATCAATCGAGTTTTTTTGGAGGTGAGCTTGGCGATATTGTCTTGCAAGAATAGGTTAATCCCTGACATCATGCTTGAGTAAACATTCCCTTGGTTTCTTCAGCCGCAAAATCGGACGACCTGAAGTTGAGGTCAGCCATTTCCCGAAACTTCGAGAATTGACGTTGATTGATACTTCTCAGATTATCGAAATAAACCGTAATTTTAGATTTTTTTGTCAACTGTTGGTCTTTCATCGGGTTCTCAACTACTTCTCCCATTTCATCCACCAAGACTTCTTCAGATCCTAAGTCCGTCAAAAATTTGGCGATATTTCTAACGGTCACAGTATCCCAGGCATCAGTCTCTCCATTTTTAAAAGTCTCATTGGCTCGATCAATCAAAGCCATCGCAATGGCATTGAAAAGAGAGATAGAGGTATCTTCCCAATATTTAGCGTTTCCATTTCCCGTACCTGGTTTGGTCTTGCGATAAATCGCTTCAGATACTGCATTGACACGAGTTTGAGTTTTTTCATAGTAGCCTTTTTTAGCGGCTGCAACCGCTAAAGCCAAAGGATTATAGGACATTGACCAATCCATGCTCTGAAAAGACAAGACATTGACATCATAGCCACGGCGGCGCATCGTCTTATACGAAGACTGATAGTGCTCTCCTTTTGGATCCCCTAGTATCATTGAGGGTGGAATAGCTGCTCGGCTGTTAATATCCGTAGTTGTTGTAATGGCACTTTCTCCTTTTCCAGAACGGGTTGACCCAATCCCCAATAAATTAATAGGCTTATCCTCGATGTAGTAGTCCCCAGAAGGGGTAGCAAGCATGCCTAACACTCGCTCAGATTTGAGTAAATAACGGCTAAATCTGCGATTTTGCCAAAGCATTTGGGCCCCTAGAGTGAGTCCTGATAAATTTTTTCTAGTTTCATGAAGAACGGGCGCACCACCTTCACCTGGGAAGATTTCTGTCTTGTTCGGCACTTTCTTGTATTGTCCGTGGACCTCCTTAATCGTCGCAAAACGATCATCTCCTTCCTCGTTGTTATTGTAACTGCGATATTGCTCGAAATTAACCCAAGCCGATTTCCAGGCAATAATCAAGCTGACAATCAAAAGCGGAAAAGCAAGAATAGGCGCTAGGACAAAGACTCGGACGTTCAGGAGATTTTGGATTAAGAGGCTGCCTGTATCAAATTCAGCCATTTGACTATTGTCTTTTAAGGCCATCACTGCAAAATAAAGATAGCGAATAGCAGCACGCAAGACCGTCACTCCATAATTAGTAGTCATAAAAGCAATCAGACTGAAACCCAGCCCCATGAGGACTAAGCTACGGTAACTATTGAAATACAAGATCGGCTTCATCTCTTTATCAAATCGCTTTCGCTCTTGTTTAACAAAAGGCAAAAAGTAGACTATCCGAAAAAGTAAATTTCCAAAGAATAAGAAAGTAAAAGCTGGGATGATCTCCACCAATCGCTTGATAAAAGTCAAGATACTGTTCAAGAACCCTCTCCAGTCAATTTTTTCTTTCCTTATGACAATTGCTTTAACCTTACTCCATTTTTGGACAATTCTTATCTTGATAGTTGTTCTATTCTGATAGGCTTTTGTGAGTTGCTTCAAAACTCTCCTGATTGATGGCCGCTGCCATTTAAACACCTGGAAAAGAAGATAGCCTAGGAAAGCTAAAATAATCAGTAAGTTGAAATGATTGACTTTGAGCAGCTGGATTATGGTGTAATAGATCACCTCCAACCAATTATTATTCATTCACTTCACCCCTTTCTATATCATGAACAATCTTTCTGTCATAGAAACTGGAATAAAGAAAGATTTTGAAGCGCAGCTCTGGACTGGCTTTTTGGTAACGATACAAATAATGATGAAGCCAATCTTCCAATCCCAGCTGTATAGTTGCCAGAGAGCAAGCTCTCCCCTGCTTCAGATAATTTTCAGCCTGAAGAGAGTCAGCTATCAAATCATCTGCTAGTAGTTCTGTTTGTTGTTTTGCCATAGGCAAAACTCCTTTCCTTTTGATTTACTCCTTTAGTATAAGGGATAATGAAAAAACATGCTCTAACGGGACAAGTCAGAGGAAGCCTCTTCCCCAAGTGAAAGGGACGCTCATTAGTAAATAAATTGTTATATAACTTTTTGTGTAACTTATTATTTAATATTTTGTTCTATTACCCACGAAACAGCGTTTATTTTAGGGCTTTCTTCTTCATGGATAACTGGTCAGCTTTCAAACAAAGTCTTAGAATAGCTCTCTCATCATGCAATAAAAATAGCACCTGGCTTTTAAAGCCAAGTGCTGCACTGAACTTTAGAAAGGTTCATCAGCATCCATTGGGATAGGGTAAGCTGAACTTCCTTCAGCTTCTTGATGAGTTGGAGCTAGTTCAGACTGGAAAATATTAGTTCCTGGAACTTGAGCTTGACGACGCTTGACCGCTGCATCTTTACTTTCCAAGAAGGTGATCCCGTCAAACTGTGCAGGAGCGATATACTGATAAGAGCGGCGCTGACCGCCTTTACTGGTATAGCTCCGCTGGATAATTTCTCCCTTCAGCAAAATAGGAGAGCCTTTAGAGAGGCTTTTTGCCATCACTTCTGCTTGTTTTCCGTACATTTGAACGTGGAAGAAGCTAGGCGTTGGCTTGCGGTTCTCATCCAGGAGACTGGAGTCACACACAAAATCAAATTTGAAGCTGACATTCCCATTAGAAGTTTTACCAACTGCATCTTGAGGAATATCAGAGACACGACCATCAGCTATAAATGTTTGCATAAGCAATTGTCCTTTCTAGGCTTCTTTAGCCTCACGGAGTTTCTTCAAGAAGAAAGTACTTACACCCAGCAACAAGCTTCCAAGGACAGTCAACAGACTTCCTTTATCACCTGTAGATGGAAGAGTGGTCATCTTTCCTGCTTGATCTGTAACTGAAATTGTTTATCTGAATTAACTGTAGCCCCAACTACTTCAGGGGCCACCGTTTGAGTGGAACCATCCGCAGCCGCAATCACGACTTGGCTATTTTGTGTAGAGACAATTTGATAGCCCGTGTTCGTAAAAATTGGTTCAGCCAGAGACACGTTAGAAACAACTTGACCAGTCACCTGAGAAGTTGTTCCTACCTGATTAGCTCCCACGCTGGCAGCTGTTTGAGCAGAAATAGTAGGGGCATCCTGATTAGTAGGTGTCGCGGGATCTTTTGATTTAGGATCTTCAGCAGTCTGACCTTTTCCATCAGCTGGAAGCGTTTCTGAAGAAGAAGATGTTGTGTTGCCTCCTGGCTTAGTTGGTTCCTCCGTTGAAGTTGGAGGGATGTTCGGGTCACTTGGTGTTATTGTACTTGGAGGGGTACTTGGCTGTGACGGTTCAGATGGCAGCTGAGCTCCTGGGGTAGTCGTTCCATCAACGGGACTTGTTTGATCCGTTGAAGATGGGGTTTCTGTCGGCTGCGTCACACTGGTACCTGGTTCAGCTGAAGGGGCTGGAACTGTTACTGAAGGACTGGAACTGTTGTCTACTGGAGCGACATTCTCAGCAGCAAATACAGCGCCTGCCTGACTCAAAACTATTGTAGAGATGGCTAGACTAGCTAAAAGTTGTTTCTTTTTCATAAGATATGTTCCTCTTTCATTTATTTTTTAGGCTTGAGATAATCTGTTTCTTTCGGTTCTGTGATGACCACATAGCCGTAAGTGCTAGATTTATCTTCTTTGACAGAAAAACTCAAACGGTGATTAGAAGCTTCTTCACCTTGTTTAACAGATAAGACATAGGTTGCTTGATAGCTTTTCTTTTCAGCATCATACGTGATTTTTTCTAAGATGACAGACTGCAAAGTACCCTCTTTAGGGTTGGTGTACTTGGCATCTCCAGCATCTAGAAACGTAGCCAGAGCTTCCTTATTTCCTGAATAATAGTTTGGCAGGAAATAGCGATTGAATACATCTACCTGGTGTTCAGTAGCTACCAAGTGTTGTTCTTGCTTCAACTCCTGGTAAAGATACTGAAGCTGCTCGTTTTGTTTGGTTAGGCGGCTGATAGATAGCATTGACAAGCTCAAAGCTCCTACCGTCAAAATTCCTATCACTCCCAGCAGGAGATAAACTCTTTTCAGATTGACTGGCTGAGTTGTCACCTGTTTTGAAGAAGCCGTCGCTTGAGGCTCCCGTGGAGCTGTAGAATAGGAACTTCTCACAGGTTCCACCGCTTCACCTTCAGCTGGAAAGAGAGGGAGGGCCGACTCAGGAATACCTAAGCTTTGTCTGTAAATAGGGTACACTTGATTTTCAAAGTATTCCTTTTTATCTGAATGAGTATAATTTCCAAAAGCTTCATTTGTCATAATCGCCTGGATTAATGGGATAAGCAAATTTTGATAGCTTTGGCCAATCACAAAGGGACTGGCAAATACTTCTCCCTCGGAAACAGCTTCTTTCCCTTCCAGGTGACAAACAGCTACCTTCTGAAAAACAAATTCTCCATAGGCTTTTTTCAGTTCCTGAAAGAGCAGCTCTGCCGTCAAAAAACTCACATAAGGAAGAGAGTCTTCAACGGGGATCTGTCCTTCTGGCAGATGGCTATTATCTAACCCTTCAATAATGCCAAGCAGCTCATTGTCATCCTCAGGAGATTTACCTTCCTCCCAGGTAAGCTCTAAAAACAAGTCATCCGTCATCAAGCATTTTTTGTTTTTTTGAAACGGGCTAAATGCCATAGGTTCTGACTCCTTTCTTAGCTTTTCACAAAGCTAAAGCCCCACTCCACGATACTTGGGCCAGCAGCTACTGCGATAATACCAATAGCAATAGCCACCCAATGTTTTTTGATAGCAGCCTTCATTTCACGACCGCCCAGACCATAGGCAAGCCCAGTCGCTACAATTGCCAGACCAAAGGTGATAATCCCAATTCCCTGGATCTTTGAAATTCCCTGTTGAGCGAGATTTTGAGTTTTGGCGAATGGATCATCTGCATAGACAGGAGAAGCCAGCAGCCCAGTCAAGAAGAGAGATAAGGTCAGAAAAAAAGGTTTTGTTTTTTGCTTAATGGTTTGAAGAGTGTTTGTCAATTTTTGTTTCATGTGAAATCCTCCTTAAAATTATTGACATCTTTAGTGTAAGAGATAATGAAAGTTTTCGCTGTAAAGGGACAAGTCACTGTAAAAGAAGTATTTTTTTCAGCTGAAAGAACTTCTGGGGGCTCTGTCACATCAAAATGAAGTTGGCGCTGATCGACACGGTGACTGCCATCTGGAGCCTCACCCTCTACCCAAACATGGATATTGTAAGATTGAGTCGTTTTATTGAGGCCTAGGCTTTTAGCAGAAATAGGAGCCAAGACTTTTCGCTTAATCAAACGTTCCAGTGGACGGGCCCCGTTTCTAACATCTGTTCCCACGTCGGATAAATAAGCAATCAAGCTAGAGTCATAGGATAGAATGAGATTTTGGCGTTTCATCCGCAACGCAATCTCTGATAGATTTTTCTCCGCAATTTCTTCAATAACATCACTTTCCAGCAGATTGAAAATCAGTTTATTTTCAATACGATTTAGATATTCAGGTCGGAACTCTCTCTGGAGTACATTTTCCATACTGCGTTCAAACTGTTGGCGTTCCCGATCTGTCAGATTTTTAAAGTTACCTTTCAGTTCCGCCTTATCAATGATTTTCTTCGCCCCAACGTTTGTCGTCATAATCACAATCGTATTTTTAAAACTCACAAGGCGGCCTGTGGCATCTGTCAGACGGCCATCATCTAAGACCTGCAAGAAGAGATCTAGCACCTCACCATCTGCCTTTTCAATTTCATCCAGCAATAGCACACAGTAAGGTTTCTGTTTGACTCCTTCAGTCAGCTGGCCCTTTGTTCTGGTTCCTCTATTACCAATCAGTTTGGCCACGTCTTCCTTTTGTTTATACTCAGACATATCAAAGCGCAGCATGGCATCTTCATCATCAAAAAGTGCCTCTGCCACTGCTTTTGATAATTCAGTTTTTCCGACTCCTGTTGGGCCAAGAAAAAGGAAAGATGAAATTGGTTTATTTTCATCCTGAAGCCCTGCTTGAGCAATCGTAACAGCATCTACCACAGCGTCAATAGCTTCATCTTGGCCTTTGACCCGTTTCAATAGCTTTTCTTTAAAGCCGGCTAGGCGTTCATTATCACCTTTTAGAATGGTGGTAATCGGGATCCCCGTCTTATTTTTCAAGACCTGGGCAATTTCTTTTTCAGTGACCAGCTCTTTGTTTTCGGCTGAGGAAATGGTGGCAGCCTCGTCAATCAGATCAAAGGCCTTGTCAGGCAGGAAGCGGTCTGTAATATAACGAACTGAGAGCCTGACTGCCGTTTCTACGGCAGCTCGACTAATTTTGATGCGATGAAAGTCTTCATAGATTACCTTAGCTTGATCAATAATTGTGATCGCTTCAGGAATTGTCGGTTCTTCAACCATAACTTTTTGAACCCGTCGTTCCAAGGCTCGGTCTGTTTCCACGTAGTCGTGAAATTCGTCTAATGTGGTAGCCCCAATTAACTGGAGCTCCCCACGTGCTAGGGCTGGCTTGATAATATTTCCAGCGTCAAGAGACTCCCCGTTTTGGCTTCCCGCCCCAACAATAGTATGAAATTCATCGACAAAAAGGATATTTTGGCCTTTGGTAGCAATCATTTCTTGAATGATGTTTTTAAATTTAGGAATAAAACCACCGTCGTCACCACTCATTAGACTGGAGAGCTCCAAAGAACGGACAGTTAAGCCTTTTAGATCATTTGGCACCTGATCTCTTAAAATGGCTAAAGCAAGCCCTTCTACAATAGCAGTCTTCCCAACGCCCGCTTCTCCAACCAGAATTGGGTTATTTTTAGTTCGCCTGCGAAGAGAAGTAATGACATTCTGGATTTCCTCATCTCGTCCGTAAACCTCATAATCTGCTTCTTTTTTAGCAATTTTAGCCGATAAGTTATCCGTGTATTTTTCCAAAAATGGAGTTTTCACCATGTATCAGCCCTCCCTTCTTTGGCCTGCTCAATTTGAATTGTTAATTTATCTTTAATTGCATTTACAAAATCACGCGGATTAATCGCTCCCTCTCCAATCTGGGAGAGAAAAAGTTCCCAGCCTCCTGTCGTTTCAGGATTGGAAATTCATTATCCCATAGATAGTTAATCAGCAAGTACCCCTTATCTGTCGGAAAGAGCTGATCCGTTTTCTTATCCTTTTCCACATAACCACGGGATTGAATTGTTTGAATGACTGCCCCACGTGTCGCCTGTGTTCCTAGACCGTATTTAGGAAAGACGTGGCCAATCAGTTGGCTCTCCGTCAGTCTTTTAGGCGGCTTTGTCACACCATCTACAATCGTTATCTGGCAAGCTACTGAATCATCCACCCGATAATTTGGCAACTCTACATCTTTCTTGACAGGCAGATCACTCCATTCTATCCAGCCTAGATCTAGGGTTCGTTTGCCTTTTGTTTGAAAGACTTGCCCCTTATTTTCCAGCTGAACCGTTGTCGTTTGATACCGACAGTCACCCGCAAACATCAAAATAGATCGTTTGACGACTGCCTCATAAATCAATCGTTCTTCTGGAGAAAGTCTCAGGAGGTTAGGGATATTTTCTGTCGGAACAAGGGCATAGTGGCTGCTTTTAGCTACCTTAGCAGAGTTTACATAAAAATCCCTAGGCTCTAAGAAAACGGGCTTAAAATGGCAATGAATAGTGTCCTGATAGCTGGATAGGTATTGCCTCAAATAATTAAATTCATCTTCAGTAATAAAACGACAATCTGGACGAGGATAAGACAAGTATTTTTTCAAGTACAGCCCTTCAACCAGCCTCTCCGTTTTCGTTGCTTCAAACTTCCAACGTCTAGCCGCATAGCTTTGTAGGTCAGAAAGATTGAAGAGTGCTGGAGCAGGCTTTGCCTTCTCTTCAGCTTCAACTGAAGAAACGAGAGCTACATCAGCAAGGCTCCTAGATAGTTCCAAAACTTCGTCACTATTTGTGAATTTATCTTTATTAGTAAAAACCACCTCATTTTCTTTATCTTCCAGCTGAAGCTTCCAGTAGGTTTGTGGGACAAAGTTTCGAATGGCCAGATCATTCTCACAGATCAGACGAACTGCAGGGGTTTGAACACGGCCAACCGATAAACTATTTCCCTTTTCTTTAGAAGCACTCCCTGTTTTTGAAGGTTTAGCGTGGCCATTGGAGATAAATTCATCCCTACCAGCCAGTCACTTTGTGCTCTAGCTTCAGCTTCTAAATAGAAGCTGTATGTTTCTTGAGGATCCCTCATATTCTGAAAGGCTCTCTGTAGAGCTCTTGTTGTCATGGAATTGACCCAGAGACGCTTTTTAATTTTCGCTTTACCTTCAGGAATATGAGATAAAATGGAGTAAGCTATTCTCTCCCCTTCACGGTCAGCATCCGTCCCTATAATCACTTCATCCGCAGCCAGCACCTCTTCATAAATTCGTTTAAATATTTCTTTTGAGGTACGGTCTTTTTTGAGAAATTGCTTAAAAGAGACATCAACCAAGGGGAGTTTAGTTAAATCCCAATTATCTTTTGGAAGCCCATATTCAAATAAATGACCTTCAGCGGACACTATATGCACTTCACCTGAAAGAAAGGGTGTCTGTTTGATAATATGAACTTTCTTTCTTGTCGTGAAGGTTCCTAGTGCCTCTGCATAATCTAAGGCTTGACTTTCTTTTTCAGCCAGAATAACTGTTAGCATCTTTTTCTCCTTCCATTTGTTTTACTTCTTTAATGTAAGGGATAATGGAAAAAAACGTGCTCTAAGAGGACAAGTCGTCGCACTCAACCTTTCCCAGCTGAGAAAAGTCCGTTTTTTTTGTTCAATAAGTTATATAACTTATTGTTTATCTTCTTAAATAAGAAAAGGCGCTCCGCATAGGAAGCGCCCTGACTGTTAAGGCTTCAGCCCTTTAGTTGGGCTTTTGGGAAAATTTGGCAATTGCCCTCTTTCTTTGGGAGGTTCATAAGGTTTTGTGTGATGTTCAATATGTTTGACCATTTTTGAGACAGTCTGATGGATCCGTTTCATGGACTCTGCCAGCTGCTTATCATCCAACTGTGTTAGATTTTTTGTCCAGCCAGCCATGTAATCGATGGCTGCCTCGCTGGTGTCTAAACCAAAATGCTTCGACACTAAGTGACTGGTCATTTCAGCTTCTAGCTCCTTACGAGGAGTTGATACATTTTCCTTGTAATAATTGGTAAATTTTGGATTATGGAGTGTGGCATGTGCCAACTCATGAATAGTTGTTGCAATTTGTTCTCCTGGTAAATTATTAGGGTTCAGAAGAATTTTTTGTTCTCCTGGATAAAAGGCCCCTTTAGCATTGCCTAGCTCATGAACCTCATCCCGTAACAGATGAACTCCTAAAGCCCCTGCATAATCACATAGACCATCTAATACCTCTTTCGTTTTTACTTGATCAGTGTCAAACTGGTATTGACGGTTTGGCATAGCCTTTGGATAGCTCTCTGGTTTCAAGGTTGTTTGAGAAAGTTCAAACACCTTGTAAGTGGTGAACTTAGGAAGCCCTGTCTCTTGGTCTCTCTCCTGGAATTGAACCACCCTCAGCTTTCTTTCCTTCAGCAAAGCTTTCTCTTGTGGTGTCGCTTCTGAAATCTTCTTGAATTTCGGATTGCCTTTACTGTTCTTAACCTGGTTTCCCTGATCATCCAGGACGGGGATCATTTTAGCCATGAGAGGACGGAACAGAGTAATCTGTGCCTTCTCACCTGACTTCACAGACAAGCCCTGGTGAACAACTTCTTTCGTCTCACCTGTCCGCTTATTGGTATAGGTGTTCCTGGTCTCAATGACATCTTCAGGCTTAATCCCTAATGTTTTCCCTAGTGCCTGCCACTGGTTATACGTCGCCACTGCATTGGCCCCTTGCCATTGATCCTGGATAAGCGCCACGTTTCTTGGGGAGAGCTGTGGAAATTTACTCATAAAATCCATATACTCAGCCAAGGATTCAGGAGAACGGGTAAACTCCCTGATTTTTTGAAAGGCGATTTCACTCAGTTCATGAGGTGTGACCTGGCTGTAATCAATTTCTCCTGGAGGCTCTTTAGCTAGAGCCACTTCTTCAGCTTCTTTTTGATTATCTGCTAATATTTCATTCACCCGTAGATCCAGTTGGCCCTTTGTTTCCTGCTTAGGAGAGCGAAATTCTCTTTCTTCAGAAAGGGAGGCTGTCAGATCTATTTCTGGAGCAGTGAGTGAATTTTGAGGATTGTCAGCCTCTTGAGAAATTTCTTGATTAAGGGCCTGATTTTCCAACTGAGAAAGGACATTCTCATCAATGTTAGCTAGTATCGGTTGACCTTTTAGACGACGATAGCCCAATCCTAACATTTGTGAAATTGGCTTAGTTTCATCACCAATATTATATCGAACCCCCTCTTTAATCACTTCACCCCCTGGAGCATAAATATCAAACTTGATTTTAGGAATATTAGTTTCAGTATTGTTTGTGTTTTCTTGATTAACCTTGTATAGCTCTCTAGAAAAGTCTTGATAAGAGACTAGGCTATGTTCTTCAAATGGTAAGTTAAGATTATTCACCTGTTCTTCTAACCACTGAAAAACGTACATGATAATTATTATTATAAATATGTTCTAGACGCCATTCTTGATAAAAAACTAGAATTTTTTTATCAAGAAAACCTAATTCTTCTGCTTTGAGAACAATTGTATTAAAATCTCCTGAAGATATATCTGATAGCTCTATATATTTAGCCCAAGCTTCCTTAGCCTCTTCTGGTACAGTAACGCCGAGTTCTATAAAGTTGCCTACATTGCGTACGTCATCTAGTACTTGTGTGAAAAATAGCTGCATCAATAGTTTTTTTCAACTGGAGATAATGTGGGGGTTTTGTTCTTGACTTGGTTCATTTAAAGAGGACAGTTGATTCTTTAGATTATCTAACATTTCTTTTTCCACCATCAGCAATGAACTCTTCATTAATTGATAGCTGTTCAATTTGATTATCCCGCTCTCGATAAACACCAAGAATAACCTTTTCATCCAGCGATTTTACATTAGCTGCAAGCTCTCCCTTGAGTTTCATGAGAGAGGCAGGGATTTTTTCACCTTCAGCGTCTTTAAACAACAACAAGAAATCTTCATCTTTTGCTTTGATAGCTTCCCTCATGTTGAGATTGTGCAGTTTCTCAACACTGCTTAAATCATCCAAAACAAAGGACTGTGGCTCTAAAATATCCTGGAGCATCGGAAGCACCTGCAATTTATCTTTAATCGCATTACTGATCAGCATACTATCATAATGACCTTGACCAGCCGCAAAATCTTCTAAGAAGTCCGCTGCTCTCTTTCCTTCTTCAAATGGTCTAATACCTGAGAGATGAATAAAGTTTTCCTTTTGGAAACTCACCTGAAGAACATTTTCCTCTCCATGATCCGCATAAACAAAACTAATTCTACTTCCAGCTAGTTCATTTAAGTACCAGGATGCTGTACTTTGAATTGACGGCGCATATTGATTTATGCGCCTTAAATCAGCAGGTGTAATTGGGTGATAATTTCCTACTCGCCGTTGTACTTTATCATAATTTGTGCTAAAATGAAGGTAAGGATAGGATGATGTCGGGTGACTGGTAACAGTTTGCTCAAAGGTGCTTGTTTCAGGTACAGGTGTGGGACTGCCTTCAGCATTTAGCTGTAAAGACCCCGTGCCACCACTGGTCCTATCAATCAAGCGCTCCTGACTTTGTTCAGGGGCTTTTTTAACGTCTTTGACCGCCTCTTCTGAACTTCTGACATAAAGAACTGTTGCTTGTTCGTCAATATTATTAGGATAAACACTGATAATACTTTGACCGTTTACATATACATCAAAATCTCCGACCAAAGCACTGTCTATTGTCATCAATATATCAGTTGGGGTCCCTCTACCAACTTCAGCAAGTTCTTGTTCTAAAATCTTACGTTCAGTCTCTGATAGCTTTTGTTTTACAAAATCCAACAAACCCGAAACGCTATCAAAATCCTCTTGTAATTCTCCATTTTTTACTGAGTAGGTTTTGATTGGTTCTAAAACAGTAAGAGCTTGCCAAGGCTCAACAACTGGAACTTCATCTACTAATCCATTATTCTTAGCTAGAGTGATAAAAGAATCTACTGTTAAGTCCTTTCCTGCTCCATTTCTAAAGAAATTATTCCAAGCATCTGAAAAAACAGCAAACTCTTCATAATCTGAAAAAATAACAAACTCTTCATAATCTAAGTCGTAATTTGGATCTATATACTGTCTGATAAAGTCATCCAACGGTTTATAATCAAACCCCTCAAGATCAATCTGTAAAGCTTCTAAACGCTGATCGTCACCCTGATAGATAGGCGGCCTACTAAGCACCTCTTCAACGCTGTATTTTTGCATAAGCTCCAATCCTTTGATGAAGTTTTCCTTATCAAAGGATTGATTAACACCTTCAGTCAAACGGCTATTCTCCGCCGTTTTCTCATTCTGGTTTTTCAAGGCATCATTCCAGTCAGCTTTATCTTGTCCTGACCTCAATTCAGGCAAATCTACCGTAACAGCTGCTCCTTTAGTTTCCAGTTCCTCAATGAACGTTCTTCCTGCGGTATCATTATCGACCGCAAGGGTAATTATATCCGCATGTTTCCCATCCGCAAAATACCGACTGTCAATCGCTGTTTGGAGACCTTCAGCTAGTTGTTCAGGCGTCCAATGTAGCGGGCGGCCTGATAATTCTGATTGAAGCTGGGCCAGATGACGGCCAATCGTAGCTTCTTTCAGGCCATCCATAGATACAAGCCGAACGTCTTGTAAAGTATCCTTTATTGATCTCATAGTAGGACATGAGGTCAATCGGACTTTCAGTGAAGATGAGCCGATTAGGCTTTCCAATATCCACGTGCAAGCCATCCATTCCATCAGAATTTCTGATAATATTTTTTGCATAGCCACGGGCTGGCCATTTAGCCCGATTTTCTTCAATGCCTTGTAGGGTTGCCCCTGTAATTTCACCTGAAGAAGACAGAGTTTTAAACACAACCACAGGCTCTACACTGTTATTCAGCATCGCATTAGCTTGGGCTAGAACACCTTTTTCTAAAAAGAAGTCAATCGTTTCATCAGAGAGACCACGATTTACTTTTAAATAATTTCTGGCTTCTACAAAGTCCTGCTCATACGGTTGAAGATGATAACGAAATGGCTCTTTTTCCCTCTCTACAGCGGTAAATTCTTTAAAGGTACCATCATTGAGATAGTCAATCGCTTGATTGAAATTGATCTCTCTAATAGTCTCTACAAGAGCAATCACATCCCCGCCTTGATGACGGGAAAACCAATTCCACTTGTTCTTATCAGGTGAAATCACCAGAGAGTCGTGTTCTTTCCAGCGATAGTCTTTCCCATCTCGTACCAATTCCATATTCAATTCATTAGCGACATCCAGAATATCTCTGGAACGAGCAATTTCTACCCTCTCTCGACGGCTGCGGCCACGATTTCCTTGAGGTTGATGTGTTTCTTCTGGCATAGTAGCTCCTTTCTTATATTAAAAAGGTTCACAAATTGGCTGGAAAGGTTCCTCTTCAGCCTCTAAAAACAGTTCTTTTGGCAGCTGAACAAGCTCCCCGATTGAAAGTTCTTCAAAATCCTTGGGATTGGCCTGATAATCAATCGTCATTTCAAGTTCGGCATTTTTACCTTGACCTTCAAAAAGGACTCGGTGAGTCTCACTATCCAGCGCTTTGACAAGCCAATCAGCTTCAAAGTCAAAGTCTTCTATTGTCACACTTGGAAAACATAACTTCATGATGTTTTCTCCTTTCTTTTGTTCTATTCTTTTAGTCTAAGTAATAATTTAAAAGCGTGCTCTAAATGGACAAGTCAATGTTAAAAAAGCCATTGGCACCCAATGACTTTTAACGACGATTTTCACGGCGTTCTTCCTGTTCTTCTCGCTCATCACTCCTAGCTCTTTCCATAAGGGCTTTTTGACTGCTCCTTTGAGCTTGTTTGAGAGAAGCTGTCAGATTTCTCATAAAGTTAGTATCAACCTTCAGGCTGCCCTGTGTTTGTTGGATGGTGCTGCGTCTGATTTGTTTTTGAGACTGGATTTGTTTTTGTACCGTCTGAAGAAGAGCCTCTTTTTGTCGCTCTTCTTCAGGTCGTAATTTACCATACAATTCTTTCAGTTTCGAAAACTCTTTTGCATTGAATTGTTTATAGGCTTTGATTTGAGCTTCATCCGTGGTTTGAGCTATCTTCTGATTGGTTTTATAAATCCCATGTTTCACCTGGAAAATGGAGATCTGTGTCTCCAACTCTTCCTTGTAATCCTGCTTGGAAATAGGATAACCTTTCAGCAACATTAGGATCCCCTCATCCTGGAGTGGTTTCAACGCTTCCAGCTCTGATTGTAGGTGTCGGATAGGAAGTTGGATAGTGCCCCTATCTGCTTTAGAAATAGGGAGATTGACGCTCTCTACAAACTGACGGCTCAGTGATTGTTTTAGTTCCAATTCAGACTTAGACAAGCGATAGTTTGGTGTCAGCTGTAGTTCAACTAGTTTTAGTTCTGTGGCCAGTCTTTCTTGTTTTAACTGGAGAAAAGGCTGATCAGACCGTAAAGGCTGCACCTGGTGAAGCAATTTTTGACTGACTAGCAAGGCCTTTTGACGCTCTTCTAACTTACTTAATTTTAGAGCATAGCGAAAAGTTCCCAGCTCCTGCCTTTCTTTCTCCGTCTGATTTTCTTTCTTCTTGGCTGCATCGACAAGCTCCTGGAGTTCAGCTGAAGAAAAGAAAGACAACTCTTTCAAAGACAGTCGTTTGGTCAGGATATTTTCTTCCATCTGTTTGATGTCGTAAACATAGCTGGTCTCAAAGCTCATTTCTCCAATCCCATTTCCATGTTTATCATACTCTTCATAGACTGGCTTTATAATTTCAATCGGCTGCATCCCTTCCTTGGGACTGTAGCCTTTTTTCTCCCAGGCAGCTAAGGACTTTAAGTAGCTGGCTTCTGGAAACTGCTGGAGAATACGCTTTTGATTGCCTTTAGAAAAATCTGGCAAATTTTTTTCCAGCTGAACGTCTTCAATCTGCGGGGCCGCTTCTTTAAAAGAGCGTAGAATACGATTTCCTAGCCGTTCTCTCAATTCCAGTTCCCGCCGATGGAGCACACCTTCTAAGTCATAGCCTTTGGCTTGTTTTTCTGATCGTACCGTTTGGCCATTCACCTTTCGGACACGTTCATACGTTTGATTTTTTCCAGCTGAATAAGCCCTATCATAAAGTCCCAAGAAGTTTCTGGTCTCCTCCATAAACTCCTGGTAAAGTTCTTTCCCTTCATTCTGTAAGTAAGAGTCAATATATTTATCCAGGAAAAATTTACTAACCGCAAAGTCTTTGGCATTCGAGCCATAGCGCCAATTTTTTTGGAGCGGCAAATGATTATATGCCTGCTCCAGAAAATTTTTCTCAGCTGAAGAGGTCACCTGTTGATTATGAAAAACTTGATCAACAAGATTGGATTTTAGGTTCGCTAAAATCTGTTCTTTTCGGATGATACGGTTACGGGTCTGATCATTGAGCAGCCCATGAAACACATCACTTTTCAATTTTGAAATAGTCTTCTGCGAAAAGTTGCCTTTGTATTCCATCCGCCCTCTTGGTTGATAAAAGATTTTTTCACGGGCACTTTGAAGTTCAGACAAGCCAAAATGGACGTGAATATTCTCCGTATTCAAGTGAATGTTGGCCCACCAAAAGGAAGAGTCTGACAACCCTTCTTTAGCAATCACTTTCGGCAAAGCATCTCTGATCACTGTTTTGATAGCTTGCTGGTCAACCTGCCCTGTCGCAATATCGTATAGGCCTTGTTGGGCCAAAAAGGCATTATCAAAAGAGATTACTCCCTGCCAAAGAAGGGAGCCGTTTTGATAAGCCGTTTCAAGTTTTTCCTTTAGCTCATTGACCTTGCTTCTTTGAAGATAATTCGCATCTGCTGTAAAGATAGCAGTGAGCTCCTCTGTTTGATTTTCCGTCGCATAAGAACGGTTCATATAACTCAGGTAGTCTCTAAAATTGAGATTGAGTTCAGGAACTGATGCCTGCATAGCCAAAACTTGTTCTTCAGTCAATCCTTCAATTTCTTGACGATGGGTTTCAAGTGCTAATTCTTGATCCTGTTTGACTGCTTCAGAACGGTTTGTGTAATCTACAAATCCACTATTGGCCTCCGTGTACTGCAACATAAATGTCACGGCTGGACTATTAATTTCCATAGGCATTTACAGCTCCTTAATGAGAATGTTTAATCGTTTGACCCCTAGCCACATCTTCTTGAATGACATCATCAATTCTGGCCATTAGTTCATGCTGGTTAGGATCCATCCGTGAGTGAATAGACTCTAAATCTTGCACATCAAAATCTTGACCTTTCGTAACGGCATGAAAATTAGTCAGTTCCAAATACTGCAATCTATTGAGCTGATTTTTCACCACTTTCAAATCCTGCTCTATACTTTCCAGCTGGTTATTTTTGACCCCTTGAAGCTCAGCTAATCGTTGGATATAAGGTTGAGGACGGTCAATATCTAGAAACAGTTTATAGAAAGCATCCAAGGCTAATTGAATTGTTTCTGACTTATTCAATTCTGGCCCGTGTGGTGATCCCTGATCTTGTAAATAATCAATAATGGCTGTAAATTTTTCAACGCCTTCATCTCCTAAGTAAAGGCTGAAACGACGGGTATTTGATTTTTTTCTTGGCATGAGTGTCTCCTTTTTTTGGTTCATCAAGGGGCAACTTTTTGAGAGTCCCCAGTTAAATAATTAATTTCATATCCTGGTTGGATATTGAAAATATACACGTCAAAAGAGATGGTATCATCTTCTACACTTTGGGCCTCCAAACGGATGCCCCGACACACTAATTCCACATTTTTGAAAATTGGTGTGACCCTGTAGCGGACATGATGATTTGTTTCTTTGATATAGTCTGAGATAAGATTTTCATAGTAAAGCATAGAAGATTTTTCATCTTCAAAATTTGCATTCAGGGCCCGTGTCCCTGTGAATAGATTTTGCGGATTATCTTCACCACTCAACTTAAAAGCAATTAAGTGGGAACGATTGTAGAGGTAATCCGACTGACCGTTAAAATCAATCTTCTTGTTTTTCCAACCAGTCGGTGTGACGGTTGAAATATCTTCTCGCTCTTTTTTAGGCAGTAGGTCTTGACCTAACATGGCTTCAGCCACTCCTACACGATTGAGCAGATCAAGACTGGAAAATTTTTTCCAGGTGCCTTTTTCCAAATTCAATTCTTCACTCATAAATTGAGCTTTAGAATGAACTTCGATGACTTGATTTTTTCCATCATAGATTTGTGATTTCAGTTCACTATTTTTAGAATGATAGGTGGATGAAATATCAGAATTTTTTTCTCCAGGTGAACCAGTGATATTGAGCTGACTTTTCAAATCATTTTGTGTAAAAATTGAGACGACCGCTTGAAAATTTTGAGGCTGTACCAGAAGGATGGCTAAAAAAATTATAGCGACAAAAACAAATTTATTTTTCTTCATCAGTGATCACCTGCCTGTCGTTCAGAAGTCACTGCTTTTTCGTCATTCATAAAGCTAAGCCAATCAATCGTCAGCTGTTCTACCAGTTCTTGTTTTGCACCATATCCTGATAATTTGATTTCATTCTTCAACAGCAACTCTAAAATCTGGCTCTGTTGCTTTTTAATTTCAGCTAAGGTTTCAGCGAAACGATTTTCATATAAATCTAGTCCATCGTTCATCACGACAGACTCACATTGTGAGAGCATAAATTCATTGAATGATGAATACTGATATTTGTCCGCTATGGTGTGCAGCTGCTCAAACGTATGTTCTGGAATGTTTCTGATTTTAATTTCCTTAGTCATCTCTTTCCACCTCCCCCTCGTATTCCAACCAGCGGGAAATATGATCAGCGTAACGGGCCATCTTCGTTTCAAAATCTTGTAAAATGTCGGACTGTTTTTCTGTCAAAAGCAAAACGTGGTCAGACGTCAGTTTGATATTTTCAAGATGGGAGACGTACAAATCTTCTGCCCGATTGAATTTTCCTTTTTCGATTTTTTCACGGCACATCCGCAGCAAAAATTCATTAAATGATTTTGCCTTGGTATCTTTCGCAAGAGCTTTTAGATAATTCACCTCTTGGTGTGAAAGTCCTCGAATTTTGATTTCAACAATTTGATTTTTGGTCGGCATTTCATCTCTCCTTTCTTCAAAAAATGAGCGCCCTTCTTTTTTCTTTTTACGAGGAAAAAGCAAAAAGAAGCAAAAAAGAAAACCCGAACCTCGCAACGTCACGAACCGAAACGGTTCTACTTTTGCGGTTTTTCAGCACACCAACGCCCACCTGCAAGGCTAAGGCCTTTTAGGGTCTCAGTGCTTGAAAAGAGCATAAGGGAAACTGTCCCCACGTACCGTGTGGAGTTGATAGTATCAACGTTTCCCTTGTCCCCAATTTTCTCGGCTACGCCTACTTAAGCACACTGCTCTAACACACCTGTGCCTACTCATTTTCTAATCAGCATACTTTCAGCCACTGATATTTTTAAGAGCAAAAATCAGGTTATTTCGTGCTCCTTCAGCTGGAGAAAAATCGGTCTGTTTTTAAGAAACCTGTTCACTTTCTTCAGTAGCTTTTTTTGAGCAGCTTGACGACGTTCTTTTTCTTCTTCTTTGAGAAGAGCGAGTTCTGTTTTTAGGTCATCATGAATTTGTTCATACGACAAATTTTTTTATCTTTTTTTGAGCTGCACCTGGACGTACAATTTACCAATATTTTTTTTGAAGCTTTTTCTTCTGCTTCCTTACGAACCGACTCCAAAGCAGCAACTTTTTTTCTTTGCTTCTTCCAATTCTAAATCAATTTTTTTAAGATCTTTTTTTGCCATCTTATAGCCTCCTTTTTAAAAATTAAAAATCAGTATAAGAGATAATTTTTGTGCTGTAAAGGGACAAGTCACCGCAAAAAGAAAAACTCCCTAATATAAAATTAGGGAGAACCAATTTTAGGACAATTGCTTCTGAAAATCCTTCAACTTCTATTGTAAAAGCAGCTCTTCGACTAAGTTTAAATTTAATCAGTGTATGACCAAAATCTTCTTTTTATTCCAAAAGGATAAATTCTAAAAAAACAGGATAATAAATGGTATCATAATCACCGAAAGTACGCTCTTTTTCTTTTTCAAATTGAACTACACTATAGCGAATAGCTGTAAGCACTTCTCTGTTTAAATAGCTTAATTCGACAAACTCTTGATAAGGTTGTTTAATCACATTTTTGGTTAATCATTTTCATCCGTTTGTCAGCTTCTTTTTCATCAGCATCCGTATAAAGATTACATTCAGGCGGCAGATGATCTGTTAGCTTTCGAATACCTAAATACTCTTTATTAATGACATTTTTTTGAAGAGATAGCGCTTAAATAATATCGGCTGAATAAAAAAATTACAAGAGTTGCAAGAGCAAGACTAATTAGCCAAAATGTAGAAGACGATTAACCATAGATTCTGTTAAAACATGTTGCTTAATATAATCATTTCCTTCTAGGAAAAAAATAGAAAGATTAAAACAAAATTGAAAGTCGTCTTCATACGTCTCAACTCTCTTAAGGAGAGCGTATAAATGACATCTATTAAGCACTTGAGCATGACCAAGGGAATCAAAACTTTCACAGTAAATAGTTGTATATCCCGTGGCATATAATACGTCAGCAAGCCGAGTAAAACAGCTGAGAAAAATATAAAATTGACCCTTAATCAAAGAATTTTACAAGCCAATTCAAACCACAAAACAGTGATAATTTGAGACCATTTTTATTTAGTTCTTTCCATTTTTGAGTGTATTTTTTCATGATATCTTTCCTTTCACTATTTCATTTCCACCGTTTCAATCGGATTAGAGAATTCAAATGTACCATCTTTCACGGCTGCTTTTTTTCTTGTTTAAGGCCTCAATCTTACCTTTTTAGTTTTTTTCGATATTTTCTGTCGCTGTTTCAATCGAACGGTTCTTGGTTTCGATGTTACTATCAATGACAGAAATATCTTTTTGGTTGGCTTCCAGGTCATCACCTGTAAGATATTTTGCTTCAGTATTCAATCCGTCTTTGCGAGACTCATCATCTTCAATAGAGGTTTTCAGCTTAGAAATAGACTCATTCAATTTTTTGATTTGTCCTTCCTGATAGCTGATTTCAGCCTCGATTTCAGTCAGTGTAAACTCTTCACGAGACACCGCATCGATTGTCTTTTGTTTGAGATTTTTATTTTGAGTTGTTACAAAGAATTGAACGGTTCTTTCTGCTTCTTCCTCTTTAGAAGATAAGGATTTTGAAGTGGAACTATCGTCACTTGATGGTGATGTAATGTCAATATCAACTGAACTAGTTGAGACAGTTGTGTTGATAACATCAATCGCAAAAGCACCAAAATCTTCAGGTACTCCACGGATAATAACTGAAATTTTATTATCCACGATTGGGACAACTTCCATGCTCGTTTTAGCTGATTTATTTTGTGAGTAAAGCTTCCATTTTAAGCGCTTGGCATCAATTCCACGGTCAACAGATGAAGTCGCATCCCTAGTCTCAAACTGAAGAACAATGATACCTGTTTTGGGAGAATAGGTCTGACTGGTCAGCTTAATTTCTCCAGTTCCATTGACAAATGTTTGCTTGGTTTTAAGCTGCTCATCTGTGTAGGTTTGGCGTTCTGGAGAATAGAGTGCTCCAGCCAAAAGACTGATCCAGGCCGCAAATAAAACGGAAAAAATAACTAATTTTCGTTTGATCACATTCTCCTGAAACCAATTTTTCACGGCCAGAAATGGTTTGACAACGGAGCTGGATTTTACTTTTTCCATCCAGCGTTTAAGTGTTTCTATCATGTCTAACAAATCCTTTCTAATTTTCTTTTCCCCACTTCACCTGACTATTAGGCCAGAACATTTTCAACAACATCATCAAGACGACAGACGCTCTCATTTGCTTTTTCTCATTCTCATATTTATCTCTGATTGTCACAGAACAAATAGGAAGAAACCAAGCGCATAGCAAGCCAGCCAAGATAATAAAATGACTGATAAAGTTCAATAAGCTATTCATGGAAAACCTCCTAGATACAAGACATTTTTTCCGTTGCAAGTTCGAGAGTCAGCCATAGGGCTTCACTCTCTGAGACATAAGTAAGACGCCCGCCATCGTCATGGAAACAGTGAAGATAGTAAGGCTTTTCTCCAATATGTCGGCCTAAAGCAACCATACCTTCAGGCGTCTTAGCACGCCACAATTCATTGTCAAAACGAAACAAAGCTTCCGTCTTTTTGCTTACCTTTTTAGTCATTTCATTGCCTCCTTAATAGCAGACTCATCAGCCTTGATTTTGCCTTTACTGTCCTTAGTCGCATGAGAGAAAGCTGCTGTTTTCCATCTCTCAGTGTAACAATCGTCGCCGCTTTTTTTACCTGGTATTTCTTTACCAAGACCTGGCCTTTTTCCGACTCAACATTGATATAAAAAGTCGGATAAGCACTCTTTTCAGCAGCAGAAATAACCGCTTGTTTTCCTGCCTGGCAATAGGGACAGCCTGACTTGTAAAAAGACCAGGTTTGCATTCTGATCAACTACCGCAGCCGTATATTCGTTTTGGGTCAGATGGCTGTCATAATCTTTGAAAACAACCTCTTGCCAAACTGTCTTTACTCCAATAGCAGCAAAACTCAAAAGCATGATAAAAAGAACAATGCCAAAACCCAATTTGATTGCTTTCAAATCTTTCATAGAGAGTCCTCCTTGTCCAGAAAATCAAAGAGATTGCCCTGGATCACTTGGAGTTTAGCCAGCCGTTTCATGTCTTGCTTTAGCTCCTGAAAGCTGGTCATAATCTTATTAAAAACAAGCGGATCAAAATCATCATAAATCGCCACAATCGGCAACATAGGCAGATGATCTTTCTTCTCACTATGGAGAAATTCATTGACCTGTCTTTCAGCTACAATGACCCCATCAACTCGTACCAAAGCTGGTAAACTTGTGATAGTTTCTCCATTTTGATAAAAGGTCAGGGCTACATCTCCAGGAGCAATCGTTTCAAAGTCTGCATCGCTTTCAGACACTTTGAAGTAATAAGCTGAGGGCTCTTGTCCTAGTCCTGTCAGATAAGTCCCTCGTACAATCTTAAACGTTTTTGTCATCTTCCCTCTCCTCCTCGTCATCAAACTTAAACATCACCATTTTATTTCTTGATGACATCTCCATTTCAATTTGTTTCCATTCTCGCTTGGTCTTTGTCGTTTTCCATAATGGAATAATATCAAACAGATAAAGTCTTCCAGTATAAAGAACATCATCTTCATTTTTCACCATTAAAACCTCCCTTCTAACAAACCTTATGAAATCTAAATGGAGCCTGATAGTAATTCGGATACTGAATAATTCTCTTTGTCCTCGTTACTGGTACGGGCTTGTGATACCATTTTTGAAGATATTGAGAAGCCATCCCCTGAGTCTCAAAAACTAGAAGGTTCTTCTTCTCATCACGCAGATAATCTCCAATCTCAAAACTAAAAAAATAGCAATCATTTGACTTCCTCACTTTCTTGATCTTCCAAGTTCTTGACTAGCTCCAGAACATTGAGTACACCCAACTCTTATACTTTTTTCCGTTTTATTTGTTCTCCTACCTAATGAATAGTTTCTAGCTAGTTTTTCCCCGCCTCCGAATTGCCTCACAGTATCCTAGATATAATGTAAAGGCACTTGACGGGTTTTATTTTTTATCCAATGTCAATCTCAAATAAAGAGAGTTGTGATACTTGTTTAAGGTCATTTTTAACTCCTTCTATCACTCGCCGAGTGAGACTCAAGCTTTCTTTGAAGAAAGCAGCAATATAACCAACATACGCTTCCTGGCGATCCTTTTTCACCTGGAGATGGGACAGGAAGATAGCCTTGACTGAAGCAATACGGATCCCGCCGCCACGGCCAGATTTAATCGTGAAGAAAATCTTCTGATCTGCCTTCAGTGATTTCAGTACTCTGTCTAAAGAGCGTTCAGGGATACTGAGAGCTTCTCTCAGCGCCTTTTTCGTTGTCTGAATAAATGGATCTTCTGACTGGTAAAAGTCCTCTAAATAGGCCATCACATCGGCTTTCCATTCATACAGATGACTGTTCTTGCGATCAGCCCGCTTCTTCTTGAATTTGTACCACCGCTGCTTGGTAAAGAGATCCGCAGACTTCAAATCCTTATTGACCCAGGCCCGACACAGCAGCATGATATAATCTCTGCTGGCTGCCTCATATTTGCCTGAATAAGCACTGGCAATAATCTTTAAGAGTTCGCCTGTAGTGACTGGTTCGTCCAGTCGTAGGCTAAATTCATTTAACACGACCTCACAATCGCCCTGTGAGACGCCACTGGAGAAATTAGCTAAGGCTAAAGTGAATAATACAGAATTTCGGCCCATTAAGTCCTTAGTACCTTTGATGTTTGACTCATTCATCAACATTTTGTACCAGGGCTCATCGGTCTGTTTTGCCCCTTCCGTTCCTGAAATAACCGTTAGGTTCGGTTTCTTACTTGGGAAAGGCAAGTCTGATTGTTTCATCGACCAATTCAGCCACTCCTGGAAAGAATAGGTGTACTCTTCATCAAAAAATTCGATATTATCTGTACGGGGTATTCTGCAAATACCAAAGTGATTACAGGTCATATCAACAGGTAAGGTCTGGCCAAAGTAATTTCTCAAGTTTTGAGAGATCGCCTTGGCCACCTTTACCACCTTAAACTGTGAATGAGCCGTCACATAGGCTGGCTCAGACAGAACAAAATAAGCCTGGTATCCTTTATCTGACTTTAGAATTAATGTTGGCATGAAGCCTAAATCAAGAGCAGCCGTCAGGATGTCTCCTGATGTCATTACATCATCTGAGGACAGGTCAAAATCAATCACAAAGGTATTGATCTGGCGCAATTCTCTTCAGCATGACCACGTGTAATTTGTCGTCGGCTGTCACTGTATGATCCAAAGCGGTAAACGTTCGGCGTCCAGTGAGTGAAGCCATCTTGATTTTCTTTAATAGCTTCCATCGAGGTTAGAACAAGTCCACGGGCCTTGATCATGTGAGCTTTGGAACGGTAAGTGAATATAGCTCCTCGCTTACCTTCCTCAACTGAAGAAACAGGTTTCAAATGACTGTTTCTAAATTTATAATTCCTTAATCCATCTTTGAGAATTAAAGGATAGATTGTATTCAAATTCATATTGAAATATTCCTAATTTTTTCCATTACTGAGCTAGCTGTTTAACAATTCATCAGTCATTAGCTTTGTTTCTTTTGCATGTTCAAGTCCTACAGAATAAGCTTCCAGGTCTACTTTTTGAATTGGAATTTTGGTAGATCTCTCATTGAGTTTTCCCATTCGTTTATACTGTTCTTCCAATACTTCAGCAGGAACTTGAACCATCAAAGCAAATTCTTCTGAGGATTGAGTTTGTTTCTCAAAACGCTCATTCAACCCTGTAAGAAATCCAAACAAGTAAGACTTCTTGTAGTCTTTCCAGCGAGCTTTTGTAATTGTAGGGAAGAGACGTTTTAATCGATATTCCAGATATAAAACAGCACCTTCATAAACTTTTGGTGCAAAATTCAGCATCACTATCATAGCCAAAGAAAAATCATTTTTCGTAATTCCTTCATCAACTTTCCTTTGTCTAATGACTTTACACCTGAAGTTTGCACCAAGAATACCAGCCAATTTCTCTTTCCACCAAACCATTCTATATTCTGAGGCTGCAACAGTCTCTCCAATATTATTCTTGTGGATCTTTTGAATATCACTCATGGCTAAATTGTGTTTTACCATCAACTTCTGGGCCATGAGAAGCGCTGACTGCCCTTCTTCATCGTTTGGAGCGTCATAGGCTAATTCAAGCAAATTTTGAACTTTTAGAATGATTTTATCACTCATTTTAAATTCCTCTGTACTTTCTAGGTAGATGACGGGCATAATGGTCAGCTTCATTTACCATAGCATTGTAGAAAAATCATATTTTTAGAAATAATCTCTTGCCATTTTGGAATATCCTCTCGATAAATACGATCTAATCCATAAAAATGTTTAGCAAGAAATCTCACTGCACTGATATGGTTTCCTAATTTAACAACACAAAGAACATCATGCTTTGTATCCATAACCCAATGACTTTTAGGGTTGTTTAACACCTTTTTGGCGAACTCTTCATCACGTTCTAACCAGTCATGACCTGGTCTATAATAAACTTTCATCCTCTCCCCCTCCATATCCAATTTCCAGAAACAATGGCTGCAAATTGTTTCTTCTTCATCTATCCACCAACAAGCCCCCTTGTCTGGAGTGTAGCAAGCATTGTTCCAAGTGCAGCCACAGATACAACATTTTCCCTGTTCTTTTGAACTCATGTCAACCTCTCTTAGTTCTCTTTCATACTCTTAGGAGGAGCAGCAACCGAAAAGAAGTAGCCGTCCTTTAAGTCCTCTTTACTGTAAAACTCAGTCTCTGCGGTCGTTACATAATCGCACCGACTCCAGTCACTCCGTAGCTTTTTGTAGGACAGTGATACTCTTTTTTCAATTTCTCTAAAGCGAAAACCTAGCTTCAAATACGTGGTCACGATTTCTTCAATATGTTCTTGCGTTTCTGGAACCTTGACCCTGGTTTGGATATTCTCTTTCTTGTCTTCTTCACGTAGGCTTAGCTGATATTGAATATAGAGTAATCGCATTTCCTCAATTTTCTCTTGCCAGTAAGGATTATAAGGCTGACCTGAATACTTGTTCGTTAAGCTGCGGACAGGTTTTCTGAATTTCATCTGAACCTTGTCAAACTCTCCTAGATCTGTCAGCGGATCAATAAATCCTAACGGCTCACTATTGAGTAACTTTTCATATAAATTTAAACTGTTTGTCATCATCGTTTGTCTCCTCTGATACAGTTCTTTACAATCTCCCCTAGGATGTGTTCTGACAGCTCATGCTTTCAAATAAATCAAGTTGAAAGGCACCTGGAGAAGCTTCAGAATCTTCTAGCGGTAATTTCTCTGACTGATTTTCTTTATCGTGATCAATCACTTCATAAACTTCCAATGTGTCAATATTCATGACAATCTCCAATCCTCGCATGATGATCTCCTTTCTCTTTAAATTTAAAACGAACAAAAAAGGAGAACAGATTTCTCCGTTCTCCTTCCTATACAAGATATTCAATTTATACTTTTCTAAAAACTCTTACCACTTACAGTGCGACATTTTAATTGATATGTCGCGTTTATCAGCGTCAAAGAACAGTTTCAGGCAGCGGGTATATCTTTTGCCATATCCCAGCCCAGACACTCTGGCGACTCTGAGTGATTATCAAGAAAGGCGTCCAGCAACATCTTAAAAGCCTCCCGTGCAAAAAGTAAATAAATAGTGTTTTTTTCCTGTATGCCTGTCACACGGCTAAAAGACCGCTTGACCAAAATCTTCCAGAAAAATTATAGCAGATATTATGTACCAGCTCTGTGTAGCGAGTCTGATGAGCGTGCCGAATCACATCGACACTTTTTATAGAATCTGCCAACTGTTTCCTTATGGTCGAATCCTTGAAAGAAGTCGCTTTTATTCGTCGGTCAAGACAATTAATTTGGCTGGTAACTGATTCGCCAAGCTATGAACAAGCAATTATTACCTTTTTGAAAGCAAAAATGGCAATTATGAAGGTGAAGCTACTCAGGTCTTAGTTCTTCTATCCAATTACTATGCAGACAAAAACTATTTGATGAAAAATACAGATGAATATGGAAATATCTTGATTTTAAAGGATTCATCCATCATTTCTAAATTATCAGCTATCCCAGATTTATTAAAAAGGGGATCTAGTGGTAACAATAATATCGAATATATCAAAGTACGCAATATTAGGATTTCTTCAGAGGTTGAGTTAGAGTCAGATGTTGATGGGGATAAGTCGGATAATCTGCCAACTAGATATAAAAATACTAGAAAAACAGGCTTGAAAAAGGTCATCAAAGCTAGCCAGTTCTCTAAACGTTAATTCGTTG
>BNJU01000138.1_pt1 | contig 102624 bp, 123 predicted proteins | sample 8539281 | NCBI WGS metagenome assembly BNJU01 (sample SAMD00202456, study PRJDB9452) | human saliva metagenome | isolation source: human saliva | place: Japan | reverse complement strand
GGAACTGCAGAAGCTGCGATATAAGCAGGAGATTTTAAAGATTTTGGGAGTGTGAAGTAACTGCCTGAATTCCTTTGCTTTTCAAGAAACAACTTCAATCAAGCCTTTTGGCTTGATTTTTTTGTATGTAAGTGTCTAGAGTTTTGAGAAAGTGAAAAATTGAATAAGAAATTGACGAGAAATGAGAAATCATTTCCTCGTTTTTGTTTATTTAAGATAACTAAGGAGGGTCTAATATGTCACCTAAAGAAAAAGAATCCAGAGAGGCTATTATTTCATTCTTGATGAAAGAGACAGGTTCTACCCGAAAAGAAACGCTAGAAAATTTGAAAGAACTAGAAGCGTTTGGATTGATTAGATTTAACTCAAAAGGTGCTTTTAGACTGAGGGAGGTTTAATCAATGCGAGATATAAAATTTATTAGTGCAAGTCATTATCAAACATCAGAACGATTTTATGCATTACCCAAAATTCTGTTTGAAAGCCCTTTGTACGAGAACATGAGATTAGACTCCAAAGTAGCTTATTCTATGCTGAAAGACAGATTGGATTTATCTTTCAAGAACAATTGGATTGATGAAGATGGAAATATCTATTTGGTATATTCTAACTCTAATCTAATGAAGATCCTAAATTGTTCAAAATCTACTCTTTTAAGAATTAAGAAGCAGCTTACAGAATATGGTTTAATTCGTGAAATTCAACAATCTACTAGTAAATCAGGAAAACCTTGCTAACCGGATTTACCTTGGTCTACTACAAGATGATACACCTGCTAGAAATGCTGATAAACCAGGTGATTTCAAATCTGACACTAGGGGGGTGTCAAATTTAGACCAGGGGGGTGTCAAAAAAACACCAGGGGGGTGTCAATTTGATACTACCCCGGTATCAAATTTATCCCCTAACGATACTGATATTAGTGATACTGATATTAGTGATACTGAATTAATTCTTTCTGAGGAGGATGAGGAAAAGGCTACTCAAAATTCAAAAAATAAAAATCCAAATTCTCTTTTCCGGAAAGTTGATAAAAGCTACCAAGTATGATAAAAGATTATATCTGTGATTTGGTCTATGCTCAGCTTTTGGAAGATAGCTACTCAGAAACAGTAATTAGTGTTATCATGCTGCCATTTGAGGAGCGTTACAAGTATGCTCTAGAGAACATGCGCTTTGCTCGTTCGTCTGAAATGGTTGCTGAGTACATCTACAATGGGCTACTAGCCACTTACAACAGCAATGCCAGAAAGCAGTTGGAATAAGATTTTGTTCTCCAGGAACAATGAAATAGATTTTTACTAGAAAGAAATTTTTTTGAACGGAGAGAAATTTATGACACTTTTTGCATATATTTTTATATTTATCACTGTAGTTTTTCTTATAAATCAACTGTATGAATGGTTCGGTATTTCTTTGCAGTTGATTATTGATGAAGGTGCTAAGGTAGTTGTTTGGTTTTTAGTTGCTGCTATTTTAACTTTCTTTTTGGGAATAGCTTTTGGATTGCCTCATTTTGAGATTAAATTGATTCCACATTTTTAAAAACTTGACCTCAGTAAGTCAATAAACTGCTGAAGCACTTTGACAACTGCATATATCCTCTGCCCTGATACAGCGTGACTATGAGATACAAAATAGGGGGCGGAGTGTAAAGCCAGACTCTGGCCTCAGTCACATATTGCATTTTTGCAGGTTTGCCGTTACAACCATAAACGGTGCGTATGAAGTACGGATATAACCTTTAGGGTTATACAGCATGGGTGTAAATTAACCTAAATTTATTCGAGAAGGAGAAAAAGAATGAATAAATTTAAAGACCTTGCAGACAATGAAGTCTGCATCAGAGATTTAAAACAGTTAGGACGTGAAGGTGGAGCCTCTGCCTATCTGGAAACTGGTGAGATTTTGGTTTTAAAGCCAAAGTATGGAACCATTTCAAGACGTGGCTACGTTGCCGGAAAGTCTACAGTCGTTGAGTTGAAAGTCGAGTATAAAGACATTTTTTCTGCAATTCGCACAATTACCAGAAATAATATTTTAATTGCAAGAAGATGTCGATTTGGAACGACCAGCGTATTGAGACTGACCGGAACAGGTTATCACCGAACTAGAAGAAAAACAGGAGGAACTACATGACGGATTGGAAAGACGGAAATGATTGGAGTTTTGAAAAACCTCAGGAACAGAACCAGTCCAACCGTCACCCCAGAAAAGATAATAATGAGCCAGTTCATTTTAAAGTGGTTGAGCATATAGCAACGCTATCAACTACTGAAAAAGGCTGGCGAAAAGAACTAAATAAAGTATCTTGGAACGATACAGTTCCAAGATATGATATTCGATCCTGGAAGGACGATTATTCACGAGTTGGCAAAGGAGTCACACTTTTTGAGGATGAAATGATTGTCCTGGGGAAAGTGTTACAACAATTAAATCTAACAGAAGATAGAAAAGAGGAATGAAATAAATGGAAACGGCAGTTAAAGTATTTCAAATGTTACAGATCATTGTAGGTATTACAGGTTTGGTCTGGGTGTTAGTTGGTGTTATTGAATTTTTCGGAGGACGAAACAATAATGACTCTATGCGTCAGGAAAAAGGCGCAAATTCAATGATCAATGGTGGTGCTGTTGGTGTAATTGCAGTTTCAGTCTGCCAAGCAATCATTACAGCGCTCAATTCAATTCCAAAATAAGTAGTGAAAGGAGCTAGAGGAAATGGAGAGCATTAGTAAATCTCTAGCTAGCTATAGTTCAACCGTTAATCAGTATGCGGACAAAATCAATAATGCCTTGTTGCCTATTGCAGCAGTCATTATTTTAACTTTCTTTCTTTTTGACATGATGTCCTGGAATAGAAGATTAGGTCAAGAGGGAGGGAGTTTAACCATACAGCTTTGGATGGAGGTAGCCTTGGGCTATATTCTAGCCTTTATGTTGGTTTATTACAGTTCAGAAATTTTTGATGTTATAGTCTACTTTTTCAATAAGGCATTACCTTAGTCAACAGTGTCCTGCCAAAGACAGGTTTCAAATCTGATGTAGATACTTCAGGAGTGAGCGGCTGGATCATGAAACAAATAGTTGGCTTAGTTGGTTCAGCAACCGATTTTGTTGGGAACGTTTGTGCTGGAATTATTGCCTTTCTAAGATTTTTCCAGATGTATATTCTCAAGGCTGTGGCACCAATTTTGACAGCTTTATTCATGTCAGAAAAGACAAGAAATATCACTATTAATTTTCTAAAGCTCTTTGCAGCTTATGCTTTTCAAGGATTGTTGTTGGTCATTGTTATTAAACTTTATCCAGCTTTAGTTTCAGATGATATGTTTAAGGCAGGTAAGGGCGATTGGGTAACTGCTTTTGCTTCTATTGGTAAAAGCGTTGTTTACATCATGTGTCTCTTTGGTAGTCAAAAACAAGCGAAAACACTCTTAAATGCTATGTAAAAATGATAAAAAATATGGTAAAATAATTCTAATATATTAGGAGGTGAGGTTATGGCAGAAATGAAGTATCAAATCAGGCGAGAAGGCAGTCATTTCAAATTATCTTTTCCCGAAGAAGAGCCAGCTACTGTACCATTCCAACCATCAAAGACGAAGAAGTATAAGCCATCCATTTGGTCTAAGATTGGTACTTTTTTTGATATTGCATTCAACATCATTGTCATGGTGTTTGGATTTCTGATTGCGACCCCATTCTTTATCCTAAATGTTCTGTTGAATTGGGTAGTTATGTTTCTTGGATTGTCTCTCTTCTGGATATTTGCTTATTTTGCTTATAGAGTCTTTATCTTGAATGTCGTTGAAGGAGGAAATCCATTTGAGACTGGTTGGTCAGTATTAGCTATTTTACTTATTTCTTTTATTGGAGCTATTATGGCTACCATTAGCAAAATCAGAGAATAAAACTGAATTGAATAGGTTGAACTAACACTTTGCAAGGCAAGGTGTTTTTTAATTGGCTAGAAGGAGGCAGAATGAACAATAAACTAGGGAGTGAATTTATAAAAACGTTTGATGATTATGAACGCCCGATAGCGTTTGGAATGACCAAACGAATTCTAATCTTGGTGTTGGGGATTGTGCTAGTTTCGGCTATTACAATCACCATTTCACTGATGGGACTCTCGGATATTTTAATGTACCTAACGGCTTTTATCGTTGCCCCGCCTTTTGTAATTTATGGGCTAGGCTTTGATGAACTCGTTAAGGATAGAGTGATGTTTAATTTAAAAGTCCAAAAAAGGGGCTATTTAACAGAATTTGAGGAAGGAGAGGAGTTTACAAAAGATGATTTTAAACTTTGGAGGAAAATCAAAGAATTTGACGAAAGCTGAAAAGGAACGTCGCAATCGTCTAAGACGGACACTGAAGGCATCTACACAGAATACTATCAAGTACAATAGCCTGTATGAAAACGGACTATTGCACGTCGCTAAAGATAAATGGTCTAGAACCTATCGCCTGGGTGACGTAGCCTATTTATCGGCTAATCAGGAAGAGAAAATCGATGTGATAGATACTCATGCCGAAGCGCTCAATTCTTTGGACTCAGGAACAACCTTTCAGCTTCTAGTTATCAATCGGAAAATTGAAGATAACACAGTTGAGCGGATCAAGTATGAAGAGGTTGGGGATGGTTTCGACAACTTCCGAAAAGAATACAACGATATGATTGAGAGCCGTTTTTCTAGTGACTCAAAGAATTTTCAGGTTGAGAAATATGTCACGATTGGAACAGAAGCATATAATCGGGAGCAGGCGGATGCCAATTTGAAAGAAATTGGTAGTTCGCTTGAAAATCAGTATGCTCAGATGGATATTGGTTTTCAAGAACTAGACGGGAAAGAGCGCTTGGATGTCTTTGCGGAGTTGCTGCTGGGTAAACACAGACTCCCTTACACTTACCGGGATATTGCTCTCTCTGAATTGCATAGTAAGGACTTTATCGCTCCGAGCCGGCTTCATTTCCTAGAAAATCGCTTCCGGATCAATGATGAAGTGGCTAAAGTTATGTATGCTCAAAACTTTCCAACCTTTCTAACTGATCGGATGATTAAAAATCTGACGGATATTGGAGAGGAGTTGGCAATTACGGTTCAGGCTGCGCCTTATGAACCAGCAGAGTTCGTGAAGAAGATTAACAATGCTGACACCACTATCAAGGCTGAAATGATTAAGGCTCAACGTTCTGGTGCGCAAGAAGGAGTAGACCAGGAGCTGGCAGTCAGTGGTCGAGCAAGGGAAATTTCTGAGTCTACCAAACGCTGGAAAGAAGAAATTGATGACAACGATCAAAAAGCATTTGCTGGCCTGATTGCTCTTTACTTTAAGGCTAAGGATGAAGATGAATTAGCCAATACTACTGACAAGGTTTTGACGGCTGCTCGTAAGGTTGGGGTGGACTTTCAAGAGTGTTTCTATTACCAGGAAGAGGGGCTGAATACAATTCTTCCTATTGGCCATACATTCTTAAATGTAAAACGTCGTTTTATTCGTGATATGACGACAGCTAACCTGGCAACTCAAGTACCTTTCACTAATGTTGATTTGAAATCAGAAAGTGACCGTGCCTTGTATTACGGCCAAAATCAGCTTTCAAACAATGTTATCACGGTTGATCGGAAAGCAGATTTGAATACTGGTTCAGGAGTTGTACTTGGTTCTTCTGGCTCCGGAAAATCTGTCACAGTAAAAAGCATGGAAATTATTCCAACTTATTTGAAAAATCCAGAAGACAGAATTATCATTGTTGACCCGGAAGATGAATACTCTGATATTGGTCGAGAATTTGGGGCGCAGCTGGTGGATATTTTCATCGGCTCCAAGTCTCACCTTAATTTACTTGATTTACCGGATGTAAGCCAGCTCAAGGATGAAGATAATGATCCAATCGGTGACAAGTCAAATCTCCTTATGGGGCTATTTGAGTCTATTCTGGACGAGGTTGGGGATGTTGAGTACACAATCATTGACCGTGTTACCAGAGAGACTTACCGTCGATTTGAAAAGAGTAATCGGACTCCAACCCTGAAAGATTGGCACGATATTTTGGAAGAGCAGGAGGAACCAGAGGCTAAAGAATTAGCTCTTAAATCTGAAATCTATGCGAAAGGCTCACAGAATATCTTTGCACATGAAACCAATGTCGATATTACTGACCGTTTTGTTATCTTTAACCTGAAGCGGTTGACTGGGAAGTTAAAACCTTTTGCAATGATGGTTATTCAGGACTATATCTGGAACCAGGTTGTCGCTTCTCAAGGACAACTGACTACTCGCATTTACTTTGACGAAGTACAACTGTACTTCAAGGAAGAAGCTCAAGCTATCTTCTTTACTGAACTGTATTCTCGGGTGCGGAAATATGGGGCAATCGCAACAGCCATTACCCAAAATATTGAAACCCTGATGAACAAAGAAGAAGGGCGGAAGTTAGTTTCCAATAGTGAATTTATGATTTTACTAAAGCATAAGAAATCAGATTTGCTGGCTTTATCAAGAGCTATCACACTTACCCCAACCTTGACTCGATATATTGAAAAGCCAAAAGCAAAAGGAACAGGCTTAATCGTGGCTGGTCAAGTGGTGGTGCCTTTTGAAAACCCAATTCCAAAAAACACTCGATTATTTGAATTGATTGCAACAGATGCTTAATAGGAGGTGAAACGTTGTCAAGAAAATCAAGACGAGAAGTGAGAGAAGCCAAAGCGGAGTATAGAGAAATCAATTCTCAGATTAAGGCAACGAAATCCTCTTATCAGGCAGCCAATAAAAGAGAAAGAGAGCTTCTCAATCCGCAAACTGCTGCAGAAAAGCATTACGTCACTAGAAAGGCGGAAGCTAGAAATGCGGTGGCAAAAGGCGAACTCAAAGTCTTAAAAGAAAAGAAACAAGTTGCTAAAGATAAGAAGAAGCGAGCAATAGAAAGAAATGGTGGCAGCAATTTTCAAAAAGCTGGCCACTTAATGCATCAACAGGCTTCCTTATCTGGTAGATGAAGCGTTCTCGGGCAATGATGTACTGGAAGATGTTGCTTCAGCACGTCGCACAATCCGACGTACACACGCAGAAATAAGACGAGCTAAGAAAGTTGGTCGCTATACTGCAAAGATTGCGAAAGGAACGACTAGAGCCGTTTATGGAGCCAGCAATCGGACTTATAACTTAGTTCGTGGTCGTGGCTTTACTCGTACACCAGTATCTAAACGGTGGGAAACCAAATTTAGAAATAGATACCAGCGTCTACGTTCACGATTGAGAGTAAAGAGGGCGAAGAAAACTGCTAGTGTTGCAGGTAAGGTCACAGCTAAACTTGGGAAGCTGCTTGTAACGGCTATCAAAAATCCTTTATCTGCTAAAGCCTATCTGATTGTATTTGTAGCCTTGTTAGTTATCGTACTTTTAGGAGCATTATTTGGAGGTGGAAGCTCTACGGTTTCACAGAATGAGTTTGACCTAACAGATGCCTGGACGCACCTCAGTAAACTCGATAGGGAAAAGTCAACTGATGAAGTTGATTACTGGAGCGATATAGACTCGGTCATGATGTTTATGGGCTATAAATACAGTGACTATAAACTGGATAAGCCCTATAACAAAGAAAGGGATGCTGGAGTTCGATAAACCTTATCGAGACTTGCTGACGGATATTTGGAATGAAATGAATGGAGATAAGGACAATCTCCAAACGATGGAAGAATTGACTAAATCCAGCAAGCATGACTATATCAAACTTTCTAAAAAGGATCAGGAAGAGTTCAGAGAGGTGGTCGAGCAAGCCAAGCAAGTTGGCTTTTACATTAACTATAATGACTTAGAGCATCCGTTCTCGAAGGAAACATCTGACGAAACTGTCGAAGGAGTCACCATCACCAGGCGCTTTGGTTACGAAAGTAAGGATAAACTTTATGAGGGTTCTGTTTTACAGGCTTCTAAAGGTTCTCCAATATACGCAACTATGCCAGGTACAGTAGAAATCAAAGACGGAGACTTTATCATCAAGGATAAAAAGCGGGAATTCACCTACAAAAATGTAGATAAAGCCCGCTTTAAATCGGGTGATAAAGTTCTGCCAGGGGATGAAATTGGAGCGGTTGGTTCGGAAGATGGCCAAGAGGTCTTTTATAAGAAACTCAAGGATCGGAAGAAAAAAGAATGGGTCTATGTCAATCCAGGCTTTTATCTTCCAAATGCCAGCTATACACAGACAACGTCGGTTCTAACGAACATTGAATTTTCAGGGGATGTTGCTCAACGAGTACAACAAACCTACAAACTCCTGAAGAAATACAAGCCTAATATTACAAAAAAAGCTGCATCCGCTATTATGGGTAACTTTCTGACAGAAAGTAACATTACATCCAAAAGAGCTGAGGGAGATTATCTAAATCCCCCTATCGGAGCTTCTGCAAATTCTTGGGATGATCCTGCTTGGCTTTCTTTAAACGGGCCAGCTATCTATAATGGCCGATATAGAAATATCGTTCATCGAGGGCTTGGACTTGGCCAGTGGACGGACACTGAAGACGGTTCTCTCCGTCATACCATGTTACTTGATTATGCAAAGAGTAAAAACAAAAAGTGGTATGACTTAGAGCTGCAAATCGAATTTATGTTCAAGGGTGATAGCCCTTATTACATTGAGATAGTCAATCGTATCAGCGAGAGTAATGATGATGTTTCCAATTTAACAAAAGAATTCCTTGTAAATTGGGAAGGAAATCCCGGAGATAAACTACTCCAACGACAGGATAGCGCCAAGCAGGTTCTTTCTTATTTGGAAAATGGCGGTGGTAGCGGAGGAGCTTCCTTTATCAAGCCAAACGGGAAATATGCCCCTATCTTCAACCAGGACTATTGGGTCATGCAGCCTTACGGTTTCACCCCGTGGTCTTCAGGCGCTGGTGGTGGTCTCTACGGTCCATCTGGTGGGAAGCATACCGGAGTAGACCTGGCACCGTTAAGCGTTCAATATGGAACGGCTGCATTGCCTGCAGATGTGCCAGTCTATTCAATTACCAATGGTAAAGTATATAATACTGGTTTCTCTGCTGTCGGTGGGTATCAAATCACCATTATTCCAGAAGGAACTGATCAGTATTTATATTATGGTCATTTGAAGGAGCAACCAAACTTGGCACCTGGTACAGAAGTCAAAGCTGGCCAACAAATAGCTCTATTGGGAAAATTCAGGTGCTACAACAATCTATCACGTTCATCTAGAAATTAGCCCGACTCCAGCGATTGGTACAGCGGCTAGTCCGGATCCATCTTTCCTCATTACAGGTGGCCCCTGCACTAGTACAAAGCCAACAAATCAAAGTTAAACAATAAAAGGAGTACACATGATTGACGAAAGAAAGGTCAAAATCTTCAAACTCATAGGGATTAGGAGGCGGCATCATTCTGATTCTCCTCCTGATGTTCTTCTGGCAAGGCGGCCAGAATAAAAAGCTCAACAGATAGCAGCACCCAGGTTGCCAACCGTCAGATCACGGATTTTTCTAAAAACCTACTTTACCAAAGACAAAGTAGGGTCAAACCGTAAGGACTACCGGCCTTACCTGACAGAACAAGCCTATCAGGAAGAGATGGCTAATGAAGAGGAGCCAGGCTTTAAAGTCCGAACATCCCTCATGCAAAAATTTCCGCTACAAGTCAGCTAAAATCTATGTAGGTACGGAGGAACCGGTTGTCTTTGCGACTGTGACCTATGATTATGATAGTGTGAGCCAGAAGAAACGGGAGGAAGACCAACAAAAGACAGTCCGAACAACCAATAGCTACAGCCTGAAACTGACTTATAAGGAGGTAGACGGAAAGCAGCTGATTGATAAGATTGAGATTGTCAATCTCAATCCGGTTGGGGAAGCTGGCCAGCAAACAGACGAATATGCGCCAGGAGTGATCAACCTGGAAGATATGAATAAGGAGGAGTGAAATCATTGCTAGACCTTAAAAAAATTAAGATTTTGAAACTCGTTGGGTGGATTTTACTAGTTATTTTGGCAGCCTTGATTGGTTTCTCAGCCGGCCAAGGTTCCACTAAGACCAAGACACAAGAAAAGCCGAAGCAAAAAACAACCATTGCCAGCAGTTCTTTTAATGTGAAACAGAAAGATGTAGAAGAATTTCTACTCAACTATTTCACGAAAAAGGATCTAGGGGAAAACCGCAAGCGCTACAAGGAATACATGACCGAAGGTATGTATTCCCAGGAAGTCGCCAAAGAAGATGAACCTCAAAATCAGACTTATAAAGGCTTTGTCGTAGATTTTGAATACCAAGGTTCAGAAATCTATATCGATGAAAAAAATCATCAGGTGCTTGCTCAAGTACGTTACACTAACACGTTACTAGACGAGAAGAAGAACTATGACTCAGCTGTTAAAGACGTTCAAAACGAAACTGTCTTAAAGCTGAGCTACTCTGAAGATAATGGAAAATTCAAAATCAGTAAAATTGAAACAATGGCTCTAATGGAGTTGCCTTCTTCTACTGGGATAGCCTCTCAGTCAGAAACAAGCCATCCAGAAGAAGAAACTACAACGACTGCATCAAGCAGCTCAAGCAACTAGAAACCGAAAAGGAGAGAAAGAATGGTCACTAGAAAATCACAACAACTGAAAGCAAAAATTGGAGAAGCTAGAAAAAGGATTTAGAAAAAAATCAAGAGTCAAAAAGGCTCAACTTGCTGAAAAAGAGAAAGACTTGCTGAAACAGCAAAAAGGCTACAGATGCTGAGTATATTCTCGCTTTGATGGCAGAGTCCAATAGAACACGGGAAGAGTTTGAACAATTTGCACAAGTCAAGGCTGCTAATGCTGAGAATGGCGGTGATGCTCATGTTCCGACTAACTAACACCCAGACCAAACAACAAGAAACTTACGCTAATAGGGATGAACTCCTGGCCAATGTCAATGAAAAGTCTGTCTGGGCAGAAGACAGAAGAGAGTCCTTCATGTTGTTTCTGGAGCAGGTCGCTGAAGATGGCTCTATCCTAGACACGATGAATTTGATGCTTCCTTTGCAGGCGATAGTAGAAGAAGCTCTAGCCGGTTTCGGACTGAAGCGAGAGAAAAAAGGCTTTTCTTTGCTTCAACGGAACAAGTCGCAGACGGCATTGTTCCAGGAAGAACCCAAGAAAGAGCTGAAACAAGAGCCTACAAAGCCAATCTCAGCACCCCCATCTAGCGATAACCCTTTTCAGGTTCCTCAGGAACCGGCTAAAACAATTCAGCCGACTATTCCTGTTGAACCCCAGAAAGTTGAGCAGCAACCAAAAGTGAATAATAAAAAAATTGCCCCTCAACCAAAAGAAAAACAAAAATCTATTGGCTTAATTTGGAAAATTGTTGCTATTGGAGCGCTGGGCTTATCTATTGGCGCTCTTGCTATATCACCGGCTCAAATAGCAATCAGTAATCAAAAGCTGACAAGGCAGATAAATCAACTGGAGAAACGGCTAGCCGATGAAGAAGCCCAGGGGCAGGTGGAAGCAGTAGGACGCTTCTTCATTGCGAACTACTACTCAGGAAATCAAGAAAATATAACAAATTTTCTGAGTAAGAAGATGAAATCGGATGGAGTAGAGATCAAGTCAGAACAGCTACAGTCAACCATCTATGAAAAGCAGAAAGTCACAAAAGATATTATTTCAGTAACTTTTGTGGTGACTACTAAGGGAGCAGATGACAGCATAAAAACAAGTCGCTTAACTCTCCCTTTCAAAATCGATAAAAAATCCGTTTATGGCTATGTCCTAGACGGCCAGCCAAAAACATCAAAATTTGGCAGATAATGGAATATCACTATAAATATAATTATAAACATAATGAGGTATAAAAAATGAAAAAATGGACTAAACTTATCACACTATCATCTGTTGCAGTATTGACTTCAGCAAGCTCTCTGACCGCTTTTGCGAATGACAGCTCTGGAACGGTTCCAGCTTCTACTGACGTGCCAGCAGTTGTAACAGTTCCATCAACTGGAGAGACTACACCAACAACTCCTCCAGTTTCTGACACAACAGCACCATCTGTTCCAAGTCAACCCACTCAACCAACTACTGGAAATTCAAGTACACCAAGTACGGATGTTCCTGTACCTTCCAATCCGACTCCAGACACAAGCGTACCAGCCACAAGCAATGACAATGTAAAACCTACTCAGCCGGCAACAAATAACGACAATGCAAAACCCACTCAACCAACAACCAGCAATCCAACTGATAGCACGACAACCCAACCTGCTTCAACAGACACTGCCGCTGGTTCTGGTGTCACTGTTCCAACAGTTGACGGGGGATCTGCGGTCTTGAACCCAAATATTAGCGTTCCAACTAACAATCCCAACGTTTCAGCTCAAACAGCTGTAGACGCTGGAGCAAGTCAGGTTGGAACCACTTCTCAAGTAACTGGTCAGGTTGTGGCGAATGTCAATTCTGCATCACCAATCCAAACAAACACGGGCTATCAGGTAATCTCTACAAAGGATAGTCAAGTTGTGGTTGCTTATGCAGACGGAACAACTGATACAGTATCAGCTGAAGTCGTTGGGGCTACAGTCAATGCCGATAAGACAATCAGTCTTACTAACCAAACAGGAGAAAAGACAACCTTGCCAAGTACCTCTCTGCAGTTACCTTACACTGGCGAAAAAGAAGAAGCGATGATGTCCTGGGCTGGAGCTGGTCTTCTAGCTGTGGTTGGTGCCTATTTTCTCAAGAAGAATGCAGTCAAAATCAAATAATCAGATGGAGCGGTCAATTAAGAAAATAATGGCCGCTCTTTATAGAAAGGAGCGTAGGAATGGATCAGGAAAGAGTTGCAACAAAGGTAGTTGATGTCTATAAATTGACTGGTGAGTTGTTTTTAAAGACTATGTACCAAATGCTTGAGGGAAGCTACCAAAAAGTAAAGGATCGAGCTGAGAGCAAGGTTTTCACTGATAAGGCTAACTGGAATAAATTCATGGCTACCAGTGAGACAAAGCACTTTCAAACATTCATGGTTAGTGAGGTTAATTCTGATCGGCTAGAGGAGTATCTGAAAGGCTATGAGGTTGGTTTTGCTGTCAAGGACAACAAAGACGGCACATGTACCATTGCTATCGATGCCAAAAACGTGAAGGCACTAGAGGCCAGTTTCAAGGGTGTTATAAATGACTTAACCGATCCTGGAAAAGCTGAAAAGGTCACAAATAACCTGGTTAAGAACTCCAAAAATATGAACCTTCAGGAGAAATTGGCTTATCACAAGCAACAAGTAAAAGTTGAAATTCAAGCTAAGTCTGTAGAAAAAGCAGCCATTCCTAAGAAGACTCTAGCTAAAGATGATAGGGGGTTGTAAATGATTACAGAGCAAAAGAAGCGGCGATTTTTACCTTATCTGATAGCTGGGCTAGTCTTTTCTTATTTGGCTCATTGGCTGGTCAAGCTATATGATATTGCACCAGCAACAGAAGGAGCAATTATCTTTGATAATGATCGTTTAGACTGGATGCTGCAAAACTGGAGTAGTAAATCTTTAATCGATTTTAATTTCACTGTCGTTAGTTTATACGGAGCCGGAGTCGCTTTGTTTATTGTTCTGATGTTCTATCTACGGATAGGAGACAGAGGGCGCTATCGCTACGGTGAAGAATATGGTTCTGCTCGCTATGCTACGGTCAAGGAGCTGGCCAGCTTTCGGGATAAAGAGCCAGAAAATGATATGATTTTCACTCAAAATGCCAGAATGGGTCTGTTTAACAAACGGCTGCCTTTCAATCGTCAGCTTAACAAGAATACACTGACAGTAGGCTTGCCTGGGGATGGTAAGACCTATACTTTTGTAAAGCCTAATTTGATGCAGATGAACGGCTCTTTTGTGGTTACAGATCCCAAAGGGCTTTTAGTTCGAGAGTGCGGAAAAATGCTGGAAGATAATGGCTTTACAATCAAGATTTTTGACCTGGTAAACTTCATCAATTCCAACCAATTCAACGTGTTCCACTATATGCATGATGAAATGGATATTGACCGAGTTGCAACGGCTCTAAAAAGAAGGTACAAAGGTTTCAAATAACCTGGGAGAAGATTTTTGGAATAAAGCAGAAATGCTCCTTACCAGGGCATTGATTGGCTTTCTTTATTTTGACGGCAAGGTTTTTAGGAAAAGTATGAACCTAATCTCCCTCAGGTGGCCGATCTTCTGAGAAATATTCAACGAGAGCATGAGGACGTTCCTAGCCCGGTTGAGCGAATGTTTGAAGAGCTAGAAGAAGAACTACCTGGAAACTATGCTTGTAGACAATGGCAGCTCTTCATAGATAATGCAAAAGGTCGGACAGCTACATCTGTTCGTATCATGGCGACAACTGTTTTTGCAGCCTTTGACCATGATGTCGTTAGAAATTTAATCTCTCGTGATTCAATGGAAATGGAAAAATGGCAAACAGAGAAAACAGCAGTCTTTATTGCCATTCCTGAAACAGATAAGTCTTTCAACTTCATTGCAACGGTTATGTTTACCATGATGTTTAGAGAGTTACCAAAAACAGCAGACAAAATTCTCCAGGGGCTGCATCCGACTTGCCAGCCAGAGGACTTACTTCATATTCGCTTAATTTTAGATGAATTTGTCAATTTTGGTCGCTTTCCATTTTTTACGGAAGTTCAGTCTTCTGTACGTTCCCGTGAAATATCGATAGATATTATTATTCAAGCGATTAGCCAGCTAAAAACGGTGTATAAAGACCAGTGGGAAACAATTTTCAATAATTGTGCTACACTGCTTTATCTCGGAACCAATGACGAGGCTACCATGAAATACTTCTCAATGAGGAGTGGGAAACAAACGATCAATGTAAAAAGTCAGTCGATCACTCGAGGAGCGCAAGGCTCCAGCAGTCAATCCATTCAAACCATCCAACGGGATTTATTAACTCCAGACGAGGTGGCCAGAATAGGAGTAGACGAGGCTTTAGTCTTTATCTCTAAGCAGCATGTATTCAAGGATAAAAAGACCGACGTGCAGCAGCATCCACGGGCTAAAGAACTAGCTAATAGCCCTAGTGATAAAAATTGGTATCGCTATATTCGGTCAATGTCAGATATGGATGATTGGGATGCTAACGTTAAGCACACTTTCGTACCTGAAAAAACTGAAAGAGAAGTATTAGAAACAGAATTACCGCTAGAGGTAGAATTTTAGAACGATGAAACCTGTTGTAGATTTTCAGCAGGTTTTTATAAGTGGAGGAAAATCAATATGCTCGAAACAACAAAATACACAAGGGGGATTGGTTATTTTGAAACGATTTTTTCAGCCGTTGAATTGTCAACGATGGCAGAAGCATTGAAACAATTTGCATTACAAGGGGATATTACAGCTACTGATGAACCTGGGGATGTTTTAAATGCTTTTGTTGCATCTTTGGTTCAGACAGCGGATTTTGAAGATTTTCAGACGGTTGCGACTCAATTATTCAGCTTCCCTAAAAACTATCAAGGAAGTTTGGAGGTTGAGCAAGTTCAACCATCTAAAAAAGAATGGCAGTACCTGCAGGAAAATATAAAACAGCTCCTCCAGGTTCAGCCAGAGAAAGAAGGTGGCTTGAATGGCTAGTGTTGAAGAATTAAAAAGACTTTCAATCCTTGATGTTGCTGCAAGTCTTGGAATACAACTCAAAAGAACTGGTTCTCATACTTACTCTTGGGTTGAACACGACTCTTTTACCATCAATGCTCAAGAAAACTATTTCAACTGGTTTGCTCGTTCAAAAGGTGGTGATGTATTTAATATGGTGCAAGTCGTCCAGGAAGAATTGACAGGCCAGCAAATTTCTTTTAAAGAGGCTAAACACTTTTTAGAAGAGGGAAATTTTGAGGTATTTGATAGCAGCAAGATACCGGAGAAAGAACCTTTTAAATATTACTTAGAACCCTACGAAACAGAATTTACTGAAGCAAGAAGCTATCTAAAGAATGTTCGGGGGTTTAGTGATGAAACGATTGACTTTTTCGGTGAAAAAGGAGTCTTAGCTCAAGCTACAAAAAAGACAGGTAACTACTATGAGCCTATCATTGTCTTTAAGAGTTTAAACGGCCAAAAATGAGGTCGTAGGAGCTTCTTTACAGGGTATAAGGGAAAAATCATGACCTCTACGAAAGAGGACGCTTAAAACAGATTATGAGAGCTTCTGACGGCCTGACAGGAATGCACATCGACATTGGCCAGCCAAAGCGGCTTGTATTTGCAGAAGCTCCTATTGATTTAATGAGTTACTATGAGCTGCACAAAGGCGAATTATCTGAGGTGAGACTGATAGCAATGGATGGCTTGAAAGAGTCAACCATCAGCCGGCACGTTGCTGAACTCTTGTATGAACTAGGAGAAATCAAAGCCCAGGTCAAACCTGAGAACTATTCAACCTTTCTATCTCAAACGGCAGAGGTCACAGATTTTTCAAAGACGGGAAACACCAGGAGCTAATCACTTTAGCAGTAGATAATGATGTAGCAGGTCATACTTTCATCAATCGCCTGGCCGATAAAGGAATTTCTTTCAGTTCAGATATTCCATCGATGCCAGCTGATAGGGATAAAATGGACTGGAACGATGCCTTAAAGGAGAGCAAAGAAAAAGCCCTTGACCGAAGCCAAGAGCCTATTAATAACATTGGGGGCGAACTAATCAATCGCAATTCCGGTTATTTAGAAGGCGAACCTTCAAGGACAGCACCACAGCCTGAAGAGCCAAAGGCTCAACCTGATTTTTCCTGCCAATGTTCAATTATATTTTAACATTGAACGGCCTAAAAAGTCAAGTGTGCGCCTTAGAAAAGGCTATCACTATGCGACGAATAAAGATATTCGTTTTCTAAATCGTTATGCGGATGATATTCAAAAATCAGCTTCCTGGTATCTGCAGGAGTTAGCAAATAGCAAGGTTACTTATTTCTACCAGGACAAGGAAGAAGTTCAGATGCTTCAGGTGAATTTTGAAAAACATCATTGGATGCACTTGACGGGGATTGCTCCTGTATATTCTGACTGGGTGGATAACCTTTCTGAGCAATTTATAGAAGACGTAGCAGCAGGAAAAGGGAACTTTGCCAACTTGAGCCTAGGGCTAGGGTTTAGAGATAAAGTGAAATTGATGCCATTGTTGCCTGAAATTTTTGAAACAGACTCCTTTGTCTTCGATGATTTGTCTTCCGTTGAGAAGATGGGGCGCTTGGATGTAGCTAATGCCATCCGATCAGATGATCGGGATGTGATGCTGGCTTTCAGGACGGATGATAGCTCTTCTTTTCCAGCAACTTTACTGAAGCCTAATCAAACACTTAATGTTGAGTTAGACGCTCTAAATCAAGAAAAAACGATTTTGGGAGTCTTTGTTGAGAAGAACAACGAAATCAAAACTCTATCGGTAAATAAAGAGTTTGTTGTTGATGGTGGTCAGCAGATGCTTGAAACCTTGAAGCAACATCAAGGAATAGAAATTTTAAAGGAGAATTTATCAATGCCAGAAATCAAGCTCAAAGTTTAAGAGAGCGTGTTGAACAAATCCAACGAGAAGACCAGGAAAGACAACAAGCTCTAGCCCAAAAAGAAGAGTTAGAACGAGACTCAGACGGGGACGGAATTCCAGACGCTGTAGAGCGCAACATGGGAACCAATCCTTATAGTCCAGATACTGATGGGGACGGAAAATCTGATCAGGAAGAAATTTCTTACGGCTCAAATCCTTTGGCATCTGATAACTCTAAAAATGAAAATCTTTCTTCTTCTGGCCAGCAAAAAACAGTTGCTGAATTGATTGATGCAAAAGATAGTAAAGGTCTTGCCCAAGTTCTAAAAGAAGGAGTAAAAGATTATTTCAAGTCTGACACGTACAAGCAATATTTATTAGCTATGAGTAAGTTTCACAATTACTCACCGCTGAATATTCAAATGATTTTGAGACAAAATCCAAACGCTTCTTATGTCGCATCTTTCAAAAAAATGGAAGGATGAATTTAGCAGAAGTGTCAATAAGGGAGAAAAAGCTTTGCGAATTTTTGCTCCCATAACAGTGAAAAAAGAGATCCAAAAACGAATGAGCCATTGCTTGATAAAGATGGAAAAGAAATTACTTATACCTCTTTTAAGCTCGTTCCAGTTTTTCGATGTTTCGCAGACAGACGGTAAAGAATTGCCTAAACCAATCTATGAACTGAAAGGCTCTTATCAAGATTATGGCAATCTTTATAAGTCCGCTAAAGAGGTATCAGAAGCTAAAGGAGTTCCAATTTCTTTTAGCGAAGATACAAAGGGAGCCAAGGGATATTACTCACCTGTTAGCAATGAAATTGTTATCAAAAAAGGCTTGTCTGAGCAGCATACGTTAAAAACTATCTTTCATGAAATGGCGCATTCAGATTTACACAATTTGGAAAAACGAGCGGAAACTCCATTTAATTTAAGCACTGCAGAATTGCAAGCGGAGTCAGTAGCCTTTGTTGTATCTAGTCATTATGGACTTGATACAAGCGAATATAGTTTTGGATATTTGGCAAGTTGGACACAAGATCCAAAAGGTCTTAGCGACTTAGAAGGACAAATCAAAATTGTTCAAAAAGAAGCTGATAGTTTGATTTCTAGAATTGACCAAGCTCTTGAAAAGTATCAAAGCAAAGAATTGACTAAGGACGCTTTTCAACAAAAGCTAGACCGATTGAAAGAGCAATCCAAGGAACAAACTTTAGAGTCAAAAGAGAAAGAGACGGCGAAAGACGAACTAAAAAAAGCCCAGAAGAGCGACAATCAGCTGAACCTGTAAAGGATATTGTCGCTCAATTATCTGACGGCTTCATGCAACGAAGAAAGACAACGGAGGAAACATGAAATGACAGAAAATGTTGAAACAACTCTACTGCTAAATCTATTCTATTTTGAGAATGGACGCTACAGCAGAAATGAAGATTTTATCGCTGCGAAACGCAGAAAGGCTATTGCTTTACTGGACGAAGACGCAGAGGATTTGAAAGAAATTGATCCAGAATTGGCTCTAGAATATACAGAGACGATTGACTATCTGGACTCCATTTCAGATGAAGCCTATCAGGCTGTTAAGGTGGATTTGCTTTCAAGAATTGAAAGCAAATAACGTCCAAAGGACGGACAAGGGGCTTGGGGATTTCCCCAAAACTTTGAAAGGTTTTCCTGCTCCTAAATTGGCAAGATGCCAGTTTTTGGAGTTTGGAAAATCTTTTAAAATGCGTAAGGTGATATCACCTTGCTATGCTTGCCAGTTTGAAAAGTATAGAGGGAGCCAGTGCAGATGTCAATAGGAAAGTCGAGGAAAAAATATGAGCGATCCAAAAAAATTATATAGGCAAATACAAAAAATTATGCGAGTAACACCAGAAGAAAATGAGCTAATCAACCGGAGAATGTCTCAGCATAATTTTTCAAATTTCAACACCTACGCTCGCTATATGCTGCTGACTGGTGAGGTAGTGACGGTAGATTATTCAGAACTAATTAAACTGAGAACAGAGATAAATCGGATTGGTACGAATATCAACCAGCTAGCAAGATATGTCAACACGAACGAGGAAATCAGCTTAGAAAATTATCAAAACTTACAGCACTCACTCGCAGAAGTAAAGCGCTTGATGGAAGAAAATTTTAATCATGAAATTTCTCAGATTGATAAGCTGCTAAAAGAAAGACGGGGGTAAAAATGTCTTGGTCGTAACAAAAGTAAAACAAATAAAATCAGTCAATAAATTAGCTGAAGGTCTGAAATATATCAAAGATGGAGCGAAAACGATTGGAACAGAATTACTAGATCCTGACTTGAATTTTCCTATCAAAATTGTTAATGGTCAGCCCGTCTCTCAGCTAGTTTCTGGAAATTTGCTGGTCGATGTGGACTCGGCCTTTTCTGAAATGATGCAGTTAAAACAGCTGGCCAATATTGAAAAAGGTCGGCCTATCAACAATGAAGAGCTTTCAAAAAATGATGTTTTAGCTCACCATGTTATCCAGTCCTTTTCTCCAGAAGATAATCTAACACCAGAGCAAGTCCATGAAATTGGACGGAAAACAGCACTTGAGCTGACAGGTGGAAGTCATCAGTTTGTCATTGCTACTCATTTAGATAAAGGTCATCTGCACAATCATATTTATATCAATTCGACTAATTCAATTACGCTTAATAAATTTCGTTGGCAGAAAAAAACCAAGAGTGCTTTAGAGAAAATTTCTGATAAGCATGCAGACGTTGCTGGCGCAAGTATTATAGCTGTAAAAAATCCTTTTGGTCATAAAGAATACGCAGCTTATCGTAGAGAAAAATTCATTCAAATTAGAAATTAAGTCTAGGCTTGAGTTCTTACTCAAACACTCAACCAGCTTAGACGATTTTCAGGATAAAGCAAAAGTCTTAAATTTAGCGATTGACTTTTCTGGGAAGTATGCAAAATACAAATTGCTAGATCAAGAGCAAAAGAGGAATACTAGAGACAGTACCTTATCCAAAAAAGGACGGTACTCTCTAGAACAAATTAGGGATCGTCTGGCAAAGAATGAAATTGTTCATCCTTTAGAGAAAATCAAAACTGAGTATGACAAGCTGCAAGCAGAAAAAGCTGAGGACTTTGAAAAGAGGGTCAAGATTGAACCGTGGCAAGTCGAGTACGAGACAGACTCAGGTATCTATCTACAAATTCAATACGGGATAGCAAATCAGGGAACTGTAAAAATTCCTAACCGGCTGATTGATAAACAAGAAGATGGCAGCTTTGATATTTTTATCAAAAAATCTGACTTTTTCTATTTCATCAATCCTGATAATTCTACTAGCAATAAGTTTATGAAAGGTTCAACTTTAATCAATCAACTAGCTTATGAGAGCGGCGAATATGTGCTGACTAAAAATCCTAATATTTCAAAATTGGAACAGTTAGTCAAGGAATATAATTATCTTGTCAGTCACAATGTCTCTGACTCAGACCAGTTTCATGATTTAAGAGATCGTTTCATTGAACAGATTGAAGAAACGCAACAATCTCTCAAACGTTTAGATGATAAGATTGAACGACTTAATAAGATAGCCTCTGCTCTGGAAGATATTCACTTGGAAAACCCTATCGATGCAAAAGCTGCTTATCAGGTTTTAGAGCAGTACTCAATATCTTCTGAAGTAGATCCAAAAGATATTGAAAAACAAGTGATTGAGGTCTCCGTCGAACGTAAAGGTCTGAAAGATAAGTTTGATAGTATTGTCAAAGACTTTACTCAGTATGAGAGACTTGAAAAAAATGCTCAAGCAAGAAGAAGTACGCAGACACTTGAGCAAACTCAAAAGGATGAAATTGAAAAATAGGGAAAAACCTTTATATTTGTTTGAAGTATAAACCAAAAAATAGTATAATGATTCTACTAATATAGACCTTAGTAGAAGATTTATTTTCTGTTGAGGTGTGTATTAGTATATAGCATTTTAAGGGTAAACTTGGACATCTCACTTCTATGTGATTTAATTCAGACAAGCATTGCAATTCTTAGCTTGGAAAGAGGTACATCTATGAAGTTGTCTATTTCAAATTTGGTGGTTAACGGTGTTGTTGGAGTGACCGTTTATGAAATGTTTTCCTGGCTATAGAAAGTACCAAACAGCACCTAGAGGGTTCGAGTCCCTCACACTCCATAATGAACCACTTAAAAAGTGGTTTTTTGTTTTTACTAATGTTAAATAAACTGGCCAATTAGGTATGCCCTATTGGCCTTGTACGTGCAACTTGATTTAACTGGTCGGAAGAAACGGCCAATAGAGTTCTGCAAAAAGGAGGTAAGAAAATGGGAAAAATAGGTTATGCCAGGATCAGCTCAGCTGATCAAAATATATCTCGACAGTTGGAGCAATTGGAAAACTGTGAGAAGATTTTTCAGGAAGCAGCTAGCGGAGCCAGCAAGGAACGGTCTCAGCTGCAGGCTCTCCTTGAGTATATCCGTGAGGGTGATATTGTGGTCGTCAGTGAACTGGAGCGGCTGGGACGAAACAACAAGGAACTGACAGAAGTTATGAACGACATCCAGGCTAAGGGAGCTACTCTGGAGGTTTTAAATCTTCCAACCTTGCGAGGAATTGAGGACGACAATCTCAGGCGGCTTCTGAATAATCTAATTTTTGAAATCTATAAGTACCAAGCGCAGGCTGAACGAGAGCGCATCAAGGAGCGCCAACGTCAGGGGATTGTTCTTGCCAAGGCTCAGGGTAAGTACCAGGGCAGGAAGGCTCTCTATACTGAAGATGATGAGCGTCTGCAGCATGCCTTTAGTTTATATAATCAAGGCTATACTGATAAAGATGTGAGCAAGCTTACAGGAATACCTGAAAGAAGCTTTAGACGATATAGAAATAAATATAATATTTCAAGGTCTATAGACTAGATTATATACGATATATATAATCGGATAAATCAGATATTTCAATGTTAAATGCTCTATATCTGTGATATAATGCTTATATAAAATAAATTCAATAACTATATAGGAAAGATAGAACAATGAGACAAGTCAATATTAAAAATAGAAGAGGAACTGCTAGATAGAATTGATACATTAGCTAATAAATCAGGTAAAAATAGAAGTCAGTATATGATAGATAAAGCACTAGAAGAAGATATAGTTCAAGATATACCTGATATAGAGAATAATATAGAAAGCGAATCTACTATCAAAATACTGACTGATCAGGTTGACTATCTTAAAGAACAGCTAAAAAATCAAAGATGAGCAGCTGGAAAGAAGCGATATATTATTAAAAGAGTCACTTGACTTAAAAAAACAATTTGCTGCTAACCCACAAGCAGCACTGGTGGCAAAGAATTTTTCGTTCTAAATCGTAATTTTCATATATCCGATTTTATATAGTATTTCTAGCCAAATATATATAGAGATATACAAGATATATCCAAAATAATTCGTTTTAAAAACGTATATACCTTTGTATATCTCTATATATAAGAGGCTGAATACTACACAATTGAATAAAATTGCTTAAATTTATGCTATACTGCTAAAGGGTAGTAAGCCCTAACACTCATCTACTCAGTTCCCTATTTGGGAACTTTTTTTTATTTTTGATCTATTTTTACGAATAGTAAAAATAGAGGAGGACAAAATCATGAAAATTCAAGATGTATGGGTTGAGGAAATTATAAATAACAAGTGCTATGTAGAGTACTGGACGATTATTACTGTAAAGTATCGTAGAAAGAGTTATGAGCTAAAACACCTTATCCTTGCGGACTACTATTTAACACATGAGGAACTTGTAAAAGTTATTCAGAAGGAGCGAAAAGAGGAACTGTTAGCCCATGTAAACTATGTCCGTAGAGTATCCAGAGAAGAAAATAAGAGATATAAAAAAATAGGCAAATCATTCCTGGTATAAAAAAATTATGGTATAATTTATTACCGTAAAGACTACAGCTTTTACATTGTCTATTTTAAAAATATTTGATAGTCGCTAACCATATCTAGCGACTTTTCTTGTAAATACGGAGGGAAAGTATGAACATGGAAGTGCTTGACGAGAGAGTGTTTTATTCTTACCTGCAGCAAAAGAACCAAGAGATATTTTTAAAATGGATTGATTGTTATGAGCGGTATATTGCCCCTATCATGAGGACAAAAGGCTATAAGAGAATTAACGAGGCTGAAAGGACTGTTGTCTTTTCGTTCGGTGAGATTCGCTTTTCAAGGAGTCGCTGGAAGAAAGGTGAGGAGACTAGAATCCCTGTTGATGAAAAATTGGGCTTGATTCCTTATGTTCGATATTCTCAAGAAGTTCTCTACCAGCTGACAGACTTGTCTAGAAAGCTCCCATATCGGAAAGTGGTAGAAGTTGTCGAGCTGCTAAATCAAGTCTATGTTACCAAAGATAGTGTTCAAAAGGCTGTCAATATAGCTGGAGATCTCCTAGAAGAAAAAGAGGAGTATCGTTTTCTTTCTTTTCCGGAAAAAAGGGGGAAAATTAAGACAGACACTCTTTATATTGAGGGGGATGGACTATGGGTCAAGCAATCTCAAGCAGGGCAGGAAGGTAAGTCTACTGAGTTAGCTCATTTTGTGGCTCATACTGGCAGTGTTGCTGTAACTGGTAAGCGCCGTAAGCTAGAAAACAAGGTAGAGATTGTTTCAAATTCTTATAAAAAAGCCAAGGAGCAACTCCTTGACACATTATACAATCAATTTGAAATTACTTCGGACACGGTTATTGTAACGAATTCAGACGGAGGCCACGGATATTCTCCAGAGGTTTTCAAAGATTTAGCCTCAGCTTTTCGTCCAAAAATTCACTATCATTTTTGGGATGCTTTCCATGTAAATGAACTTATCAAAAAAACCTTTCGACCATTTCCAGCAGCTTTGACTGATCTGGCTTTTGATGCTGTAGCAAAGCATGATAAGAAAAAAATGATTATAGCACTAGATACTGCAGAGTCTTTGATTGAGGATCCAGAGAAATTGGATGCTTTTCATAGAGTAAAAAAATCAATTTCTTAATAATTTTAAATACACTGTTACTCCCAAAAAATAAAGGCTTGGTTGATTTTGGAATCGGAATTATGGAGTCGCAGCATCGAAAAAAATCAGTTACAGAATGAAAAAAATCAGGGGATGTACTGGTCTGTTCGTGGAGCAGAAAAAATGAGTCAGATAATTATTTTAGGTCAGGAAGGTCGTCTTAGAGATCTCTTTTTTGGTGGCTGGCGGACAGAATATGAAAAAATAAAAGCATTGGATAATGTCTCAGCAAGTCGGTATTTGAGTTCCTCAAAAAAACAATACAATCTTAAAAATCATAAGCCTATTCCTAGAAAAGCTAAAAAAAGTGAGGGACTGTCTTTATTTTAAACTTAGAGAGAAAAAATAGCGTCATTATCGCATTTTCGGCAGTAATTTGCGATTTTTTATTGACACTTAAAAACATTTGTAGTATAATTATAGCAATAAAACAAAAAAAGAGGCAGGTGCGTCAACACCTAACCTCCACCGAGTAAACAAATAGCTCTTGTGTTACTCAGTCTTTAATCTAGTTTACAGCATAAAGTAGAGAATGTCAAGGCTGAACAGCAAGTGTAATTGTTTGTTTCTCATTTCCTTGAATTTCTGCTATTTTTTTATCTTCTCAAAAATTCAGACACATACTTTTTGTATGAGCCCTTTACTTTTTGACTTTATTCATGGTACAATAGCCTTTTGTGAAATAGCAGCAGGAAAGCATGGAGCTCGTCAACAGAACATCAGCTATAAAAAGTAGCCTTAGCTGTTTGGGCGAAAATGTTCTGCACGAATCAGGGCTTTCTAAGTGACTATTTCCTCAAAAAATTTTACAGGAGGACATTTTTATGTCACGTTATACAGGACCATCTTGGAAACAAGCTCGTCGTTTGGGTCTTTCTCTTACTGGTACAGGTAAAGAATTGGCTCGCCGTAACTATGTACCTGGTCAACATGGACCAAACAACCGCAGCAAATTGTCAGAATACGGTTTACAATTGGCTGAAAAACAAAAACTTCGTTTCACTTACGGTGTAGGTGAAAAACAATTCCGTAACTTGTTTGTTCAAGCTTCAAAAATCAAAGAAGGAATCCTTGGTTTCAACTTCATGCTTCTCTTGGAGCGTCGCTTGGATAACGTTGTTTACCGTCTTGGTCTTGCGACTACTCGTCGTCAAGCTCGTCAATTCGTAAACCATGGTCACATCCTTGTTGACGGAAAACGCGTTGATATCCCATCATACCGCGTAACTCCAGGTCAAGTGATCTCAGTTCGTGAGAAATCATTGAAAGTGCCTGCAATCCTTGAAGCTGTTGAAGCAACTCTTGGACGTCCAGCATTCGTATCATTCGATGCTGAAAAATTAGAAGGTTCATTGACTCGCCTTCCAGAGCGCGATGAAATCAACCCAGAAATCAACGAAGCACTTATCGTTGAATTCTACAACAAAATGCTTTAATTTGTATTTGTTCAGAGGTCGGTTTCCCGGCTTCTTTTTTATATTCTCAATGAACTAATAGAGCTATTTCCAAGTAAAAAATGTCAGTGGATTGAGACAGCTGTTTTGGGATATTATTTGATTTCTTTCTGCTCCTATCCAATCAGGTGAGACACTCTGTAAAGATTTTTTTCCAGCTTTTTTACGGAAGATTTGCTGAAATGGTGTATAATGGGGACAAGACAGAAACAGAAAATTGTATGAAAGGAGTAGCGATGAAGGTTCTAGTGACAGGAGCGACTGGCTTTCTAGGAAAGTATGTTGTTGAAGAGCTGGCTGAACAAGGCTATCAGGTGCGAGCTTTTGGTCGTAATCTGAAGGCTGGTCGGCAGTTAGAAGGTCCTTTAGTAGAGTTTTTTGCTGGTGATTTTACCAGAGAAGAAGAAATTTTTGCAGCCTGCGAAGGAGTGGATGCAGTGGTGCACGCTGGTGCTCTCTCAACGATTTGGGGACCCTGGGAGCAGTTTTATCAGACTAATGTAGTAGGAACCAAGCTGGTTATGGAAGCTTGCCGACATTTTGGAGTGCAAAGACTGGTCTATATTTCCTCCCCAAGTGTTTATGCTGCGGCGCGTGATCAACTCGCTATCAAAGAAGAGGCTACTCCTCAGGAGAATGAGCTGAATTTCTATATCAAAAGCAAGCTCATGGCTGAGCGGATTGTCGGAAGTTATCCTCAAGTTCCATCGGTTATCTTGCGTCCTAGAGGGCTTTTTGGTATTGGAGATACCAGTATCTTTCCTAGGATTCTGCGCTTGAGCCAAAAATTGGCGATTCCACTCATCAGAAATGGCCAGCAAATGATGGATATGACCTGTGTGGAAAATGTGGCCTTTGCTGTTCGACTGGCTTTGGAAATTCCAGAAGCGCAAGGACAAGTTTACAATATTACCAACGGAGAATCGCGTAGTTTCAAGGATATGCTGGATGAAGCTTTAGATGGTTTACAGGTTCGTAAACGTTATGTTAAGTTGCCTGCTGCTTTTCTAGGTATTCTGGCACAGGGATTTGAAAGCTTTTATCGCTTCTTTCATATTGAAAAAGAGCCACCGCTGACTCTTTACACCTATTACTTAATGCGTTATAGTCAAACGCTGGATATATCAGCAGCAGTAAGGGATTTGGGCTATCAACCCAAGTTGACAATCAGTGAAGGGATTGCAAAATATGTCCAACATTATCGAGAAAATTGAGTATCTTCAGCCTGGGCGCTGTAGCAGTCACTTGCAGCAGATGTTTAAGGGAGTTGCCAAGAAAAAAATGATTTTTCCAGCTGGCGTTTTCTTCTTGAAGCATCGTGAGAAAGGCTATATTCTCTATGACACTGGCTATTCTCCAGCTATTCTGAAGCCCAATTTCAAATACTGGCTTTATGGTCTGGGAACGCCTGTTGATATGTCAGAAGAGGAGCGTGTAGATCGTCTGCTTGAGCAAAAAGGAATTGCGCCAGAAGATATTTCTTATGTCATCTTGTCGCACTTGCATCCAGATCACATCGGCGGAGCCGCTTTCTTTCCCAAGGCTCGCTTCATTCTGACCAAGACCGTCTTCAAAACGTATCAACATGCCAAGCTTAAGGATTTGATTTTCAAGGAATTTCTTCCGCAGGATTTTGAGAGTCGGTTGGAAGTGGTGGAACCTCAGCAGGTCCAAGCAGAATTCCTCTATCGCAAGACAGTTGACTTGTTTGGGGATGGCAGTATATATCTGGCCTCAGTTGATGGCCATGCCGCTGGTCAAGCTTGTCTCTTTTTGCCAGATTATCATCTGTTTATCGGAGCTGATTTGTGCTGGGGCGTGGATCTGTTGCCGTACACGGAGCAGATGCGTTTCTTGCCGTCACTGATCCAAGATAGCAAGGAAGAATACATAGCCGGTGTGGCACTGCTTCGGCAGTTACTTGCTGTTGGCTATCAGGTGCTAGTCAGTCATGATCCGGCTGAGAGAGCGGAGCAGATTTTGTATGAAACTAGGAACATTTCTAAAAACCTTTAGCGTCATGCGCTGGGGGCATCGATTTAAAGATCGACAGGCATTGGAACGCTATCAAGTCAAGGCTTTAGCAGCTTATCGGGAATTTTTACAGCAGGAATCGCCTTATTTTAAATCAGGCATTCCAGCAGATTTTAAGATGAGTAAGGCCTTTATGATGGAGCATTTCAATGAGCTCAATACTCAGGGACTGGATCGAGATGAGTTGCTAGCCTTGGCACTGGAGAGCGAGAGGACACGTGATTTCAGTCCCATGATAGGAGAAATTGCTGTCGGCTTGTCTTCGGGGACATCCGGTCACCGAGGCTTGTTTTTCACCACTGAAAAGGAGCGCAGTATGTGGGCGGCAGCCATCTTGGGCAAGATGCTGCCTAAAGGCAAACTCTTTGGGCACAAAATTGCCTTCTTTCTTCGGGCAGATAACCAACTCTATCAGACTGTCAATTCAGGCTTGATTTCTCTGGAGTATTTTTGATACTTTTTCAGGGAGCCGAAGAGCATGTAGAGCGCTTTGAATGCTTACCAGCCAACAATTTTTGGTAGCGCCAGCGTCAATGCTCTTGGAGTTGGCTAAAACAAGTTCAGGCTGGAAATTTACAGATTGCCCCTAGCAAAGTCGTATCAGTGGCAGAAATTTTGGAAGAGCCGGATCGGCAGAGGATTCAAGCAGGATTTGGTCTGAAAAAGGTGGACCAGGTCTACCAAGCGACCGAGGGCTTTTCTAGCTTGCACTTGTGTCCATGGGAATCTTCATCTAAACGAAGATATTGTCCATGTAAATAAGTGCTACTTGACGATAGACGCTTTTTATCCAATAATTACGGATTTCAAGCGGACTTCTCAGCCAATTTTTTTCAATATGAGCTGAATGATATCTTGGTGGAAAATCCTGAACCTTGCCCTGCGGTTCGGTCTTTACACGGATTGATAGGATTGAGGGCGCTCGGATGATATTTTCATTTTTGAAAAATGCCGCAGGTCAGTCGGTGAGGTCTTTCCAGACTTTATCCGCCGTTGTCTGCTCTTAGTTGATGGGATTGGAGAATATCAAGTCGCTCAGAAAAAGGACTATTCGCTGACCATTGCTATTGAACATCGCAGTCAGCAGCGAGAAGACGAGATTGTCCAGCAGTTTCAGAACTTAGCGAATGCTAAAGACTTTCTTATGCCGGCTGTTTCTTTTGAAAATTATCAGCGGGACAGAAGCCGTAAGTTGAAACGTATCTATCGGGCTTAAGAATGCTCCAAGTGGAAAAACATATGAATCAGAGGCTGAAGCGCTTTGGCAGTTTACCTAGCTATTGAGCGGCCCCAAGTCTGACAAGAAGGAGTTTAATATGACAGCAGTAAAGAATCATATAAAGATTGTTGGTTATGGTACGCATCTACCTAGAAATACTGTGACTTTTAAGGATCAGACCCGTTATCGAGTGGTGGAAAATGAAGAAACCCAGCTTTCCATGGCTGTTAAGGCGATTGAAAAAGCCCTAGAGCAAGCCGGTTTGACAATCAAAGACATCGATTGTATCGTGTCAGCCAGTGCGGTGGGCGTTCAGCCTATTCCCTGCACTGCGGCCCTGATTCATGAGTTGGTAGCCAAGGGCTTGTCCATTCCAGCCATGGATATCAATACGACTTGCACCAGCTTTATCTCGGCTTTGAGTCTCATGTCTCATTTGTTGGAGGCTGGTGAGTATCATAGGATCCTCATCGTATCTAGTGAGGTTGGAAGTTTAGGGCTTAATCCTAATCAGAAGGAAAGTTTTGAGTTGTTCAGTGACGGTGCGGCTGCTTTGATTTTTGAATCAACAGAGGAAGAGAGAGGGGTCATCTCCAGCCTGCAGCGGACCTGGTCCGAGGGAGCTCATGATACAGAGATTCGCGGTGGTTTGACATCGTTTCAGCCTAAGGAGTATTCGGATGCTACCAAGACTCACTACATGTTTGACATGAATGGCAAGAAGATTCTCTTGCTCTCTGCCAGAAAAATTCCAGAAATGTTTAAAGAATTTAAAGAAAAGAGTGGTCTCAGCCTGTCTGACTTGGATTATATCATTCCGCATCAGGCTAGTCGTGCCCTGCCAATGGTCATGCGCAGCTTGGGTATTCCTGATGATAAATACCTTAATATTGTGCAAGACTATGGGAATATGGTGTCAGTGGCAGTGCCTTTTTCTCTCTGCTATGCTCTGGAGCGCAATCTAGTCAAGGAAGGGGACACCATCGCTCTGATGGGAACAGCAGCTGGAATGACAGTCAATATGCTGGCTATGAAATTATAATATAATAAAAACAGGGTGTACAGAACCAAAAGAGGTTTTGTACATCCTGTTTAATTTTTCAAAATATCAGAAGAGCCAGGACCCATTGGGTTCCAACAGCTTCTTACAGCATTTTCAAAAGAAATTCTGCTATTTGTTCAGGACTTTCTTTTTTTCCTCTGGCAATCCACATTTGGCAGACACCAAAGAAGGCGTTGGCGAGAAAAACCCTGCTGTATTCTTTTTCAAAATGATTGTAAACACGTCTACTAAAACGGTCCTGCAGACTATCCGCCAGCATCACCTGCAGCTTATGGCGCAGGAAATTTTGGATCTCTTTCGTGCCGTTTCTGTCAAAAGAGCAGCCAAGAGTGGCTCTAGCTGAAGGAACTGAAAGACCTCTGTAATCGCAGTTTGAATATCTTCTTGATTATTCTCAAAAATATATCCCTAACTGATGAAAGAGGTTTTGCTGATAACGTTCAATCATATCGTACTTGTCCTTGTAGTGAGTATAAAAACTACTACGGCTGATGCCAGCAGCTTGAGCTAGCTGGACAGTAGTGATATGGTCGAAGGACTGCTTATGCAGTAGTGAAACCATGGCTCTTTCAATAATAGCCTTGGTTTTTCGGCGTTTATTGCTTTCTAACATAAAATCTCCCTTTGAGGCTAAGCCTCAGTCTGCTCTTCAAGCTAATAACTATCATAGCAAACTACTTTTTCTTTTTCTCCATGTACTATTATATCAAATGTTTTTCCAGTGGAAAAGAGTTAAATTCCGGAATTAAGCATAGATAGTCAAAATTTTATCTGATTAGGCTTAGTCGACTGGTAAAATAATAAAGCCGAGGCTTTTGTTATGAACATTATTTGAAGTAGAGGTAGTCAGGGTCAGGAGTGACATAAAGTAGCTCGCCTTCCTGTGAGAAGATAATAGAAATCTGTTCATTTTTATAAGAGTATAGAATGTATTTGTTTTGTAGCCTAGATGCTTGAGAAATATCAACTGCACCTGCTAAAAAGGCACGCGCTTGTTCGGTGCTTATTTTTTGCTCCTGAACCAGCCTTTTAAGATTTTCCAATTCTTTTTCTTCAAGTGCTTTGCTTTCAGATGCGAGATCAGTGCTTACTTTCTCTGGTTCTCCCAAAATACTTTTGACTTTTTCTTGGGTATATCCTTTAAATTCAGGAATTTGAGCTTCAAAACCGCCAGATTCCTAGGATTAGTAATAAACCTTGGCATTGCTAGTCGCATAAATCTTATCATTCTAATATAATGCTGATTTTTCTGTGTACCTACCTATGGAAAAATACCTTTTGTTTACAGATTATTCAGGGATTAAAGACAGTAGGACTAACTTATTCCGCTTCCTTGCAATCTTTTTAAACAAAATTGGACACGGTGTCCATTTTTTAAAAAATAAACTTGTAATAATTTTCGATTGGTGTATAATCAATTTTATTGAAATTTGGACACTGTGTATAATTTTAGGAGGTAGATATGTTAAAAGAATGGAAAGCTATTTTAAAAAAGCCGACTTTTATCATTGTGATGTTAGGGAGTCTCTTTGATTCCTGCCTTGTATAATGTTATTTTCCTGAGCTCCATGTGGGATCCGTATGGAAAGGTATCGGACTTGCCAGTGGCGGTCGTCAATCAGGATAAAGCTGTAACTGCTAGTGGTAAGACCTTGTCTATAGGCGAGGATGTTGTTTCCAGCCTCAAGGAAAATAAAAATCTGGATTTTCACTTCGTCAGTAAAGAAGATGCTCAAAATGGTCTGGAAAAGGGTGATTACTACATGGTTGTGACGCTTCCAAGTGATTTATCTGAACGTGCAGCCAGTATTTTGACTGATAATCCTCAGCAAATGAAGATTGACTATCAAACGTCTAGCGGCCGCAGTTTTATTGCTGGTAAGATGAGTGATTCAGCCATGGCTTCTTTGAAGCAGACGGTGGCGCAAAATGTGACAGATACTTATACAAGCGCCATATTTAAGAATATGGGAGATCTAAAAACTGGCTTGGTTAAGGCATCTGATGGTGCTCAGCAATTAGCATCTGGCAGCCAACAACTAGGCTCAGGCAGTCAGACAATTGCAAAATAATTTAAGAACTTTGAATCAAGCTACGAGCAAATTATCATCCGGTGCAGCTCAATTTAACACAGGACTACAGACTTATACTGGGAGTGTTGCACAAGTATCGTCTGGACTGGGTAGTTTGTCAAATGGAATAAACACTTATGCTAATGGTGTAAGTACTGTGGCCACAGGTGCAAATCAGCTGTCAGGTCGATCAGCAGACTTATTGGGTGGAGTCCAACAGCTCAACCAGTCAGGAGGTGGAGTTCAGGCCTTATCAACAGGTGTGACGAATCTGAACACTGGCTTGGCTACATTAAAGTCATCGGTAGATACAACCTTAGCTAACAACCAGCAAAACGTGAATGATTTGGCAACTGGCTTGACTCAGTTGAATGCTAGTATTCAAGCTGCAGCAAGTGACTCAGCAGTATCGACAGACAGCATTGAGGCTTCACTGACTAGCATAGCAGCATCCGCTCAGGCCATTATCAATAATAATCAAGATGCCAAGGCCGCAGCTTTGGCGAGTGTCCAAGGGACCAGTGCTTATCAAGGCCTTTCTAGTGAGGCTAAGGCTGAGATTGATGCAGCAGTCGGTGCTAGTCAAGCGGGAAGTGACCAATCTGCTCAGACAATTTTATCAGAAATCGATACAATGAGGGCTTCTCTTGAAACGATAAAAGGCGCTAGTCAAACAAAACTTAGTCAGTTAGAAGGTGCGTCAAATCAAGTTCTGCCACAGGCAGCTAACATGATCAATGGCCTTTATAATGGCTTATCAACGGTGAGTACTGGCCTCGGTTCAGCAAGTGGAGGAGCCAATCAACTAGTCGCAGGTGTAGACACCCTAAATGAGAAACTAACGACTGGCGCGACACAATTGGAACAAGGGGTGACAAGTTATACCAATGCAGTCGGTCAGCTATCTGAGGGGACATCAGCTTTGGCAAGTAAGAATCCTGATTTGCTAGCAAATACAACAAAATTAGCAAACGGGGCAGCCCAATTAACAGACAAATCTCCAGAATTGACCTCTAGTTTCGGGAAATTAGCAGATGGAACCAATCAATTAGCGAGTGGCACAGAGAAGCTGGCTGATGGCAGCAGTGCTTTAACAGATAATCTCTCTAAACTTACTGTGGGAACGAGAGATTTGTCTAATGGACTCGCGGATGCAGGCGATAAATTGTCGATGGTTTCTACTAAGGAAGACAATGCAAAAACTCTAGCAGATCCTCTGACACTGAGCAAGACAGATGAGAATAAGGTAGAAAAAAATGGCATTGGGATGGCGCCTTATATGATTTCAGTAGCTTTATTTGTGGCAGCTATTTCAACCAATACCATCTTTAGCACACTTCCATCGGGTCAAGAACCTAGGACGAAACGAGACTGGCTGAAGGCCCGTATAGAGGTAAATGGAGTCATTTCTGTCGTGGCGGGTGTTTTGGTCTATGGTGCTGTGCACTTGATAGGCCTATCTGCAAACCATGAGTGGGCAACCCTTGGTTTGATTGTCCTAGCCAGCATGACCTTTATGGCTCTTGTGACGGCTTTGGTTACTTGGGATAGCAAGCTCGGCGCCTTTGCTTCTCTGATTCTTTTGCTCTTACAGCTGGCTTCTAGTGCAGGAACCTATCCGCTGGAGCTGACTAGTAAGATTTTCCAAGTTATCAACCCTTGGCTGCCAATGAGCTATTCTGTATCGGGCTTACGCCAAACGATTTCCATGAACGGCCAAATTGGTAGTCAGGTGCTCTTCCTTACTTTTGTTTTAGTTCTTTTCATGGCACTTGGTACTCTGGTCTATCGAACAGATAAAAAACAGCTAGCTTAGGGTTCTTATTCTATGAATCTGTAAAAATGTAGATGAAAAGTCTATCTGTAATTCGTTTATTTTTTCTCTCATCAACATCTCCTGAAAAGGGAGATGTTTTTGTTTTTCTTTTAAGTTTTTCTTTTATCTTTCTTTTAAGTTTTCATCTTTAAAAATTGCATTACATTCAAGAAAGATAGAGAGGTGAGAAGCCCATGGCAGAAAAAATTTTTCAACATCATTTTCAGCGCTTTGAAACCAAATACATCATTTCCAAGGAAACCTTATTGGATTTATTGCTAGAGTTTGAAGGCTATCTGGTGGAGGATGAGCGAGCTTATTCGACCATTAACAATCTCTACTACGATACGCCGTTTTATCAGCTCATTCGTGAGTCCTTGGAAAATCCTTGCTTTGACGAGAAGGTGCGCTTGCGGACTTATCAAGAGCATCCGACCGAGGATAGTCAAGTCTTTTTGGAAATCAAGAAAAAGACGGAGAATCTAGTCACCAAACGCCGGCTTGCAGCAGATTTGCTGACAGCAGAAGCCTATCTGGACGGTGATTACAGTCATCTGACTGACCTTCAGATAGATAAGGAAATGGCCTGGCTGGCCCAGCATTTTGGCTATATTCAGCCTATGATGTATATCGGCTACAATCGTTATTCGATGAAAGGGATTGAGGACGAGCGGATTCGGATTACCTTTGATCACGACCTGACCTACCGTCCTTATGATCTGAGTCTCTTGGCCGGTCGCCACGGAGATTACCTCCTGCCAGCCAATCAAGTCATTATGGAAGTTAAGATTCCAGAAGCTTGTCCGCTATGGCTGAGCGAGATCATGGATCGCTACCAACTGTCTCCAAGCTCTTTCTCCAAATACGGCTTTGCCTATAAAAAGGCAAACTGTATCAGCAGTAAATAAAATAGATAGGAAAAGAAAAATGAAACAATCAAAATCAACCCTTAAAAAAATTAAATTGATGATTCCACTGGTTTTGATGACAGCAGTGCTGGGAGCCTGCAGCTCAAACGCCAGCAGTTCTACAACTTCAAGCACTACCCAGGCTGCTAATGCTACAAGCACCAGTCAGACTAAGACCAATACTTCTGATTACTTTGCTTCAGAAGACTCAGACGCTTCTTATGATGAGTCCAAAGCGACAACTATCAGCCTGAGTGGATCTAGTGCTAAGACCTCTGGTGACGGCGCTAGTGTCTCTGGTTCCACTGTGACAATCTCAGAGGCTGGAACCTATGTCGTTTCCGGAACGAGTGAAAATGTGCAGATTGTCGTCAAAGCAGGTGATAGCGACAAGGTTCAAATCGTCCTAAATGGTGTAACCATGAGCGGGACAGATGCAGCTATTATGGTAGAAAATGCGGGTAAAACAAGCCTGACTCTGGCTGACGGCAGCCAAAACACAATCTCAGACTCATCAAATCACAGTAATACGGATGCAGATGCAGCTATCTATAGTAACTCTGACCTGACTCTCAATGGCTCTGGAAGTCTGACAGTTGATGGCAAGTATGAAACAGCGATTAAGTCTGAGCAGACCTTGCGGGTGACAGGTGGCACTTATACGCTCAAGGCAGCTAAGAATGGTCTGTCAGCTGCTTCAGCTATTAATATCAAGGATGCTACTATCGACATCACAGCGACAGAAGATGCCATCCACGCAGACAATGATGAAGATACTTCTCTGGGGAATCTCTATATCCAGTCCGGCACCATCACGATTAATGCTGGTGATGATGGTCTGCACGCTAGCAATATCGCTTTGATTGATGGTGGAACGATTACGGTTTCTAAGAGTGTAGAAGCTCTGGAAGGAACCAATGTTACCATTAACGGCGGCAAACTGGATCTTTATGCGACGGATGATGGGATCAATGCAGCTAGTGACGTAACTGGAGCTGATATCTTTATCAAGATTACTGGTGGCGATATCAAGGTCGAGGTCGGTGAAGGCGATACCGATGCTATCGATTCCAACGGCGATGTCATCATGTCAGGAGGAAACTTAGACATTACTTCTACGGTATCTGCCTTTGACTTTGACGGAACGGCCACCTACACTGGAGGTACCATCACGGTCAATGGTGAAAGCCGAACAGAAATCACAGCTGACGGACCTGGCGCTGGTGGACCTGGTGGCGGCGGTGCCCCAGGCGGCCAAGGCGGTTTTGGTGGACGATAAAAAAGCCGATGAGATAATGATGAAATAGTGCTAATGAAAGAGAAGAATCCTCATTCCAGCTGGAATGAGGATTTCTTGCTATTCATCAATTCTGATAGATAATTTTTTCGTATCCACGGTCACTTGAGCACCGATGGTGATGGTAAAGAGTGGCTGAGTATGAGCAAAGTCCAAGTCATAGAGGACGGGAATCGTCTTTAGAATTGGATGTTTGTCCAAGATATAAAGGAGCAACTCCTCTGTCATTTGACATTCTTTTGGAAAGCGGCCGATGAGAAGAGCCTGCGGGTTAGGATAGGCCTGAAGGAGAGCAGCTAGATTGCGGTCAAACTCCACATAATCATCTTCCTCGGCCTCTTCAACAAAGAGGACATAGTTTTCATCTGTCGGGGCATAGGGTGTTCCCCGCAGAAGTGAGAAGGTGGAGAGATTGCCCCCGATAACAGTGGCTTGGGCTTGCCCGTGGTGATAAACTTTTCCACTCCGTCTCATGGAAGGTCAGTGGCGCATCGGGCAGATACCAAGCATTGTCGCCCCATTTTTCACTAGGAGTCAATTCATAAGAAGTCTGGCTGACGGCCTTGAGCCAGCTCTCGGTCTGATAGTCCTGCAGGGCATCCATCTTAAAGCTAGAGTAGGAGGGTCCCATGTAGGTTTGCATGCTAGTCTTGCTATAGATGGCGTTAAGCAAGGCTGTTGTGTCCGAGTAGCCGCAGAAAATCTTAGGATTTCTAGCAATTAACTCAAAGTCCAGATAGGGCAGGAGCTCATTGCAGTTGAAACCGCCGATGGTGGCCAGAATAGCATCAACGGAGTCATCTGAAAAGGCAGCATGAATGTCTGCCACCCGGCTTTCGATGGAGGCAGAGTCTAGCATATCATTTTCCAGATAATGCTCCGAAAAAGACACGGCAAATCCTAGCTTTTCCAAGCGCTCCTTGGCGGCTAGATTGGCCTCAAAACCTCCGATGTGTTCGATTGACGACGAGGGGCTGACGACCCGAATGTGCATACCAGGTGTGAGTTTTTTCATAGAGACCTCCATGTGATAAATTTTTATAGAATATCATAGCACAAAGGCCAAGGCCTGTAAAGCAATCTTAGGGCAGTGCGGGAATTTTCATCAAAAAAGGAGTCGCTGAGGACTCCCTGATTGTATATATTCTTTTCTATGATTTATTCGCTGAGCTTAATGCTACCGCTTTGGGCGCTGGCAGTAAGTGTAGTTGTCGGATTTTCGACTTTACGGACGGCAGAGCCGCCAAGTTCATCGCCTTTGGAGTGCTCTACATTCATGCCACTAGGGATGTCAATTTCACCTAGATCCGTTTTCAGATCAAAGGATAGCTGCGACAAACTGCCAGAAACCAGATGCAGATTAATATCGCCAAGTTGGTCAGTGATAGAGATTGTACCAGCTAATTCCAACTGTTCAGAGTTCAGTGAGCCGCTTGAGATTTTCAGAGTGCTGTCGGAGATTTGCTTGAGTTTAGGTTGACATCTCCCAGAGAGTTTGCTATTTCGCCCGATGCGAACTGGCTGTTGCTCAGAGTGATGTTACCCGAAGAAGCATTGATTTTTCCAGAGTTAATCTGACTGTTATTAAAGGAAATCTCTCCCAGAGAGTTCTTAAATTTACCAGATTCGAATTGGCTATCATTCACAGTCAACGAGCCATTGGATAGAGAGAAGTCAGCATTTTTGGCTGATAGATTGGACAGCGTAACATCTCCTAATGACGAACTGCCGCTGAATGTCTCAAGCTTGGTCCCCTTAGGGCAGGGAAAAGCTGACAGTACGCTTTCCTTGAGATTCTTGGTCAAATAAGCTAAGTAGGGAGCGGATACCAGCGCTTATGTGGAAGGAACCTGCACCATCTTCCTTGATGCTTAAGTTTCCGTTTTCAGAACTTGTCGTGATTTTTCCAAGCGAGCTTCCATCAATCTGATAGTTACCATCGCTTTGGTAATAGGTCAAGTGAGCCTTGTCATCAGGAGATTCGCTGATGACAAGGTTTCTAGCCGCTAAGTTAATATTTAGAGAAGAAAGATCAGAGAAACTTTCTTCTTTTTCGTTAGTTTTACCTTGCTTTTGGCAGAATTGACCAGTCATTGACACCGCCTGTCATGGAGCCGATAGTTGTCAAGGCTCCACCAAAGAGACAGGCTAAAATAGCTGCGGATAAAAGAGGTTTTTTCAATTTGATGTTAGCCATGACGTGCTCCTTTCTTTGCGAAAAGTTGAGCTAGTTTGACAAAGCCAGCCTTGCCAAACTGAGTAACAGGAGAAATGCCTGCGTAGAAGATGCCGGACAATCCCAGAGCTAGAACACTGAGCCCCAGAGTGAACAGGAAGGCCGGGATAGATGTCGTCAGTCCCACTGTCAAAGTGTCCCAGATCAGGCTGATGCCAAAGATAAAGAATGCAAAGGCACCTATAGCCATGACGAGAGCAAAGATAAAGACTAAGAGGAAGAAAACAAAAGTCAAAAGTGCAGCTACTATAAAGAGCGGAATAGCCAAGGGCGCTGCCAAAATGGATAGGATAGCAATCTGGACGATGCTCTTAGTGTTTTTTGATGAACTGCTGTCTTGATTATCTTCCTCGACTTTTTTGTCCAAAAGATTCAACATAATCTCGTGGGCCGCTTCCTTAGGGCTGCCTAAATCAGCAATAGCGGCTGCCTCGCCCTCTGGGCCTACCTCGTCGAAGTACTCAGTGAAGTAATCCATAGTTTCTTCATAGTCCTTGCGTGGCAGTTTTTTTAGATATTTTTCTAGCTCAGCTAGATACTCGGTTCTTGTCATGACGGATGCTCCCTTCTATGATACCGCTGATGGTCATGGTATAAGTTTGCCACTCTTCTTTTAGAGTGAGTAGATGTTCATGCCCGTAGGCAGTGAGTGAATAGTATTTTCGTTTTCGTCCTTGGTACTCCTGCGAATAAGTCGTGAGGCAGTCATTTTGCTCCAGCTTCTTCAGAATGGGGTAAAGTGTTGATTCTTTGATATTGGCAATCAGCTTAATCGTTTGGCTGATTTCATAACCGTAGGAATCGTCTTTTTCAAGGATGGCTAAGATGAGAAACTCAATCAAAGCCGATGATGTGGGGAAAGACATAGGACCACCTCCTTGTGTAAAATATTTATATATAATCTTTCTATATATAGTCTACAACCTCTTAGGGAAAAAGTCAAGCAAAATATATAAAATTTTTATATATTTTTTGAAAATGCTCTTTAATGGCTATTTATAAGGTGTATCAAAGTACCTTTCTTCCTTATAAGAACTTTACATCTTCCTTAGCTTTTGTGTTGAAAACATCTTCCATAAAATGGTAAAATGGTGTAAGTCTAACTAAAAATATAAGAGAGATCAATGAAAAAACATCAAACCCTATATAAGTTTTTGGGCCAAACCCTACTATATTTTGTTATCTTTCTGGCCTTGCTTTATTTCTTTAGCTATCTAGGTCAGGGTCAGGGCGGCTTTATCTATAATGAATTTTAATGTGAGAGAGTAGGAAACAATGTCAAATAAAGTGATACATGATATGATTGAAGCGATTGAGCATTTTGCTCAGGTGCAGCCGGATTTTCCGGTCTATGATATTTTAGGTCAAGTTCATACTTATGGCGATTTAAAGAAAGATTCCGATTCGTTGGCGGCTCAGATTGACAGTCTGGGACTTCCTGACAAGTCTCCGGTTGTGGTCTTTGGCGGTCAGGAATACGAAATGCTGGCTACTTTTGTGGCCTTGACCAAGTCTGGTCATGCCTACATTCTATCGACAGTCATTCAGCCTTGAGCGAGTGGCAGCGATTGTGGAAGTTGCTGAGCCAAGCTTGATTATTGCTATCAATGATTTTCCGCTGGCAGATGTGGCTGCTCCTATTTTCAGTGCGGAGCAAGTTCAGACAGCCTTCAGAGAGGGAGCGTCCTATGAGCTTAGCCATCCGGTGCAGGGAGATGATAACTATTACATCATTTTCACATCAGGGACGACTGGCAAGCCTAAGGGAGTGCAGATTTCCCATAATAATCTGCTCAGCTTTACGAATTGGATGATTACAGATAAGGAGTTTGCGACTTCCGGCTCGTCCTCAAATGTTGGCTCAGCCGCCTTATTCTTTTGACTTGTCAGTCATGTACTGGGCACCGACTTTGGCCTTGGGAGGCACTCTTTTTGCCCTACCTTCGGCTGTGACTCAGGATTTCAAGCAGCTGTTTGAGACGATTCTCAGTCTGCCTATTGCTATCTGGACTTCGACACCTTCCTTCGCGGATATGGCCTTGCTGTCGGATGACTTTAACAGCCAGAAGCTGCCTCAGCTGACGCATTTCTATTTTGACGGCGAGGAGTTGACAGTCAAGACAGCTCAGAAGCTGCGCGATCGCTTCCCTCAAGCTCGCATTATCAATGCCTATGGTCCGACTGAGGCAACAGTTGCCCTGTCTGCAGTAGCAGTGACTGATGAGATGCTGCAAAATTGCAAGCGCCTGCCGATTGGCTATACCAAGGCGGACTCTCCGACCTTTGTCATTGACGAAGAGGGACGGAAAGTGCCGAATGGTCAACAGGGAGAAATCATCGTCTGCGGCCCAGCCGTATCCAAGGGCTATCTGAATAATCCTGAGAAGACAGCGGAGGCCTTCTTTGAATTTGAAGGTCTGCCAGCTTATCATACAGGAGATGTCGGCTCAATGACAGATGAAGGCCTGCTGCTCTACGGAGGCCGGATGGATTTCCAGATCAAGTTTAATGGTTTCCGTATTGAGCTGGAGGATGTGTCTCAGAATCTGAACAAATCGAAATACATTGATTCTGCAGTGGCTGTGCCCCGCTACAATAAGGACCACAAGGTCCAAAATCTGCTAGCCTATGTCATTCTCAAAGACGGTGTGGCTGAGCAGTTTGAGCGGGAAATCGATATTACCAAGGCAATCAAGGAAGATCTGCAGGATATTATGATGTCCTATATGATGCCGTCCAAGTTCCTCTATCGAGAGACCCTGCCTCTGACTCCAAATGGCAAGATTGACATCAAGGGGCTGATTAGCGAGGTCAATAAACGATGATGGATTTCTTGAAACAGCTGCCTCACTTGGAACCCTACGGCAATCCAGTTTACTTTGTCTATATCGTTCTGGCAGTTCTGCCAATCTTTGTCGGACTTTTCTTTAAGAAACGCTTCCCCCTTTATGAAGCCTTGGTCAGCTTGGTCTTTATCGTCCTGATGCTGACAGGTCCTAGTCTGGCGCAGCTTTGTGCTTTGTTAGGCTATGTCATCTGGCAGATAGTTTGGGTTTACTCATACAAGCTCTATCGCCGGTCGCGGGACAGCAAGTGGATCTTTTATCTGCATACCTTGCTGGCGGTTCTGCCGCTTGTGCTTGTTAAGGTAGAGCCCGCAATCAGCGGTCATCAGTCTCTCTTTGGCTTTTTGGGAATTTCCTATCTGACCTTTCGCTCGGTAGGGATGATGATTGAGATGCGCGATGGGGTTCTGACAGAGTTCACGCTCTGGGAGTTCTTGCGTTTCCTGCTCTTCATGCCGACTTTTTCAAGCGGTCCTATTGATCGTTTCAAGCGTTTTAATGAGGACTATTTGAACATTCCTGAGCGCGATGAGCTGCTGGATATGCTAGAGCAGTCTGTCAAGTATATCATGCTAGGCTTCCTTTATAAGTTTATCCTAGCCCATATCTTTGGACATCTCTTGCTGGGGCATGTCAAGACCTACGCTCTCTACACCGGCGGTTTCTTTAATCTAGGAACTCTGGGCGTTATGTATGTCTTTGGTCTGGATCTCTTCTTTGACTTTGCCGGTTATTCGATGTTTGCGCTAGCTATTTCCAATCTTATGGGAATCAAGAGCCCTATCAACTTTGATAAGCCTTTTCTCTCACGCGATTTGAAAGAATTTTGGAATCGCTGGCACATGAGTCTGTCCTTTTGGTTCCGTGATTTTGTCTTTATGCGGCTGGTCATGGTCCTGATGCGCAATAAGGTCTTTAAAAAACCGCAACACGACCTCTAGTGTGGCCTATCTGATTAACATGCTGATTATGGGCTTCTGGCATGGTGTGACTTGGTACTATATCGCCTACGGTCTCTTCCATGGAGCTGGGCTAGTCGTCAATGATGCCTGGCTGCGCAAGAAGAAAACGCTAAACAAAGAGCGCAAGGCTAAGGGGCTTCCGCCTCTGCCAGACAATAAATGGACTCAAGCTTTGGGGATTGTGGTGACCTTTCACGCGGTTATGTTCTCATTTTTAATCTTTTCTGGATTTTTAAATGAGCTTTGGTTTAAAAAATAAAAATGAATGAGGAAGAAAAATGGATATAAAAGCAGAAGTAATTGAAATTATTGAAGAACTATTTATGGAAGATGTGTCAGATATGATGGACGAGGATTTGTTTGATGCTGGTGTCCTAGACAGCATGGGAACGGTCGAACTGATTGTTGAGCTGGAAAACCGTTTTGATATCCGCGTGCCAGTGTCAGAGTTTGGCCGCGATGACTGGAACACAGCCAATAAAATCGTTGAAGGCGTAACGGAGCTTCGCAATGCTTAAACGACTCTGGCTGATTCTGGGGCCAGTTTTCTGCGCTATAGTCATGGTTGCCCTGCTCTTTTTCTTCTATCCGCTTGATAAAAAGCATGATATAGAAGCAGAGAAGCGCTCGGCAGTGACCCTGACAGCAGAAAACTTCAAGAGCCGCAGCAAGAAGGTGACAGCCTTGACCGATAAGAAGATGCGCTTTGTTCCCTTCTTTGGCTCTAGTGAATGGCTGCGCTTTGATAGCATGCATCCGGCAGTGCTGGCTGAGAAATACAACCGCTCCTATCGGCCTTATTTTCTAGGCCAGCGCGGGGCAGCATCATTTAATCAGTACTTTGGTATGCAGCAGATGTCCTCTGAGTTGGAGGGGCAAACGGCGGTCTATGTAGTGTCGCCCCAGTGGTTTACCAAGACTGGCTATGATGCTTCGGCCTTTCAGCAGTACTTCAACAGTGATCAGCTGACGGCTTATCTGTCTCAGCAGCAAGGAGATGCGGCGGCACAATACGCAGCCCAGCGACTCCTGCAGCTCTATCCAGATGTCGCTATGGCAGAGAGCGTGCAGAAGCTATCTGAAGGTAAAAAGCTGAGCAGCTTTGAAGAGCGTCATATTGAGATGATGGCTCATCTTAATGAGCGTCAAGATGCTTTTTTTAGCAACTTTGCTGCCCTTAATAATGAAAATTATGACCAGCGAATTTTGCCTTATATGGCTGATTTGCCAGACACCTTCTCCTATCAGGCTTTGGAAGAGATTGCTACAGCAGAGGCCAAGAAGAAGACCAATAACAATCAATTCGGCATAGACAATCAATTTTACAAGACCCTGTCTGGTCGGCAAGGTTGCCAAGCTCAGAGGTTTTCAAACCAAGCAATCTTATGAAAAATCTCCTGAGTACAACGACTTGCAGCTGGTTCTGGACCAGTTCGCCAAGTCAAAGACTAATGTCATCTTCATCATTCCACCGGTCAATTCTAAGTGGATGGAGTATACAGGACTCAGTCCTGAAATGTACCAGCGGACGGTTGCCAAGATTCGCTACCAGCTGGAAAGTCAGGGTTTTACCAACATCGCTGATTTTTCTAAGGACGGCGACAAGCCTTACTTCATGCAGGACACTATCCACATGGGCTGGAATGGCTGGCTGGCTTTGACAAGGCTGTTGATCCTTTTTGTAGCCAATCCACAGCCGGCGCCAAACTACCAGATCAATGACCGCTTCTTCACTAAGGAATGGTCTCGGTATACTGGCAAACCAGAAGAATTCAACATAGGTTGGGACTTTCCAGCCTTATTTTTTTATAAAGGAGGAAAGATGAAGATTCGTTTGTCCCAAATAGAAGATATCCCAGCCATTATGGCGATTTATGATGTGGCTCGTCAGTTCATGAAAGACCAAGGCAATCCGACTCAGTGGGATGGAGGCTATCCCAGCGCGAGCTTGATTGAGGATGACATTGCGACTGGCCACTCCTTTGTTGTCGAGGAAGAAGGGGCGGCTGGTTGGTACCTTTGCCTTTATCATTGGAGAAGACCCGACCTATCAGGGTCATCGAAAAGGGAACCTGGTATTTTTGCAGAGCCTTACGGCACCATTCATCGCATCGCTTCGAACGGGCAAAGTCAGAGGCCCGTCCCTGTCAGGTTTCTTGATTTTTGCCACCAGCAGATTCCCCTACTTGCGAATCGATACCCATGCGGACAATCAAGCTATGCAGGCTGCTGTTTTGAACTACGGCTTTAGGGAGTGTGGCATTATTTATGTGGCTGATGGCAGTCCTCGCCTGGCTTATGACTATCATCAATAAAAAAATCTGCTTAAGGGCAGATTTTTTGTGTTATATCAAAACATACTTTTCGACAGCTTCCGCGACCCCGTGCTCATTGTTACTTTTGGTCACGGCTTTTGCCTCGGTTTTGACTGCTTCAGGGGCATTGTCCATAGCAACTCCAAGTCCAGCCAGGCGCAGCATAGGAAGGTCATTGAAGTTGTCTCCGATTGTCATGACCTGCTCTAGAGGTACTTGGTAGTGCTGGGCAATTTCGTGCAAAGCTTGCTCCTTGGAGACATGCTTGGCCGTGACTTCCATGTAGTTGTCCTTAGAAAGGTAGAAGGCTGTCTTGGCAAAGTCTAAGGTCTGTAGGTAGTCATGGAGTTTCTGGATGATAGGCGCTTCATCAATGAGGAGTAACTTGTGAGCAGGCATTAGAACATCCAGCACCGGCATTAACACATTCTGAATTATCGGCTGCTCACCTGTAATCTCAGCCTCTATCTGCACCCATTTATCTAGATGATCAGCGATCCAATCCTTACCAGAGTAGAGATTGATGGACACGCTAGGAAATTCAGCCTTGACCAGTTCCAGAAAAGTGCGGATTTCTTCCTTATCCAGAGGGTGCTCGATAATGGTCTCATAAGCTTGCGGGTCGCCCTTGATGACCAGAGCGCCATTGTAGCAGGCTAACGGATTATCTCCCAGTCCCAGCTCACGGGCAATGGGCTCCATGCCTAGAGGAGAGCGAGCAGAAGCGAGGACGAAAGGGATTTTTTCTCGACTTAGCAGGGGAATGATATCCTTGAGCTTAGGATCCACTTGATGCTGGTCGTCCAAAATGGTGCCGTCAATGTCGCTGATAATCAGGCGAATCGGTTGGTTTGTCATAGCTCTTCCTCCTTTGTGTCTAAAAGATCGATTTAATAAATTATTTTAACCTTGTCTCCGATCAGTTCTTGGACTTTAGGGCTGGGCTCTTGGTCCGTAATCCAGTAGTCAAAGTCGCTGACAGGACCCAGGATGTACTTAGATTCTTTCTGCCACTTGTCTTGTTCGGCCAGCAGAATCTTAACCTTGGCGTGTTTCAAAGCCAGTTTTTTAAGGTGAGCATCAGCCTCGTCTTCAAAGCTGACTAGACCATCAGAGACACTGGCTGCCCCGATAAAGGCAATGTCAAAGGAAATTTGCTCCAGCAGCTCTGCTTCATTGAGCGCGTAGTAGAATCGGTTTTTGGGATAAAATTTCCCGCCTAAGAGGTGAAAGTCCACTTTGTCCTGACTGCTCAGCATGATTGCATTATCCAGAGAATGGGAGTAGATTGTCATAGGCTCCTTGATGCGCTGGGCCAGATGGAGAACGATGGTTGAGACATCAAAGAAAGCAATCTGCCCCGGCTTGAGAAAGTCATGGGCCTTCTGGGCAATAGCCTTTTTTTCTTGATTTAGTTGGTTGATGCGGTCGTTAAAGGACGGGATTTGCCGGCTAGTATCCAGCGGGATAATACCTCCGTGGGTGCGCTGCACAAGTCTACGCTCGCTCAAAATCGAAAAATCTCGCCGAATAGTATCTTTAGAAACCTGAAAATGCTCAATCATATCCTTGGCAGACAGCTGTTTTTTCTCAGCCAAGAGCTCTAAGATTTCAGCTAAGCGTTGTTCTTGGTACATACTGGCCCTCCTTGCTTTTCTAAATAGAGTATAACATAGCAAAATAAGTTTTTACAAGTCTTTTTAATGTTTTACAAGTTTTTTGAAATGCGCAGGAGAAAATCAAAAAACCGAGCAAATCTCGGTTTTCATGAATTATAATAATCGAAACATGTTTTTCAATTAAGGTGTTTGAATATTGACAGATCCATCGCTGCCGACCTTAACATCAACACCGCCGCCTTTGAACATGAACGCCATCTTCATTTACGCTAACACCAGCGTTGTCAGTTTGTACATTAGCACTACCGTCTCCGTTAGTTTCAACAGAAGCATCTCCGCTTCCGTCTCCGCCATTTACATTAACGCTAGCATCTCCGCCGTTTACGTTGACTTTGGCACTACCGCTTTCTTCAGATGTGCTAGAGCTTGTCTTAGCCTTAGATGAAGAAGATACGCTTGAGCTTGAACTTGAGCTTTCTTCAGTCTTCTTATCTGCAGAATTTCCGCAAGCTGCCAAAAGAAAAGTCAATTAGTGGTAATAAAAATAAAGAAATTTTTAGATAATTTTTCATCTTACCCTCCTTCTAGTATAATATTAAACAAATATTTCATTTGAAGCAATGAAAAACTGATTGATACATAAATAACATACTCTGTTAATAAAAATGTTACAAAATATATGTACGATAAATAGATAATGCATAGATTTTATAAGCTTTTCCACGATTTTCCGCTTATTTAGTGTGTAATTGTTTTGTAACAAAATTCTTGTCCGTGAGAAGGAGAAAAATAACATTTTTGCAACATTTCTTTTCCTCTGTAAATGGAGAAATCATGCTATAATCAACCTATGTTATCAAGAGATTTTCAGAAACTAATCGAGACTGACACAGTTGCAGCAGCGCGAGCTTTGTTAGGTATGCAGCTGATTCTAAATGGCCAGAAGTTAGGCCGAATTGTCGAAACAGAAGCCTATCTAGGAAGTCAGGACAGTGCCTGTCATTCAGCTAGAGGGCGCCGCTCCCCTAAGAATGAATCCATGTATCTACCAGCTGGTCACTGGTATATCTATCAGATTCATGGCCATCAGATGCTGAATCTGGTGACCAAGGCTGAAAATGTAGCCGAAGCCGTACTGATTCGAGCCTTGGAGCTGCCGGATGGCCGTCTTATAGCTAACGGCCCTGGCAAGCTGACCAAGTATGCTGGGATTGATAAGCGCTTTGATGGACAGAGTTTAGCGACCTCCAGTCTGCAATTAGCCCATGATCTGACTCCCAATCAGATTGCCAGTCGTCCGCGGATTGGCGTGACCTGCACAGATGCTTGGCGAGAGGAGCCCTTGGGCTTTTATGTGGTTGGCAATCGTCATGTCTCAAAAATGCCCAAGCGAGGTCTGCTGGATGACGAGGATACTTGGAAGAAGGAGTAAAAGATGAAGAAAACAGATATTTTTGAGCAAGTCGTAGAAATTATGCGAGAGGATTCCTCTACAAAGAAAGACATCACGGGTGCAAATCCCGAAGAATATCGAGCGCGTATCACAGACCAGATGAGCCAAGAGGACTTTCTTTACCAGATGCATTGTTATATAGCCAGTTTTGGGATTCTATCTCATGTTTGGTTTGGACTTAAGGAAACGCAAACGCCCGGTTTTAAACTGAGATACTACCAAGATCGCCTCTATGTTCTGCAGGCAAATAGCGATACGGGGCTGAAACGTGGAGATCAGATTTTAGACTTGGATGGGAAAGCCTTACCTCAGGTCTATCAAGAGCACAAGGATTATTTTGTCAGTTCTACACCAGAGCGACAGCACAAGGAGTGGGCTTACTTTGTGGGGCACGCTGGAGAAGTCACGGTAGTCCGCAATGGCAAGGAAGAGCAACTGCATGTTCAGCCGACCGCTCACCCAAAGAAGCCACCGCAGTTTGAATGGCGCAGACTTTCTGAGGATGTCGTCTATCTCAAGTTAGAAGATTTTACGGATGAGGCAGCAATCACTCAGCTATATGCAGACAGTCAAGTAGCTATTGAGCAGGCCAAGTATTTAATCATTGATGTTCGAGTCAATTATGGCGGGACGGACTCGCTTTATTATCCACTTTTCAAATATACTCTCCCTCAGGGAAAGGCCTTCAGTGACTTAGATTTGCCAAACGATGATGGGATGGAGATTCTCTATACTGATAGAAATGTTGATTTGCGTCAGCAACTGATGCAAAAGTTCTTAGAAGATCCAAACTTGTCAGCAGAAACTCACCAGATTCTCAAAGAATTTCTAAAAGAGTTGGAAGAGAATCGGGGAAAAGGTTATGTCCTTTATGGCGATGAGGATAGCAATCAAAACTTTCTGCCAGACGTCCTAGGCCTAGCTCGACCTGAAAAAGTCTTTGTGCTAGCAGATGTTACCTGTGGGTCTTCAGGTGATAATTTTGTTGATACTATGAAAAAGATGCCCAAGGTTACGGTCCTAGGGCGTCCGACTATGGGAATTTTAGATTATTCCAATTGCTGCGTGAAGGATTTTGGTGACTATGAGCTCCTGTTTCCCACTTCACGTGACACTAGGATTGATCAAGGAAAGGGCATGAATGACAGGGGAGTTGAACCGGATATCCTGATTCCTTGGACACCAGAGCACTTGGAACGGGATGTGGATCTGGAAGAGTGTCTCAACTATTGCAAAAACGCTTAGGATTTCTAAGCGTTTTTCGTTTTTATTATATCTTGTCAAACTTCTCAATGTAAAAGAGTGTTAGTGTCACGATGGCAGCCAAGCCAATGAGAATGAGGATGGCTGGAGTCCAGGAATGGAATAAATCAAAGCTGTATCCAAAGAGGCTAGGACCAAAGGCGGCCAGAATATAACCACCAGTCTGGGCTAAGCCAGATAGTTGAGCGGTTTGTTCAGGAGTACTGGTTTTCAGCGAGAAAGTGACCATGAGGTAGGGGAAGAGTGCGCTGACGGACATACCGATTAGCAGATTGAGAATGAGCCAGTAGATAAAGGAATCTGTCTTGACCAGCAGCATACCCAGACCAACCATACCAGTTACAGAAAAGAGAGCAATCATCCCCAAGCGTTGTTTCGCAGATAGACGAGTAGTAAGACTAGGGACAGTCATAGCAAAAGGCAGGCTGATAATCGAAAAGATAGAGGCTAAGAATCCAGTAGCATCATCGGAAAGTCCTGCCAACTGGCCAAGAGTCGGCAGCCAAGTGATAGCCGTATAAAAGAGTAAGGACTGCAGGCCACCGAAAACAATCAGAGCCCATACTCTAGGATTTTTTAGCAGGGAACCCATTTGCTGCTCGCGGTTTTTACTAGTCAGTTTATGATTGTGCCGGCTGTTAGGCAGCCAGATCAAGCAAGCTAGTAAGCAGATGAGAGTCAGGGCGAGAATCAGTCCTTTCCAGCCAGCTAAGCGGACAATAGGCGCAGCCAAGGGAGACATGACTGAGATGGCCAGTCCCATAGAAGTGATATAAAGCGTGGTTAAAAATCCAATTTTCTCTGGCTGATTGGCCTGAATGACATTAGGCAGGAGCACATTTAAGACGGCGATGGCAGCCCCTAGCATGATTGTACCTGCATAGAGTAGAGTCAGGTTAAAGATACGAATAAAAGAGCCCAGAGTCAGCACAATCATGGCTATTGTAAAGAGCTTTTCCAGGCCGACCTTTTGAGCCAGACGTGGGGAAAAGGCTGAGCAGAGGGCAAACATAATCAAGGGCAGGCTAGTCAGCAGTCCCAGAGAGTTGACAGGAACTTGCAGCCCCTTGGCAATATCGCCCAGCACAACAGGCAGCACTGCAAAAGGCGCCCGTAGGACAACCCCCACCATCAGAATACCTGGAAGTAAAAATTTCGAATGTGTCTTTTTCATAAAGTTAAATTTCCTCCTATTATAAGTATCAAAATAAAATCAGTCCATCAAATCCAGAAAATACTGGCTGATAACTGTTTCTGGCAATGTTTTCTTCTGCTGAAGCCACCAGCTGACCGTCTCCACAAAGGTAGAAGTCACATAATTTCTTAGAAAGGGCTCTGGCAGCTGAGATTTTTTCTGCAGGAGCTGTTCCTGAATCATCGGAAAGAGATAGTTTTCCAGCTCAATCTTTAAGCGATTGGTGAAATAGATATTTTTCGAAAGCAGCAAGGTCGCAATCTTGTCCTGATTCTTTTGGAAATGCTTGAAAATATGGGTGGTTGCTTCAAAGAGATCCTTGCCGTCATCGCGCTCAAGAAAGGTATGCTGAAAGAGGTCTTGTCAAACCTCCTCTAGCAAGGCTTCCTTGGTATCGAAATGGGCATAAAAAGTCGACCGGCCAACGTCTGCCAGGTCGATGATTTCTTGCACGGTGATGCTTTCATAGCTTTTTTGATGCAGCAGGCTGATAAAAGCTTGTTAAATAGCTGCGCGTGATTTCTTGACTCGTCTGTCCATAGCGTTTCGGAACAAAAGAGCAGGATTGTTCAGTAACAGACAAAGCCCCTCAATTGCTTCTTGTTTCCTTTCTGAGAATAAGGGATAATAAAGATGAAAACTGAACAAGGTGTTCCGTTTTGATTACATTATACTATAAATTTTGCTAAACTGAAAGGAGGCAGCCGTGAAATCTAGTAAAAATATGACTATTGCCTTTCTGTTAAACTTTTCCTTTGCCATTCTTGAGTTTATCTTTGGCTTCATGTTCAATTCCAGCGCTGTACTAGCCGATGCTGTGCACGACACAGGAGACGCGATGGCCATCGGACTTTCCACCCTTTTTGAAAAAATTTCTAATAAAAAAGAAGACAAGAAATACACTCTGGGCTACAAGCGCTACAGCCTTTTGGGAGCCCTGCTGACCTCGGTCATCTTGCTGGTTGGCTCGACCTTGGTGATTATTGAAAATATACCCAAGGTCTTTGCGCCTGAAAAGGTTAATTATGACGGCATGCTGGTGCTGGGTATCTTTGCCATTATAGTCAATCTAGCAGCCAGCAAGGTGGTAGGCCATGGTCATGGACACAGTCATAATGAGTCTATTCTCAGTCTCCATTTCTTAGAGGACATTCTGGGCTGGGTGGCTGTTATTCTAGTCTCTATCGTGTTGCGCTTTACCGACTGGTATTTTCTTGACCCACTGCTCTCCCTGCTTATTGCGGGCTTCATTCTCAGCAAGGCTCTGCCTAAGTTTTGGGAAAACATCAAGATTTTTCTGGATCACATCCCAAGCGATATTGATCTGAGTCAGCTTTATCAGGAAATTCTGGCAGTTGAAAACGTTCAGGCTATTACCCAGCTCAATGTCTGGACCACAGACGGTTTAGAAAAATTTGCCATGATCCATATCTGTCTTGAAAATCCAGATCTGCTGGCCGAGACTCAGACTATTCTGCGTCAAGAACTGCAAGCCTATGGTATCACCAAAATCACTATCCAGACGGATAGCAGCTTGGAAGAGCATGAAGAGTGGTGTTTAGGTGGGGAGGGCGATTTAAAACTTCATACTTAAATAGTGCTACTATAAATTATATCTCTGCAGTCCGATATTTCGGGCTGTTTTTTCGTTTTACAGTCTAATTTCCATCGCTTAACTGGTTCTATTTTTATGATTTTCTTCTTATTTAATTTCTTTATTTCTCTGTCTGAAAATTCTAGCTTTTTGATTTTGTGGTTTTTCTATAAAAAATAGACAAGCTGATTACATTGTGCATTTTTAGATAGGTTTTACATCTAATAAAATGCAAATGCATTGACAATGCTTTTTCTTTAGCATATACTATTGGGTAGGGAAGAAACAGGCATGCTAAGCTTTGTCCTGAAGCGCCTTTCCTAAGCATATCGATTACCGATCAGAAGAGGACAGATGCTGTCACACTGTCCATCTGAAGGTTGAAAAAGAAGCAGTAAAGGGGAAATTTCCTCAAAAATATTTGCTTTTTTTATCCTCGAAGTAAAAAAACGCTTTAAAAAAGTGTCAAAAAGCTTGATATAACAAGGTTTTGTCAAAAATTAAACATTTTTTTAAATGCAATCATTTTTTTCGAGGCAAATCTGTTGACAAGATGTCAATTATGTCATATACTGTGATAGGTAAATGTTTTTTAAAGCAAATAAAGCTTTTGTTCCTAGCATTTCCTACCAAAATATGCATATCGGTAAAAAGAAAAACCATAAGACAAGAATTCTTATCTTATGGCACTGGCTGCTTGATGATTAGGGTTAAACCAACTCACACACACGGTTTAACCTGCATCTAAAAGCATGAGAAATTTTGCAAGAGAACTTGCTTTGTATAGTATCTAAGAACGCAAGAACAAATGTTTTTGGCATCTGCTTTTTTGCGCCCCTTTTGACAAAATTAGAACGCCCCTTATCAATCCTAGGATTGTTTTAAGGACTGTTACTAGGTTTATCAAATGGAGATACTGCTCAAAGCATCTAACTTAAAACATTAAGTTTGGTTCTATTGGTAAATTTTCCATGTACTAGCCTAACTTAAAAAGCTTAAAGAAACCTTAAAGGAAACTTTAAGCGAGGGAGATTTTTTTAAGAAAGCTGTTATCTATTAACGCATAGAAAGAATTGAAGGATTTTTACAAAAAAATCACAGACAGGAGAAACAAATGGCACTAATCGCTATATTGGTTCAATTCAATCTGATAACGGCAGCTCAAAAAGAAGAAATTCTTCAAGATATGCCACAATCAAACATGCAGTTAGAGAGATATCTAATCAGCAAGGGCTATGTGACAGAAGAAGATATGCTGAAAGTCATGAGTTACTATTATCGTGTACCTCATGTCAATCTATCACAGTTTGTGATAGAAAAGGAAGCTGTCGAGAAGGTTTCAGAAAAAGTTGCTAAACGTCATGGATTGATTCCGATCTCTTTCACAGATGGAGAAGAGGGAGAAGAACCCAAGTTAATAGTTGCAATGGCAGACCCAAGCAACTATATCGCCCTAGATGACGTTAAAATCGTCTCTAAGATGGCGGTAGAACCTTATGTAACTTTTCGGGATGATATTGAGAAGTATATCGATCAATACTATTCCAAAGGAGAAGAAGCCCAACAGGCAGCGACCGAAATCGAAGGTTTTAATGTGGATGAAGAGATCGTCGAAGAAGATCTCGAAATCAAAAACGCTCCGGTTGTACGTTTGATTGACTCGATTATCAGTCAGGCAATCAAGACGCGGACCAGCGATATCCATATTGAGCCCTTTGAAAAAGTTGTTCGTGTACGTTTCCGGGTTGACGGGACTTTGGTGGAAAACATGCAGTTGAAAGCCAATGCTCACTCAGCCATTGCGACACGGATTAAGATCATGAGTGGTCTGGACATCGCCGAGCGGCGGATTCCTCAGGATGGACGGATTGAGACAACCATCGACGGCAAAGAAGTCGACATGCGGGTTTCAGTCTTGCCTACTGTATTCGGTGAAAAAATCGTTATTCGGATTTTGAGCCGGAATGCAACTCTCCTCAGTAAAGAGGAGCTGGGATTCTCGCCAACCAATCAGAAGCTCTTTGAAGATATTCTTAAGGCGCCAGAAGGCATTATCTTGCTGACTGGTCCTACAGGAAGCGGAAAGACAACCACTCTCTACACAGCGCTCCGTGAGCTCAATGATGTAGGAAAAAATATCATCACCGTTGAAGATCCGGTTGAGTACCGATTGGAAGGGGTCAACCAAGTTCAGGTAAATAATAAAGCTGGACTGACCTTCGCGAGTGGTTTGAGAAGTATCCTGCGTCAGGACCCGGACATCGTTCTCTTGGGGGAAATTCGGGACGAAGAGACAGCTAGTATCGCGGTTCGTGCCGCTATCACTGGTCACGTCGTTCTCTCGACTATCCACACCAATGACACAGCTAGTACAGTCAACCGTTTGGTCGATATGGGCATTAAGCCTTATCTGGTCTCAACGGCGACTGTCGGTATTATCGCACAGCGCTTGATTAAGCGCATCTGTCCTAAGTGTAAGACTGAGTATACTGTAGAAACAAATGAACATGCAGGTATCGGTATTCACAAGGGAGACACCTTGTATCGCGGACGCGGCTGCAACTACTGCAGCGGTACGGGATACTATGGACGTATAGCTATCCACGAAATCATGGCAGTGACAAGGGAGATTAAATCACTAATTAATGATGGTGGAACAACAGCACAGCTTCGAGCAGAAGCTAAGAAAAATGGTATGCGAGACTTGGCGGAGGAGGCCATTGATATCGCAAAACAGGGGACTACAACGATTGAAGAAGCAATGAAGATTGCCTTCAGTCTAGAAGGGGAAGTTTAGGATGAATTTGGATGAGTTAATTAAGCAGGCGATTGAAGCGGGTGCATCAGATATCCACTTCACGGTTGGCGCTGAGCCAACCATGCGTCTGCACGGGAGGTTAACACAACTCAACAATACAATTTTGACCAACGAAGACACGGTTCGCTTCACCAAGCACATTTTAAATGAGAAGCAGATTGCTCATCTTTTAGAAGTCGGTGAAGTGGACTGTGCCTACGAGGTCGATAATGGCTATCGCTTGCGGGTCAATATCTTTAAGCAGAAAAACAACTGCGGGATTGCCTTGCGGGTCATTCCCAAGGATATTCCATCTATGGAATCTCTGGGATTGCCACCAGTTATCAAAAAGCTGGCTGAGAAACGCCGGGGGCTGATATTGGTTACCGGGCCAACAGGAAGTGGAAAGTCAACGACCCTAGCAACCATGATTAACTACATGAATAGCTTGCGGGACGAGCACATCATCACAATTGAAGATCCGATCGAGTACATGCACACGCATAATAAGTGCTTGGTCAACCAGCGTGAGCTGGGAGCGGATACGCAGAGCTTCGGCAATGCCCTCCGCGGTGCCCTTCGTCAGGACCCGGATGTCATCCTAGTCGGTGAGATGCGGGATAAGGAAACGATTGAAATCGCTCTGCGTGCGGCGGAAACAGGTCACTTAGTCCTGTCAACTCTCCACACGGTCGGTGCTGTAAACACCATGGACCGGATTATCGACGTATTTCCAGCCGAGCAGCAGGAGCAAATCCGCGTACAGCTTTCAGCCGTTATGGAAGGCGTTGTATCGCAGCAGCTTATGCGTACAGCGACCGGCAAGGGTCGTGTGGCTGCCTTTGAAATCATGCTGGGAACACCCGCTATTCGCAACCTCATTCGCGAAGGGAAGACCCACCAATTGCTGACCCCAATCCAAACAGGGGCTCAGCTAGGCATGATTACCATGGACACTTCGCTCATGGGACTCTACCGTCGCAATGTCATTGACCAAAGAACGCTGCTGTCTTACTCAGTAGACCGCGCTCAAGTTGAAAAATCCCTAGGAATAGTGGGGTACTAGAGCATGACAGTATATGTTTGTAAATACTTAGACACTCGGCAAGGGGTCGTCACACTAGAGGTGGACGCTCCTAACCGGACAGACGCCGTCAATCGGATCCGTCTCAAAGGGAAGCCAATCAGTGTCGAAGAAAAGGTCATGGGTTCTAAGGAGATTGTCCTTTTCCAAAGCAAGAAGATCAAGCTCAAGGACATATCACTCTTCTGTAAGCAGATGTCGGTTATGTTGGAGTCAGGGATTCCCCTCAATAATGCAGTGGACATCCTGGAGCAACAGGCTACTTCAAAGAATCTCAAGTCTAGTCTTAAAATCGTCAGCAAAAGCCTAAAAGAAGGTAGTCAGCTGTCCAAGGCTATGCTGGATCAGGAAGGGATGTTTCCCGATCTCTTGATTCGTATGGTGCAGGCCGGTGAAAAGACTGGTAAGCTGGACGAGGTGCTGGAAAAAATGTCTGAGCACTATACTAAAGAGCTCAAGACCAGCCGCCAGATTCGCGGAGCTATGATCTATCCCGCAGTCCTAGCCTTTCTGGCTGTGGCTGCAGTCTTGGCCCTGCTCTATGTTGTTATCCCAAGCTTCTCAGGAATCTTTGAGCAGAGTGGGATGGCCATGCCACTGCCAACGCGTATCGTACTAGCAGCTAGTAACTTTGTCCGCTCTTCATGGTACATCCTCTTCGGTGTGACAGGGATTCTGGTCTTCCTCTTCCTGCGCTATCGCAGCACAGAGGCAGGGCGCTACCAACTGGACCGCCTCAAGCTTTAACTGCCGGTCATCAAGGGGCCAATGCAGAAGATTGTCACTGCTCGCTTTGCCAGCACCTTGGCTATCCTGACCAGTGCGGGTATCCCTCTGGTCGAGGCTATTGAGTCTGCTGCTGCAACGACCAACAACGCTGTCGTCATTGAAAAAGATGAAGATCGCTAATGAAGGTTTGCAAAAAGGGGAACGTCTGACAGGGATGATTACCTCAACCGGTCTCTTCCCGCCTATGATGCTCTCGATGGTCAAAATCGGTGAGGAGTCTGGGTCTCTGGAGTCCATGCTGGTCAAGACATCAGATTATTATGAAGAAGAGCTTGAAACAGCGATTAAGCAGCTGCTCTCACTATTGGAGCCAGCCATGATCATCGTCATGGGGGTTATCATCGGTGGTATCGTAGCTTCTGTCATGTTGCCAATGTTTGAGCTTGCTCACGCTGTGGATGCAGGATCTGGAGTTGACCAGTAGGAAGGCGCTTCAGGAAAGTTTAGGAGATAGCAGGGCCACATCCCTGTACAAAAAGTTAGGAAATCGTTCTGCTGCTGGGAGTTTGTAGGGTCTCCCAGCTAGGAACAAAACAAATGCCCCTGTGGGCGAAAATAGTAAAAATTGTGAAAAAATAGGAGATCTATTCAAAATGTTAAACAAATTGCAAAAATTCCGTCAGGATTTGAAGAAAAAAGGTAAAGGTTTTACCCTCGTTGAGTTGATTGTGGTGATCATCATCATCGCCATCATCGCAGCTGTAGCGATTCCAGCTATCACTTCCTTCCAAGACAACGCTCGTAAGAGCCGTATTCAGTCTGAACACCGTGAGCTGGTATCAGCTATCCAGTCTTATATTGGAGCACAAGATGATCCATCTAACCCAGGTGAGATTACACTTGAAAAGCTTGCACCATATATTTCCAAAAAAATGCTACCAAGATTCAACTAAGATTGCAGATGCCTTGGCTAAAAAATGATAATGCTACTGCCCATGTTATTTCTGGTACTAAGCTGACTTCAACCTTTATCCCGTCTGGTAAAACTGCTACTGATACTGGAACTAAAAAGTGGGAATACGACTGGTCATCAGCTGGTGTAAATGCTAACTAGAGAAGTAATCTCTAGTTAGGCTATTTCAGAAAGTGGTAATACTTATCAAATCATCTAAGAAAAGATGAATTAAAACCCTACATTTGAGAGATATGAAATGGCTGCTCAACAGCCCTTATGAAAAAGAATTAGGAGAAGTTAGTGCGAAACAAATTGCAAAAATTTCGTCGTAATTTGAATAAAAAAAACAAAGGTTTCACCTTGGTTGAGTTGATAGTGGTGATTATCATCATCGCTATCATTGCAGCTGTAGCGGTTCCAGCCCTCACTTCCTTCCAAGATAACGCTCGTAAGAGCCGTATCCAGTCAGAACACCGTGAGTTGGCAACTGCTATCCAGTCTTATATCGGATCACAGGATGACCCGGAAACTGTAACATCAATTACAATGGAACAATTGGCACCATACATTTCTAAAAATTCCAAGGGAGATTCAACTAAAGTAATGGATGCCCTTGCTAAGAATGATACGGAGCCAGCACATAAAATTGATGGAACAACCTTGGTTTCGACCTTCCATCCCTCAGGAGCAGGAACTGATAAAACTAAGGATAAAACTTGGCTTTACGATTGGAGATATAGTGGTTCAAATACCAACTAACCCAATTAAATTTAAAAACTAAGCTGGTATTCATCGAAAAAATAAAGATAAAAAGAAAATAGGAGAATATTTAAATGTTAAACAAATTGCAAAAATTCCGTCAGGACTTGAAGAAAAAAGGTAAAGGTTTCACCTTGGTTGAGTTGATTGTAATTATCATCATCGCTATCATCGCAGCTGTAGCGATTCCAGCTATCACTTCTTTCCAAGACAACGCTCGTAAGAGCCGTATCCAGTCTGAACACCGTGAGCTAGTAACAGCTATCCAGTCTTATATCGGAGCACAAGATGATCCATCAGACGTTAAAGATATTACCCTTGAAAAACTGGCACCATATATTTCCAAAAATGCTACTAAAGATGCATCTACCATTGTAGAAACTTTAGCTAAGAATGGTACTGCATCTGCCCATGAGATTAAAGGTACACAGCTAATTTCTACCTTCAAGCCATCAGGTGCTAAAGATGCTTCAAAAGATAAAGTATGGAAGTACGACTGGTCATCAGCCGGTGTAAATGCTAACTAGAGATAAGTTCTCTACTCCGACTGCTTTAGCAGTCGGATATTACCAAAGTAGTTGTCAGACTGTGACAACTATTTTGGCAATATCAAAAGTAGAAATATTAGGAGAATACTATAATGAAAGGAAAAAAAAGACAGGGTTCTACTCTGCCCATGGTTATCGTAACCATTGTGATTCTGGTTGCTATGATTGGGATTTTGGCTTCTATCGTAGATACAGGGCAAAGCCAGACTCAACGGATGTATAACTATCTCAAAGCTAAGTACACAGCGACTTCTGGGACACAGTTGGCATGGGGGGCCTATCTAGACCCTGTTGACGGCAATCCATCATCGGTTTATGCAGAGTTTGACGAGCGGGCCCATAACGTGGATCCTTCAACAGAGCCAATTAAGTCAACCCATACCTTCAAAGATGGCAGTGTAGCAGAAATCGAGATGAATGGACAGCTTGTAGATGGCCTGACTGGTCCTGAAAATTATAATATCACGATTAAATCGAAGTCAAAATTAGCTGGCTCCAATGACTATTACGAGCATATTGTAACCTTTAACTTTGACACAAAAGGAATTCGCTCAGAAGAAGGACATTTGAGATCGGCGCAGAAGTAAAAATAATTTAGGTAGGAATGATGAAACAAATACAAAAAGGTTTTACCCTAGTCGAGATGGTTATGGCTATCATGTTGATGAGCATGATAGCACTCATCATTGGTGTTATATTTAACACCATGTTTTCCAGCCGAGAATTGATTGAGCGTGAAGCGAGTATTCAAGCGGAAATGCGAACCTCCATGCAGTACGTGGATAGGACCGTTGGTAAGGCAACCTCAATCTTTATCTTGGATGATTCCAAGTTCAAAGGTTCCAAGCAAGGACTAACCAGAGAATGGAGCTATATCGGCCTATCTGCTGATGGCAAGAAGGTTCTGAACTATGTCTGGAATAAGGAAAAACAGGATTGGGATGTCAGCGAGCTGGGAACCAAATCTCTCTATAATATGAAGTTGGACTTGGAGTTTAAGACAGAAGGTGCTTATCAGGACAACCGCTTGATTAGCTATAATCTGACAGGGAAATATCCAGATACCAATAGCAAGTTAGGTATTGATACAGCTATATCAGCTCTCAATACTAAGCAGGTCTTCTAAAGTTGCTAAAAGGCAAGAAAGGGATTGCTATTGCTTATCGAACTGACCCTATTCAAGGTCAGATGAATATTGCCGTTTCTTTTGTTTTTGATATTTCTGGTTCTATGAAGGGTGCGTTAAATGGAGCAAATCCTACTTCGAACAACCCTAGCAGAATGGATATTTTACGTGATAAAGCTGAGATAATGATAAATGAGCTTCAAAGCGTTGGGAATGTGAGTGTTAATTTAACAACTTTTTCAACTACTGGAAGTTATAAACAAGCAGCCTTCTCTCAATTAGATAGAGAGGCTGGTACGATAAAAGAAAGTATTAAAAACTTGAAGTCAGACGGTGGGGTGACCAATCCTGGAGATGGGCTTCGCTATGGGATGGTCAGCTTACAGAAACAACATGCTCAGCTTAAATATGTGGTGCTGTTGACCGATGGAGTGCCAAATGCTTATTTGGTTAACTAACAAGGACAGGCTGGAGGCCTTGAAATGAAGAGAGAAGGAATTCAGCATTTTAATAATGTTTTATTTGAACTTTCGTCAAATGTTCCAGCTAGTTTTAATTATGGTCGTTTAGGATATGATTATACCTCGAAAATCCCTGATATTCGAGATGCATCAATAGACTATGCTGGTGCAGTTTCTAAAGCCTATGGTGTTGGTGTTAAACGGGTTAATGTCATTGGTTTTTCAGGTTTGGAACATGAAATCGCTTATGGTCAAAATTTGACAGATAAAATCGGAGAAGGTGGTATGGAGACTAAATATGTGTCAGCTACGAATAAAGAAGCCTTGCAAAAGACCTTTTCTGATATTAAAAAGCAGATTCAGCAAGATTTGTGGTTTGTATCAGGGCCGTAGAAGGGAGCAGAGATGAAAAGATTAAAGAGACACAGAGGGATTACACTGGTCGAAGTCTTGGTTTCTCTGATTCTGATTGGAGTTATTGCGGCAGGGTTCTTGACCTTCTTTTCTGGGAGTTTTAATAATATTCTTCGTCAGCGAAGTCAGAATGCTATCAACTTTGATATTCAGGAGTCTTTCGAGAAACAACTGGCAGAAAGCAAGAAACACGAAGGTACAGGAACAGATATTGAAACCTTTACCTACCAAATCGGTAATGGAACCAAGCAGAGTATCGATGTAAAAGGTACAAATCTGTCTTATAATGATAAAATCAAAAAAATTCATCTTTTTGCAGCGAATGCAATCGAGACTCCGTTAGGGATTCCTGATATGAAAGTTAGCATACCTGGTGGGAAAAGATATTATTATGCTGGTAAGGGGATAACTACTCCTGGAGGCAAGGTAGATACAGCTGATATTCAGAAAAAAAGTAAAGCTCGAATCTATACAGAATCTGGCTGGTTCCTCAGTGATCGCAGCATAGGTACAAGTTCATCTGGTATTGTTCCTGTAGGGACGATAGGAAAAACTGGTGATGGCACTGTATCTCAGCTGCTTCTTCCAGAGATGCCGACCGACTTCCAACCGTTATCAAAATTAGAGACTGGTATTTATATTACAGATGATATGAGGGGGAAATACCTGACTTTTGCTGCCCGAGCTATTAACTCTTATGGACGGGTAGGAAATTATCAGGAAGCTGATCGCATCTGGATTATGGGGCTGCCGGTTACACAGAATGTACGGCTTCATACGGATGCTGACTTGGCTCTGCTAAAGAATAGAAACTCTACTGCGATTATACCAACTGACAACCAACCGCACACAAATACAGAAGTAAGAGATTATTTTAATGACGTTGCTTATGGTGCGACCATCCCTGTTCTAAATTACAAAGAGCCTGCAATTAACCAAGCTCGACAGTTAATTGCACTTGACGGTCGTACGATGCAGTTTAGTAATCATAATTTTAATAATGGCTATACGACTTCTGTTTTGATTGGGAATCGTCAGCAGACTGGACCACTTCTAACTTATAAGTTAGATAATACTCTAACTTGGGGGATTAATCTGGAAAACGATGGTAGAATTGCTATTAAAACAGTCGATACAACTACAGCTAATAACGGTGGTCAGGAATATATACAAAATGTTAAATTAGACTACAGTAATGATAATTCCATACAAGTGCGCAGTGCTGCGAAGAATGGCTCTTTAGGTGTTGAAATTTTTATCAATGGACAATCAGTCTATAATAAAACTGTTGCACTAAACAGAGGCGGGGTAACCCATAATATTAGTAGTGGTCAGATTATCTTTGGTGGCAATACTTACATTAATGAGTTTGCAGTTTATACTGAAAGTCTGAATAACAGCAATATACAAAAACTTGCTGAATACTTCCGCGATAAGTATAAGGCGAGCCAATAGGGAAATAGTTTTTAGGAAAAATAAGGGAGATTAGGAGATTATGGCAAAAAATATGTTTTCGTCCAAGGGGCGCAGAAGAGCTCTGGACGAAGAAGATAATGAGAAAAAAGGCTCATTTTTAGGAAAATTAAATAAACCGCTCTTCTCATCAAAAGGGAAACATAAAGAACACTTATCTATTCAAGGAGTTCAAATCAAGTCAGATCGTCAAGAAGACTTTGACGATGAGGAAAAGTCAACAGCAAAAGGGAGCTTCTTAACCAAGCTCAACAAGCCGCTCTTTTCTAAGAATAGTGGCAGTGATGACATGCCTGCTAAGTCTGGCAATCGTTCACTCTTTGCTAAGAAAGGCAGTGGTGCGGCGAGCCAGCCGGTCACTAGAATGCATGCACCTTACACTATGTTTGGTAAACCAATCAAGGGTAATCTGATGGCCATTGACTTCACTGACGAATCAGTCTATCTGGTTGTTGCTAGACAGAAGCGCAATGAGCTGGAGATTATCAAAATGGCATCTGCCAATCTGCCAGAAGGTGTTGTACTGAATAGTGAGATTATCGACCCGATTACTCTCAAAAATATTATCAGCGACCTAATGGAGCAGCATGCGATCACTGCTAAGTATGCATTCTTTGCTCTGGGCAATACCAATATCATCGCCCGTTCGGTTGATGTGGCAGCTAGTGTGCAGAATGATGAGGATATTGAGGGCTTGGTATCTTACGAGCTCCAGCAATACCTGGATATTGATCCGACTTCTTATGTTATTCAATTTCAAGAGCAGGAGTCTAATTCAGCTTTTCCGCTTGATGAAGATACTCGCTCACTCATGGTCTATGCTGTGCCAAAAGGCGTGGTAGAGCAATATCTGGGCTTGGCTGAGAATTTGAAGCTGACACCTTATGTCTTTGACCTTCAATCTAATACCTTTGAAAAATGGCTGGAACGCGTTCAGGCGGTTAACAATCGTGCCAAGAAGCTGACCAAGGAAAATGTCGGCATGGTACATCTGAGCAAGAGCTTCATCGGTGTTTATCTCTACTCAGAAGGCAAGTTTGTGACCAGCAACTATCTCAATCGTGGCTACAAGGACATCCTAAACTATGCAGACGATGCTAGTTTGCTGCAGAAGCTTCCAGCAGTGGCTTCAGATGATCTGGATACAGGTCTCTTGAAGAGGGCCTTGGATGAGTGGGTGGCTGATGCGAAGAACCACATTCTCAATACTGAAAACTTCTTTAGCGGATCGACTGGTCTCAACATTGACAGTTTCTATGTCTTTGGTGACCAAGACATCTGCTGGCAGTTGGCTGCTATTCTGAAGCAGAACATGAATCGGGAATTCATCTCAATTGATAATGTAGATTATGAGAATGTACTGTGGGAAGGTTCTGCCGAGTTTAATGCGGAGTTCATTCCGGCTACAGCCATGTTGATTAGGAGAGCGAACTAATGCGGAGAGATTTAAACTACTTTTCAAAATATCATGTGGCACCGGCTAAGGCCAGTCCACTGAAACTTGCTGCTATTTCCGCTTTTGCAGGGATTGTAGCGATTATGATTGTGCTGATTGGTTTCTTCCAGTTTAGCGCTATGCACCTCCAAGGCGAGATTGACCGAGCGGAGCAGACACTCAAGAGTCCAGAGATGGCTCAAGAGCTGAAGGCAGTCTCTGAGACTGAAGATAAGATTGTTACGGTCAAGAATGACGAACTTCTCTTTACCAGCCTGGAAGGCGATTTCCGCCGCCTGCATCGAGTAAACAAAGCCTTTATGGACTTCCTTAATAAAAACGTGACAAGAAACTTGGTCTTTGACGATATCAAGATTAATAACGACAATGTAGAAATCAATGGTTCGTCTCAAGAGCATCTTTCTATCGCTAAGTTTGAGGAAGAGCTTCGTAAGTCTGAGAAGTTTAACCATATTTTTGTGGATAACATTACTCGCGAGGAAAAGGATAACAATACAGTGTACAAGTTTAACATTAAAAATTTTTGACGAAGGATGTAGATTTCAATGAAGAGCAAAAATGAGAAAGAAAAAGAAAAAAATCCTGAGTAATTTAAATGAGCGTGACAAGAAATTGTTGGCCTGTGTTGGAGGAGTAGCGGTACTTGCTGGTGGTGGGTATCTGGTAACAAATTCTTATACACGGATGGCGCAGTTAGCTGAAGAGCATGCAACTATCTCGACAGAGTTGGAAGGCAAGAATGCCAAGATTAGTCAGAGGAAGTCTCTTACCAAACAGCTCCAAACATTGAATGCTAAGACTCTGGATCAGGCTAAGAAATACTATGGTACGACCAATCAAGGGGGAGTTTATCTTCTTGATTGACAAGCTAGTCAACGAAAGCGGTATTAAATTCAAGTCTGTCAACTACACTGAGAGCACAGAGTTGGAACTCCAGCAGGAGGGATTGGCTGCGACTTCGTCCAAAGGGCAAAACTCCAACTCTTCTGGTACGACTAGCAGTTCAAGCTCGAGTGAGACGTCTTCTTCATCCAGTACGACCTCTAGCTCGTCTGGTACCTCGTCTTCATCTTCATCTAGCAGCAGTTCTTCATCTGATGCGAATACTGCAACAACAACTGCAGCTAATACAGCGACACCAGGGAACGGAACGACCAATAATACCAACATCACGCAGATGACAGCGGACATTGAGTTCGAAGGAACTTATACACAGGTTCTGAAATTGTTGGAATTGATTGATGGCAATCAACAAAAATCGTTTCCAGTGAGCTGGAATTGGGCGGAAAGAAAAGCCTATCTAGCACGGAGGAAAACAAAAACCCTGATCTAACCAGTGGTAAAATCAAGCTGCGTTTCTATCAGGTTAAAGACGTCGAGCGCTATGTGACTCTAGAGAGCAATGTCGATAAGACACCGATTCAGTTTGCCAATTGGGAATCTCCATTTGCGATTCCGACTTGGCAGGCAGGCTCTATATCTGTAACGACAGCTGGTGGCGGCACAGATGCAACTGGCAATAAGGGCAGTTTGGGGGCCGCAACAACCAATACAACTAGCAGCGCGAATGCTAACAGCAGTACCAATCTGGCTCCGTCTTATCTGGAGCAGCTTAGCACTCAGTCTAGTCGGAACGATGGTCTGTCAGCTTATTACAATTCATCAACTATCTACCGCTTCGAATCACCACTGAAGCTGATTCAGTCAGGTGGCAGCAATCAGTATGATGTGACAGTTGACAATACGGACTTCCTTGAAGGTTCAGGTTCCAATGTGGTTAAGATTCCAGCAACCAAGTCTTCTACCATGTATGAAATGGAATTTGCAGCACCGTATGTTTCCTGAACAATAAGCCGGATGCTATCAGCTTCTTCTATCTATGTCTAATCAATGGCAGGGCAAGATTGGCTTGATTGTTAAGAATGCCAGCGGTCAGAAGATTTATCTTCATGTCATTCGTCCCAACAGCTGGACTGGCTGGCGCGAAGTTAGTTTCGATCCTGAAAACGTTCCAGGATTCAGCTATCCAATGACTATTGTGGGTTACTACTGAAAACTCCGAGCGGAGAAAGCCCTGAAACGACTATGAAGCTGGATAACCTATCTGTGAATAACTTGGTAGTTAGCTAAAAATACTTTGAAAAAAATACCAAATAAGTCTATGGTTTAAAAATTTCAAGAGCATGAGTAAATTTTTCTTAAAAATGCTAAAAACCAAGTTATTAGACTAGTATTCACGGTGCATTTATAGTAAACTAAAACATAGAGATATTTGAAGTTATAATACAAGCAAACTCAGAATAGACGCCCGAGTCTATTTTGGGTTTTAATGGAGTTTATGGAAAAACAAAATCAAGACTGGTTTTGCATTGAAAAAGTTTAATATCATTTAGAAAGTGGGGGGTGTCGAAAATATTCAAATGGCATATTTTTTACCTTTTGGAGCAGGGCTTATAGCGCTGCATACGATTAGCATTTTATTTGTTTCTAGGATTTCATTAATAAAGCGCCTTTTTCTCGTAGTATGGGTCATGCTATTTGCGATTGGTGCTCCATTCCTCTTTCAACAAGTTCCCGGCATAGCCTTTGTTGGGCTCTGTGCCTTGGCCTTGGCTGTCTATATGGTGCTACTCTTTTCACAGGAGCTAGCTCCAGTCAAGAAGAGAGCAACTGCTTCTGCGCGAAGCAGAAGCCAGAAGCATGCTAAGAGCCCACGCAAGAAAGTGGAAGCGACGAGCGCAAGCTTGTCATCTGCTAGAGATTTGAACTTTTCCAATGCTTCAACCGGTAGGATGAGAAAGGAAAGTAAAGAAAGGGTTCAGGCTGAGGAAAGTCCGGCAAGGCAGAGAGTATCTGCTTCTGGTCGCACCCTAGCAGACCGTTCTATCAAAAAGGATATGACAAGATTTGAGAAAGTAAAACCTCTCTACCCTGTTGATAACTTGGCTACAGCTCCTGCCTTTGGAGAATACGAGCCAAACAGTCAGCTAGCGGCAGCTGAGGTCGGTATGGTGGGTATGGACCACAGCGCACAAAAGGCCAATGATGAATTTTTGCAGTCCCTGCTTCATCACCGCAAGGGCTCTACTAAGATTAAGGTGGCCAACTCTCTGATTCAGCCTACGGAAGCAAATGCAGCCGGCAATCAAGGCTATACAGATATAGATGATCCAGCCTTTGAGACTGCTGTTCTGTCTAAGATTAGACCGATGTCCTATACGGAGTCTAGCTATGGCAACTTCAGACCGCAGGCGGTTGAGGTGACAGGTGTTGTTTCTCAAGATGAGGAAGAATTCTTTACTGAGCAAGAACAAGCTCAGCAGCCAGTGGCAGAAGAAGTAAGCAACAGCCTGGAAGATGTTTTTGCTGCTACGGGAGATATCAAGCCAGTTAGAGCAGAAGAGTCGAGAGCAGCAAACAGCTTAGAATCTCTCTTCTTTGCTGACTCAGACACTGAGCCACAAGCTAAAATGGATTCCGCCTTCAGTCAAGCAGCTGCAGAGCCAGAATTTTCTGCTACTGAAGAGTCTATGGTTAGCCGTGATCGTGCTGATATTCAGGGTTATCAAGATATTCTCAGCCAGATTCAGCATGATTTGTTGGGATCTGAAGAGGAAGATTTGACTGCTGAAGTGGCAGAGACTTGGGAGGAAGAAAGCAGCTGAACCTGCATCAGAAACGTTTGAGTTTTGAAGCAGCCGCTGAACCAGCAGTTGTTCAATCAGTTTCTGAAGACGCACTTTGGACACAGGCTGAGCCTATCCAAGAAGCAGTTGCAGATGAAACAGAAGAAGACTTGCTCAAGGGATTGCTGACATCCTCAAAGCTGAGGATGCACAAGCTAAAGCAGCTCCAGTCGTTCCGGCTGCAGATGAAACAGAGGAAGATTTGCTTCAGAAAATCACTGACATCCTCAAGGCTGAGGAAGCGGCAGAAGCAAGACCAGCAGCAACTGCGGGAGATAAAGAAGTCTATTTCCAATTCCTCCTACTGGAAAGTCAGGGAATTATTGGCTTCAATGCAGTTCAAGAAGCTGAGAGCTATCTGAAAGAAATTGTCCAAGGCAGCTCAGATCAAAAATCTTCGTCAAGAAGCGTTCAACATGCTGGACAAAAATCGTGAAAAATTAATACTATATAAACATACAATTGATTGTAATCAATTAGAAGGGTTTTAGGGGAAATTATGAAAAGTTGTAAAACAATCACAGGGACCGTTGTCATTGAGATTGAAAAAGGGATGGGACTGGGTGAAGTCCATGAAGTCTTTGTTGACGAGGGGGTCAATCTGACTTTTGTCATTAAGTCAAAGCAGTCTGAACAGCCTTTTTGCCTTGCTGTCTAGCAAGAACATCCAAAGGCATCGGTGACTTTGCGGTCATGGTAGAAAACAGCTCAGTCTTTCAAGAGCTGGAAGAGGCTGATCTGAAGGTCTTGAACGACAAGCAGGGTAGCGTCTTTGACGAAATTGTCATCACAATTGATGGAAACAAGGTGGGAACTGTTGTTGACTATCATATTGATGAAAAGAATGAAATTGGTTACTTGGTGGTTAATTCTGAAGATGCCAGCGAGGAAATTCAGATTCCTAAATCACGCATCTTGATGATTGGTAAAGAGTATATCATCCTCAATGATGAAAAAAAGACAGCTCCTCATCTTGAAGCAGATGTAGAAATGGGACGTCTGGCTGCAGCAGATCTGCTCCATGAGACTGAGGCTGCAAAGCCTGCCGAAAAAATTGAGGAAGTAGTTGCTGAAGCTCCTGTATTTGAGCCAGTTGTAGATGAAAAAGTAGATGTAAAAGAAGAAGCTGCAACAGATTTGACAGAGGCCTTGGCTGCTGTAGGTCTGGGAGCTGCTGCTCCTGAGTTGGAGTTTTCTGAAGCAGTCGTAGAGACAGCAGAAGAGCCAGAAGTTCAAGACTTGGTACAAGAAACAACAGCTCCAGCTGAAGAAGAAGTTGAAGAAACAGATGCAGCGCTGAGTCTGGATGCTGCTTTGGAAGAAGTATTGGCAGCCCCTGCTGAGGAAGTAGAAACAACTATCAGCACAGCGCCAGTTGCTGAAGAAGAGTCAGCAGCAAAGAAAGCTGTCAACGACTTTATCGATCGGCAAAAACGTCTTCTGGTAGGCAAAACACTGCAAAAAGATCTTGTTAATGCAGATGGAGGAGTTATCCTGAATGCCGGAGATACTGTTTCAGATGACATCATTGATTTTCTTCGCCGTATCGACCGTAAATTCCTTATCCGCTTAGCTGAATGCGTAGTATAAGGTTGGGATGAGATTCATGTCAAGAAGAAAAAGAAAGGTTTCATCAAAATATCAAAAACTACTTCCAGCAGCGACACTTGCTGCCTTTCTGCTGGGTAGTTTATTTTATGTCATTTTTGTCTTTAATCCAACGATTGACCTGAGTATCAATGGCCGCCCCTCTATGAAGGTTCGCTCTCGGAGCGAAGCTGAGATTGAAGTTTACAGAGAACTGCCCTATAAGGCTACATTTCAGCTGTCTACAGGGCAACACTTCTCTGTAGATATGCGCTTTTTAGGACTGAGCTATTTCACAGAAGAAGAGCTCAAGCGGCTGGATAATATCTCAGCCAAGACAGTTTGGGATAAGTTTACACCGTTTTTCGATACCAAGGAAAACCTGCAGATTTCCATCTATCCCAATCGACTCTTTTGGCTCAGACCTTTAAATGATGTCTTGGCTGCCCATCCTGATGTTCTCAGTCAGCTTCCAACGACCAATCATCTGGTCATGGACGGCGAGTCTAACGTAAAGGTGGGAGACAAGTCTAACGGCTATAAGATTGACCCTGCTGCTTTTATCCAAGCATCTGAGGAGATTGCCAAGACTGGTAAATTTGATGATGTCAAGGTTGAGAGTACACCTGTTGAAGCAGAAGATCAAAGTGAGCTTCTGAGCCAATATACGCACTTTATAGAGCGTAAGGAAGTACCACTGCCGACCAACGCTGCCCAAGCTCAAAACATGAAGACAGCCTTTTACAAGCTGCAGAATGTTTACTTGGCTCCTGGGGAGACCAAGTCTATCTCAGAATTGCTGAGCGCTTTGAATGCAGAGTCTGGCTATCTGCCAGTCAAGGGTAAGGATAATAAAGAAGTTTACGGTCAGGGTGCTGAGCAGATTATAGATGCCATTCAGCAGCTCGCCTTTTCACGGACCAATGTTATTTCCTATCGAGGACAGTATTTCAACATCGGAACGCCTGCTGAAGGTTTGACCGAATTGACCATTCAAAACAATACAGAAACAGATATGGTGTTTTCATTAAGTTTGGAGGAGGGGCAAGTATCCATCATTTTGGCATCTAAGTGATACTCAAGGAAAGTCGAAGTTTGCCATAGTCACCTGAGATTTTCAAAGAGTATAAAAAGGGAAAAATTATGATTGCAAGTTTAGTATTTATATTAGGTGTCGTATTTGGGAGCTTTTTCAATGTCGTCATCTACCGTGTGCCACTGGAAAAGAGCATTGCCAAAGGTCGGTCCATGTGCCCGTCCTGCGGTCATGTCTTGACTTCGGTGGAACTGATTCCGGTTGTGTCGATTATCATGCAGGGCTTTAAATGCAAGCACTGCAAGGAGCCGATTTCACCGCGCTATCTCATTGTGGAGCTCCTGACGGGTCTGCTCTGGTTGGCCTCTTATCTGATCTTTCAAGATCAGGGGCCATGGATAGTTGTTTCAGCCTGTCTTTTGGTGTCGCTCTGTCTCATTATCGGTTATATCGATTTTGATACTCAGTACATCTCGGACTCGGTTCTGCTGGTTTTCTGGCTGGGCCGCATGGCTGTTACGTTTTTTACCAATGAGTTTAATTGGGAACTGCTTCTTTCGCTACTAGTCGGCGCTGGTCTCTACTCTCTCATTTATTTTGGGGCCAAGGCTTATTACAAGAAAGAGGCTTTCGGGATGGGAGACATTCTCTACTTAGCTGCTCTGAGCAGTTGGTTTAGCCCTTTGAATACGCTGATTTTGGGATATGGTTCTTTCTTTGTGGCTGGAGCTATTCTCTTAATCGCAACCATCTTTAAGAAATTCAAATTTAAGTTGAAAGAAGAAGTCCCTTTTGGTCCAGCTATGAGCATCATGGCGGTCATCCTATATTTCTGGGGAGGAATCTAGGAAACCAAAAGCGACATAGAAATGGATAGAAAAAATGTTTAGGAAGAAAAAGTTATCATAGCATTGGCGACAGCTACTGTCCTTTCAGGCAGTGTGCTGCCTGTCAGCCGCCTAGCGGCAAATGAAAAGGCCAGTCTGGATCCGTCTTTAGTTCAGGTGTCAGATCAGTTTCAGGCCAAGAAAACAGGAGCAGTCGTTTTTCAGAAGATGTAACAGTGCCAAAGCACAGTGTCAGCCGATTTCATTGATAGTCGTCTGGCTGGCACACCGATGGCTGGATTGGGAAAAAGCTTTCAAAAAAGCAGAGAAAGATCATGGAGTTAATGCAATTTTTTTCTCGTAGGGCTGGCTATTCACGAATCGGATTACGGCCGCAGTCAGATTGCTCAGGCCAAGCACAACCTGTTTGGTTTCATGGCTTATGACTCCAGTCCTTTTTCCAGTGCAGGAAATTTCGCAACATTTGACGATGGTATAGATACCGTTGCCCGCTATCTCAGCGAGCACTATCTCAAGCCTGGCGGTCAGTTCTATAATGGTAAGAGCATGGCTGCTATCAATGTAAGATACGCATCTGACAAAAACTTGGTCAAGCAAGATTATGATTCGTATTCGAAATTTTTTGAAAAAAGGTTAAGGAGGCTGGGACAATCGTGTCTCAGCTTGCTTTTATTATAGAAAGAATTTCTTTTGGTGAGGCGATTGACGGGTTTTTCTTGCTCTCTGGGGCTCTAAAAACTCCTAATCGTCCTCTCGGGACTAGAAAATAAAAAAATTGCTTCTGCGACATCGTCTTTTATGGCGAAAAACGATTTAATTAGGGGATTTATGAAGAGAAAGTTTGACGTAAGCGATGTGTTAAAGGAAGCCTGGGGACTGACTGTTGATTACTTTTTTGTATGGACAGCAGGGCTTGCTATCATTCAACTGCCATTTTTTATTCTGGGGCTGTTAATTCTATTTTTTTCTCCATTGACTTCTACATTTCTTCCAAGTATAATTCTGTTGGGATTTCTATGTTCTTTTGTGATTGCTTATATCCATAAGTTTTCCTTGACCATGGTTCGTAATCCGCAGATGGTGCGAAGAAACTTCTGGAGGGCTGTTGGCTACAGTATTTCTGATGGCTTTTTTGGGCGTTTGCTTTCTATGTCTATTTACGTCTTCATGTTTTTCTTGGCTATGTTACTTCTTTTTGTATACTTCTATAATGCCTTGATGTCAGATGCAAATTTTCAAGAGATTATGGGAACTTGGCTTATTTGGGTTGCAAAAAATCAAGAGAAGATAGCTAGCATGCTCTTCCTGCTTTTTTTGATAGCACCAATGTTTAACTTGGTATTCCATTTGTTTTACAGTTATTTTATCGTCTCTCACTTCTTCTTGTTGCCCTATATTATTCAGGATACCAACTCCTCTGATAACCTCTTGCGTCCTCTGTCAGCCTTTGGCAGCTTGGGCAAGTCCTTTTCTCGTATGAATGGTCAGAGGGGGCGTTACTTGCTGGTAGAGCTTGTCTTAAAGCTTATTCCTGTAGTATTGGGTCTAATAGAAGTTTTGAGTTTACTTTTTAGTGCTGGTGTGTCTAATATTGTGGGAATGATTGTTAGTATGATAAATGGCTTTTTGCTGATTTATGCCTTGGCAGCCCGCTCGGTTATGGCTGACATCCTGATGTCTTATGATCGGGAAATAGTTAATTTTGGAGATTAATATTTATGAAAAAATTAGAAAGGGTTTTAGGATTTAGGATAATGAACGATGAATGATGTAAAAGTAACAAGGGTTTTCAGAGAAGCTTGGATTTTTGTTACAGAATATTATTTTGTCTGGCTGAAAGGCCTTTTGCTGGTCGGAATCCCGCTTGCAGTGCTGGGCTGGTTTCTTTTTCCGCTGGTTTCGAGTTGGTCTTACCGGTCCATTTTAGTCTTGACCTGTTTGGCATTTATAATTGCCTTCGGTTTTGCTTACGTCAATAAATTTGCCTTGACAGTGATACGAAATCCGCAGATGGTTAAGCTCTATTTTGGCTATGCAGTTTGGTACAGTATCTCAGATGGCTTGCTTACTCGCCTCTTTTATTCCTTCATTGTCAGTGCAGTCCAGGTTCTGATTTTGTACATGGGTTGGTCGGCAATCGGCATCAATCTTGGGGTGGCTAGTCTCTTTGCCTTTTATCGGAGGGCAGTAAGTCCAGAGGCCATTGTGATTTTCCAGTTTCTCTTTCCTTTCTTGTTCATGGTCTTTTACCTGCTCTTCACTTATCTGGTTGATTCGCACTTCTTTTTGCTGTCTTATATCATTCAGGATACTAGCTCAAGAGACAATCTGGCCAAGCCGCTTTCTTTTTATGGCTGTTTGAGAAAGTCAGTCCTGCTGATGAAGGAGCGCAGGGGTCGTTATGTTCTGCTCAGCTTCTTTCTAGCTTCTTTTGGTGGGATGATTGGCTTGGGTACTCATCTCCTGATGGATCTGATAAGGCAGTATATTGCTCCCTTGCTGGGGGAACTGGATGATTTACTTGGCCTGATTCAGATGATTCCTGTCCTAGTTTTCAGTAGCTTTTACTGTGTATTTGTTCTGGTTATTCGGACAGTTTTTGCCGATACTCTGATGGAAATGATGCAGAAGTGGTGGATTTTGGTGATTAATTTAGGAAGTAGCAAGACCAGACAATACTTGATAGAAACAAGAGGAAGGATATGAAATCAGTAACAAGAATCTTAATAACAGCTTTGGTGCTAACTGGGATTGGCTTTTATTCCTCTCCCTTATGAATTAGAGACCGTGAGGCCGGCTTTGAATGCCAAAGACTTTGTCCAAGTTCAAGGAGGAACTGATAAAGGAAAAAGGTAAAAATCTATGTCATGGCTGTTGGTGTTTCCAAGGCCCGAGTGTTCAGTCTCTTTTTGACTCTGCTGCCTAATTATAGGCTGGAAAACAGAGTATGTCTCTGTTCCTGAAAAACTATTTCGATAAGGAAAAAGGGACGGGAAGAGCGAGAGAACAGCACTATGGGATCTTCCCATCTCAATGCCTTGCAGGTGGCTTATCAGGCTGCTGGTCGTACTGTTGAGATTAGACATAAAGAGATTTTACGTAGGTGGTATCAGCAGTGAGACGCCTCTGTCAAAGGAGCTGCAGCGAGGTGATGTGATTTTAAAGATTGACAATCAGACTTACACTAGCCCATACGACATCGTTGATCAGATGGAACAGCGGCCAGTCGGCGATGTGGTATCAATTGAAGTACAGTCGTAATGGTGTCATCGGTTTGGCTAGCGGTCCTGTGATTGTGGATGAGACAACTGGTAAAGCCTGGTTTGGGGAATCGAGTGGGTTCTAAAGCTAGTGTTGCCATGAATCCTCTGACGGGTTTAAGAGCAACAGTGTAGCAGGTCCCTCTGGTGGACTCATGTTCAGTTTGGAGCTTTACAATCAGCTCGTGTCTGAAGACATTACTAAAGGAAAAACTATTGCTGGTACTGGAACGATTGACCACAAGGGAAATGTTGGCCGGATTGGCGGGATAGAGATGAAGGTCATGGCTGCAGATAAGGCAGGCGCTGAGATTTTCTTTGTTCCTGATGATACTATTGACGCCGATATTGCCCAGTACAATCCCAAGCTGCGCTCTAACTACCATGAGGCACTTCGTGCTTCTATCAAAATCAAGAGTAAAATGAAAATCGTCCCTGTCAAAACCTTCAACGAAGCTTTGAACTATCTCAGAGAGATGGAATAAGGGACTTTGCTATTCTTGAATAATCAATAAAAACATAGGACCTTGCTGGTTATTTATCTGGCAAGGGCTTTTATTATAGAATTTTTTCAAATAATTGCCACCTTAGCACATAAATACTTGATTTATAAATCAGCTGTGTGATATATTTATAACATAAAAGGGTGTTAAATATTTCTAATACCAGGAAAGGAGTCTATCATGAAAAATAGTCAAAAAACGGGTGGTCTCATTGCGATGATTGCCGCAGCTCTCTTTATTGATTTTTACTGTTTTATTTGGTTCTAATCTTAGTTGGGGACCCAAGTTGATTATTGTTGGTATTTCAGTATTAGGTCAGATTGTAGCTATTTGAGGGTTGGCTGCACTATGAAACCTTGGCCACCTAAGAGTCAGAAAGGTAAGGAAAAAGACTATTTTTGACTTGTCTGCTAAGCTTTACACGATGCTTTTGTTTGCAGCAACCATTTTTATACAGTAGGAATTTGGGTTGCGACCCCAAAACGTAAGATCTGGCATTAAAGAATGGATTTTTGGGAGTTGGCCTCGTTATTGAAGCAATTGTATTTGGTTTTTCTCTTTGAAAAAAATGTCAAGGAAACTCCAGACGAACGTTTCTATGCTAATCTAGCTAAGGCAGCTAGCTTGATGTTTGTTTTTATACTAGGCGCACTGATAATCCCTAGCAGTTATCATATGGGTACATGGGGTCTCTCACTCTTTACATGGGCCAGATCTTTATTAGCATAGCTGCCTTGATTTGCATCTTTGCAGTTGTCTATCTTATCTTAGAACGGAGAGGATAACCATGGCCAAAGAAAGCAAGATTATCACTAATCTCAAATCCGTTCGCGAATCCATGGGCATGACCCAGCAGGAGCTAGCCGACCGCATCGGCATGAGGCGCGAGACAATTCTGCACTTGGAAAATAACCGTTACAATCCTTCGCTAGAGATGGCTCTCAAAATTGCTCAAGTCTTCAATCTAAAAGTAGAAGACCTCTTTGAACTCAGACAGAATGAGGAGACATAATCTTTTTGAGATCTAGTATTAAATTCGTTGTTCAGCTAGGGCTTGAAGCAAAAAGAAAAATCCTTTGAAACGTTGATTTCAAAGGATTTTCTTTATCTCAATTATTTAACTTCTGTAAGGGTTAAATAATTACGCTATAAACCTTGTAATATCAAGGGTTATAGGCTTTTGAAGTAAAAAGGTAGTGATAAAGGTAGTGATGAAATCAATCTGCTAGTTCTTCCATTTTATTTAGGAAAATATCCACTGCCTCAAGTTTCTTTTTAGGTGCTAATTCAGCGTAAGTATCCATAGTTGTTGTGATAGATTTGTGCCCCATTCTATGTTGCAGTTCTTTCCAGTTCATCCCTGCATTTAACATTAAAGACGCGTGAGTGTGGCGGAAGAGGTGGAAACCATAGTCAGGTAATTCTAGAGCAGACAGACGCTTTTTAAGAGTTGCACGTTCGTTTCTATCGCACATATAGTTACCGTAGATAGTTGGAAAAATGAGTGTAGGTTTTGGTAAAACATGTTTTTCAAAATAGGCAGTCATTTCTTCATGAAATTCTTTGAGATTTTCCATGATTGAAAGTGGAACAGCAACCCTACGATTTCCTGAATCCGTCTTAGGGGCTTTTTTACAGACCATTTCACCTTTGAGACCTAATTTTTTATTAGCTCTTTTTCACATCAGAGTTTTATTAACAATGATTTCATTGGTATCAAAGTCAAGGTCAGATATCTCTAAAGCTAATAGTTCATTGATACGCAATGCGGAAGCTAACAGCGTGTTACAAATCACTTTAAAGCGTCTATTTGCCCTGGTATTTTGTAAGGTTTCAAGATAGGACAGCCAGAGTTTGAGATCCTCATCATGAAGTACCATGATACGTTCTTTGTTCGCTTTGGGCTTGGGTGGGATTTTGATTGTTTTGGCTGGATTGGTAGTCAAACCGCAATTTGTAATTCCAAAATCAAAAATATCACTGACTTTGTGAGCCATAGCCCCAAAGTCTTTTGCACTTCCTTTTGGAGCACGTTTCACCCCAGAATCAACAGATTTCTTGGCTCTTCTCGCTAACTTGTTTACCCAAAGTTGAACATCAGAAGGCTCAATCTGGTCAGGTTTGTAGTCCCCAAAGTGAGGAATGATATAGGTATCAAGGTAACCTCTGACTCGATTGATAGTATTGTGAGATGATACCCACGTCTTGAAATTGCTAAACCATACCTCAGCTAAACTTTCAAAGTTATCAATTTGGATAGTTTCTTTTATAGTCGAGCCTGCTTTTTCAAATTGAATCTTAGCCTCAACAATTTTTCTATCTAAACTTTTTAATGTTTTTAGCAGTAATTGTTTTGGTGATTCGTTTCCCTGTTTTTACATCAGTTCCAATATAGACACCTTTGATTGAATAACTAGTGTCACCGCTTTTTGCTAATTTTGGTTATCTTCTATTGTTGTGTTGAATGATTTCTTTACTCATATAGCCTCTTAAATTTGGACAATCAAAAGGCTAAAATAGAACCCTCACATTCTTTACTTGATAATTCTATTCTAGCATATTTTGAAGTTAAATAGTTAAAAATTCAATGACATCGTCCATCTTGTAGTAGACAGTTCGTGTTCCTTCGATTGGTGGTTCAAGCCGTTTCAAACCTTTGTTTTCCCAAGACCTCAGCGTGTTTGGAGAAATTTGTAAAGTTTTTAGAAGTTCTTTTTGCGTGACAATTCCATAAGAATTATTGTTTTGTAATTCTTGCTGAATGACAGCAAGAAGTGTATTCAACAATTCTTCAATGTGGTTTAGTTTAATTGTGTCCATCAATTCCCTCGTCAAGTCTTTCTGTTATTTTTTCTAATCGTTTCGGATTGTGTCTGCGTGAATCCAGATAACGAGCGAAAAAGTAAGTACGTTCAATGATTAACCCTAACAAAGCCGTGTTATTATCTCGTGCATACCATACAAGTTCTTCAAATTCAGTAAAATCATTTTCTTCAATGGTATCAATGACTTCAGTTGTAAAATCATCTGAATTTTGTTGAACTAAAAATTTATCAAGCTCAAATCCACAGCCGCTTTCAATATCTTCAACTTTGTATAAAGTTTTTTCTGGATTTTCTGCATGAGTGAAATAATCATACATGCCTTTGGGGGACATAACGGGTTCCACATGTGCAGGGCCGTTTAACCTATCTTTAATAAGTTCTGAAACTTGATAATAACTTTTTAAGTGAATCAAAGTACAATGCCCCGTGCTTATGTGCCTTTTTAAATTCGCCGGTTTTTATTAACATCTTTATCGTGCCACGGAGACAAGATAAAAGGGACATGAATGTCTTCAAGGACTTCAAAATAATTATCTGGTGCGCTCTCCTTGTAAAAAGGAAAGCCCATTTGTTTGAACGTTGTTCTTTTGCCAAAGGCGCTTACCTCGCTAAAAAATTTTTATATTTCTATCTTTAAGGTGATTGAGAAGGCTTAAATCGGATATTTATGAAAATTTTTAATATTTGTGATTATTGATTATTGGATTAAGTGGGGTCGTAGTAACCCCACTTAATCCTAAAGTTGTCAGGGATAAAAACGGCGCTGTCTGGCTTTTCACTTCGTGAGCCACAGCGCCGTTTCATTTATTTTCTTGTAGCACCTCTAAAGTAAAGCCATTTTTTCTTTACGCTCAGGATGAGAAAAAATAATAGTCAGGATTGCGGTTTGAAATTTCTTCGCTAATCAGTGTTTCCATATCTTTCAAAATTTTGGTTGCTTGTTGAGTGCTAGGAATCGAATCATCAGAATGATTTTATCTGTTCTAATATCTACAATTGCTTGTCTTGCTGATTTGTTGAATTGCCTATTGATGGGATTATAACGTCTTACTTTTAGCTTCTTCTAATGTTCTCACGGTTTCAGAGTGTTCACTTTGTTTTAAGAACATACGAATGATAAGGGTTTGCTTGATAGATTTCCACAAATTTTTAAGGTTATCTTGTTTTATTCTCATGTGAATTTCATGACCGACCAGTACCAGAAAAACAATGATAGTTATAATAGAAATAACCACGCTAGTGATATAAACCGTGTTTACAAAACGATAAAAAGAAAGTTAAATAGGGAGTGCTTTGTAAATTAACTAGACTGATACCTAATAAAATTGAACAAATACCGCAAAAGAAAGCCTATAATAAAACAAAGAGATACAGAGATTAAATGTTTTTTTGATAGAATGTTTTTTCCATGAGTTATAAGATACCTTTATTTGTGTAGTAAGTAGGGGATAGTAACGGTAATACTTGATAAGGATGTTCATTGTCTATAATTTGAATTAGTCCTGTCCCTTTTCCGACAGGAATGACAATGCCCTCAGGGTCAAGGTCAGGGAAGAGAAATTGTGTTGTCTTCTTATTGATATTACCAATCTGAATTAAGACATTTAGCTGCTCTCGTACGGAAATCGGAATGGTTTGATAATCGAAACGTTGACTGACAAGGAGCAAATGAACCTTTGTTGCTCGTCCTAATAAAGCAATTTGTGATAACAGAGAAAAGAAAGAATCCTTGATATTTTTATTGACTCCTTCGGATAAGGCAAGCACCTCATCAATAACAATAGTCAGATGTTTAAATTCATGACGTGGATTTTCAAATAGAAGAACTTGACGTTTATGTATAATTGTAAGGCATTGGCTCAAACTTTCGTTAATTTCTGATACAAAATCAGATTTAGAACGGTTTTTTTGAGGGTGGATGATAGCGATTTGATGTTGTTTTGCCCAACGTGATGGAGTGTCAAATTTAGGGTCAATGATAATTAAGTCAGAGATGTTTTTAGTACACTTAATAGATAAGTAAGAGTATAGCTTTTACCACTTCCTGAGTTTCCAGCAATAGCAATTGAAGTGACTTTATCATAGTTAATCATTAGATTTTTCATAACAGGAATATCATTGTCTTTTAGTGATGCTGTAAACTGTCCAAGGTCTGAAATAATGAGCCGTTCGAAATTCCTTTTTCCATGGGAAAAATAAACCGCGCTGAACATGAATATCATCTGTTTTCAATGCAACAAAATAAGCAGAATTTTGCTTCAATAAAGTGTACTGCGGATAGAGAGAAGCATTCGCAATTAAGAAAAATCTTTTGATAAAGGTTATCATCAATAATAAAGCCAGCAGGAAGGCGAGGAATAAAGATAAATCCATCCTCACGAACCACAATGTCAAAAGAATTTGTATAAGAGGTCTCACCCTGCAACACAGAGCCTAAACCCATGTTTAGACTCTGTAGCAGATATTGCTCCAACTCTCTTTTGGTGAGAGATTGAGTCATCATCTCACCTCTTTCAGTCCGTCAGCTTTGAAATAAACATTATAATTCACTTCGCAAGCCATCAAATTTTCAAAAGAGACAAGTGATAGATATTCAGGGAGGTCAGGGTTTTTCAGTAAATTTTACTTGGAATGGCGAGAGACCTTTTGCCCGAACCAAGTTTTATAAGCGATAATTTCATCTGTTGGTTTACCGTCTTCAAATTTTTGTTGTGATTCAAGTTCATCACTCAGCAAGTACACAGGTGATTGAAGATCAATGTAATGTTGAGCTGTTTGGTTTTGAATATCCGCTCTTGCGGTATTGTGGTTTAATTTTCATGGTTTTTAGATACCTCATGTATTCTATTTTTATTTTTATAATATAGACGACACGCTCGGTTTAGAGTCGCGAGCTGGACTTGATAAATATTTTCTTTCTTATCTTAAAGGAGATTAGAAGATGTAAATTCGGAGACTGTTTTTAGAAAAATTTAAAATTTTAATAATTCCATTTCCTAACCTATCTTTTTAGGAGAGTGAGAGAGCTGGATTCGAAATAATTTTTCATAAAAACTGATAATCTGTCGAATTATCAGTTTTAAGGATTAAGCGTAGTCTTTTAAAAGTTCTTGCAACGTTTTTTTGATGCTTTTTGAAATGAGCTGTTACTGTCTTATCGCTAAAACCTGTAATCTTGGCTAATTCAGTTGATGACATTGGTGGATAAAGTAAGTTTACAAATCATAATAATTTTGTCTTCTTCTGATTCTAGTTCTTCAATAAAATTGATGGTAATATCCATTAATTCATTTATCAGATAGACTTCTTCGCCGTTAAGCGAGTCTGCTTTAGTTATTTCGTATTTATCTGTTATCCGTCCATCAATGGACAAATTTTCATCTAAACTTTGCAGATTATGATATCTATCTCTTCGATTAGCATTAGCAAATGCTTTGTTTTCGTTGCGTAGAAATTTATCCCAGTTTTTAATTTCTTTTTCATCTTCTGGAGTGAGGCGATCATAAAAATTTATTTTTGGCATAGAGTCACTTTCTAAGTCCGATTTTTAGACGGAAAGAAACAGCTATGAGCCGTACTGAATACCAAAAGGGTACACAAAATAAACGGATAGACAGATATATGCTAATCCTTACACATTGTCTGAGTTTTCATAATTGTTTCAATCCATCCAATTAGTGCGCACTATGCTGGACTTTATAAAATTTATTTACGAGTATTCTCGCATGATTAGAGTATATCCCATTATGTTATGCAAAAATAGCGTAATATGATATAATATAATTACGTAAATACCCAAATGAGGTGATAGAGAATGAATGAAAATTTACAAAAACTTTTTTGTGAAAAAGGCTTCAAAAAGAATTGGCGGTCTTATTAAAGATGCACAGCTAAGTTTTTGAGATTTATCCTGAACATTCAAGTATTATATCATGGATTGTAAAAAGGTAAAAGGACAAATAAGAATCCGTATTTACTCACGGATACCGCTACTCAAAGAATTTCTGAAACGTTAAATGGCTATGATTTATCAGATGAAGATAGCAAAAATAAAAAGAATTCTTTATTGGGGAGATGATAATGAGATTAAAGGATATATTCCTGAACTAATGGAATTACTTGCTAAGAATTTAACTGAAGAGCAGCAATTAATTTTTGATGAGACATTAATGGATGATATTGATTTTGCTGAAACAACAGCTTATACTGAAATCTTGAATGAGTATCCTGCTTCTCATATAGATATTGATAAAGAGGAATTATACAGAGAAGCTGTCCCAATTTCTCGGTTTGTGTCTGAGCAAGAGCTGCTAAAAAGAAATTGAACAGAATTTTTGAGAGAGAAATTTATAGATTTTCTTGATTCTAGTAAAGGCATCAGAACAAAAGTTCAAGGCAAAGATAGAATTATAAACAAAAAGCATTACATTTAAAAATCAATTCGGGAGTGATGATATTGTCAATCTTTTCTTGGAAGTTGTGAAAGAGCATAAATTACCAGTTGAAGAATCTATTGGTCGAGGGTTTACTCTATTTTTAAAAAAAGATGTATCAAAATTAGACTTTTTAATTGACAATGGATTAGTTCATGACGCGGTTTACTCTTCTTATAGTAATGATTATATCGGAGACGAAATTTTTAGAGTAGAGCAACAATTTCAGCATGAAATTATTCAAGCTGGTCAGGACTATATAAAGTCTTTGTCTAATGCTTATAAAAACAAAAATAAAATATGGAATAAAAATCAGATAGTAAGCCGGAATATAATCTAATTTTTGATTATAGTTACAAATATATTACTATATATTGCCTGTACACAATGACTTATGTTATAATTTAATTGGTTACAGGTTTTCACCCTAGTAAAGAAATATAGAAAGACTACTTAAATATGACATTATATGAAATAACTCTAAAAGCTCTCAGGGCTAGAGAAGATTCTTTGAACAAAGATGCTTTTGCAGCAGACTCTTTAATAATTAAATTAAATAATATTGCTGAATTCAAAGCTAAAAACAATGGAGAATTATACGAAATTACCTTTAAAGATAATCATCAGTTTTTAACTAGCGCAATGGAAGCCAGTGAAATTTTTAAGAGCAATTGTTGACCATGCTAAAGAGAATACATCAAAATAAAAAAAACGCAGGATCCCAAGGTCCTGCGTTTTGGATTCCAAAAATTTTTAGGAATGGAAGTATAAAAAAGAGGAGCCACATGACGAAGCTCCGCTTACTTTTGATTGTCCGAATCAATATTCTTATTTCAAATAAAGGTAGTGAAAAAGGTAGTGACTCGGTTGATTTTTATTGCAATGTAGTGAAATTTAGAATTTCAAGAATCGCTTTAAATCAAGGTTTCTAACGTCTAGTGACGTGTAGTGAATCTCTATTTCACCTCTGTAAATACAACGTGCTTGCGAAGTTTTGGTGAGTATTTCTTCAATTGAAGACGGTCTGGAGTGTTACGTTTGTTTTTAGAAGTAAGGTACAAGCGTTCACCAGATTCTTTGTGTTCAAGTGTGATATTTACGCGCATGGTAGCTCCCTTCTATTATTCTGCTGCAGCAGCTTTGGCGATCTTACGGCCCTTGTAGTATCCTTTAAGGGATACACGGTGAGAGCGTGAGTAGTCACCAGTAGTTTCGTCAAAAGTTACAGTTGGAGCTGTCACTTTGTAGTGAGTGCGGCGTTTGTTTTTCTTCGCTTTGGAAGTGCGACGTGCAGGTACTGCCATTGTTTGTTTCTCCTTTTAGTTTGTGAATTCGATTCAATTTGATGATTTTCATCAACTTTAACAGTATAACAAAACTTTTTTGTAAAGTAAAGTTACTTGACAGATTTTTTTAAAATCTTTTCTGCTTAGGTTTTTAAAAGAAACCGGTTTTTCCGTATGCTATAATAAGAACAAAGGAGGCGGACTATGAAAGCAGCATTAAAATTACTTAGTCTATTCTGGCTGGGAATCATGTGTATTGTTTTAATCTTTTGGGGAGTGAAAAGTTTTCGTGATTATCAAATTATGAAAGATGTAGAAAATCATTTGACTGTGGATTTCAAAAGCATGGGATACAAGGGGAAAGTGACGGTAAAAAACTACGATAGGCCTGCCGGCTATGGGGAGACCATGGACTTTAGCTATGAAGAAAAGATTGATGGAAGACTTTTGACCTTCTCGGATAGCTTGGATTATGATCCGACAACCAAGCAATACGAAGCTTCAAGATTAAGTCCCGTGCCTGAGGAAACTGAAACTGGCTTAGATGATATTATTCAGCTAGAAGCCATGTGGCAGCAGCCTTATGTTCAGAAGCAGTTTAAGAAAATGAAGTCGGTCTTCAAAAAGCTAGAAGATGAGGATCTGACTTTAAAAGAAATTTCAGGTGAAACAATGGAAGTGCTTCATCAGGATGATAATCAAATAACCTCAGAAATGCTGGATGCTGGGCAAGCAGAGCTAGTTCAGGATTTCCAAAAGAACAGGCAGAAAGGCCTACCTCTCAATGGTTATTATAATGTTGATGTCGAGTCTTATCTGCAAAAACATACTCTGCAGCTTCGAGTGAACTATGAGCTATTAGTTGATGATTTGTATGATGATGAGAAAGCTAGAGATAAGTACCCCGGAGTCTTTTTTCAAAAGCTTAAAAAGTTAGACTACAGTCAATTTTGGGATGGTTATTACATAGTAGGCTATGATTTGAGAGAGAGTTCTGTAGCGGTATAGGCGGGAATTCTGAGGTGATTGTGTTGGATATTCGTGGAGGTAAATTAGTTCGCACTTTTTAGAGTTTTTACTATATTTTAAGGAGAACTTGATTATTTTCAGGATTAAGCTGATAGGTTTTTAATTGCTTAGGGTTTTTGAGGAAAAATTCATTTTTGAAAAATTCTGAAAATTTAAAAATTTTCCTCTGTAAAAATACAGCCTAAGTGTGGTATAATAAAGCACAAAGATTACTGCAATGAAAGGGAAAGCTATGACAGATAAGGATATTCGTCACAGAAGTAAGATTTATGACAGTATGGTTAAATCTCCTAACCGTGCCATGCTTCGCGCGACGGGGATGACTGATAAAGATTTTGAAACGCCTATTGTTGGGGTGATTTCTACTTGGGCGGAAAATACACCCTGTAACATCCATTTGCATGACTTGGGCAAGCTAGCCAAGGAAGGTATCAAAAGCAGAGGGCGCTTTGGCCTGTTCAGTACGGGACTATTACGGTTGCGGACGGGATTGCTATGGGAACGCCAGGCATGCGCTTCTCTCTGACCTCACGCGACATCATCGCAGACTCCATCGAGGCTGCCATGGGCGGGCATAATGTGGATGCCTTTGTAGCTATCGGGGGCTGTGATAAAAATATGCCGGGCTCTATGATTGCTATTGCTAACATGGATATTCCTGCTGTCTTTGCCTACGGCGGAACGATTGCGCCAGGGAATCTGGACGGCAAGGACATTGACTTGGTTTCTGTCTTTGAAGGAATCGGGAAATGGAACCATGGTGACTTGACAGCTGAGGAAGTGCGCCGCATTGAGTGTAATGCCTGTCCTGGCCCTGGTGGCTGTGGCGGTATGTACACGGCCAATACTATGGCGACGGCTATTGAAGTTCTGGGCATGAGTCTGCCAGGCTCCTCTTCTCACCCTGCTGAGTCGAAAGACAAGCAAGAGGATATCGAAGCAGCTGGCCGTGCTGTTGTAAAAATGCTGAAAATGGGGCTGAAGCCGTCTGACATCTTGACACGTGAAGCCTTTGAAGATGCAATCACGGTGACCATGGCTCTGGGTGGTTCTACAAATGCTACCCTGCACTTGCTGGCCATGGCTCATGCAGCCAATGTTGAATTGACGCTTGATGACTTTAATGTCATTCAAGAGAAGGTACCGCATTTGGCTGACTTGAAACCATCTGGTCAGTATGTTTTCCAAGACCTTTATGAGGTTGGTGGGGTGCCGGCTGTGATGAAATATCTCTTGGCAAACGGCTTCCTGCACGGTGATCGCATCACTTGTACAGGTAAGACGGTGGCAGAGAATCTAGCAGAATTTGCTGATCTGACACCAGGTCAAAAGGTCATTATGCCGCTTGAAAATCCAAAACGTGCAGACGGTCCGCTTATCATCTTGCATGGTAATCTAGCTCCAGACGGCGCTGTTGCTAAGGTTTCTGGTGTTAAAGTACGCCGTCACGTCGGACCGGCCAAGGTCTTTGACTCAGAAGAAGCCGCTATTGATGCGGTACTGGCCGATGAAGTGGTCGATGGCGATGTGGTTGTAGTTCGCTACGTTGGACCAAAGGGTGGCCCTGGTATGCCAGAGATGCTGTCACTTTCGTCTATTATCGTAGGGAAGGGGCAAGGAGACAAGGTGGCTCTTCTAACAGATGGTCGCTTCTCAGGTGGTACTTACGGCCTGGTTGTCGGACACATTGCTCCGGAAGCTCAGGATGGTGGGCCCGATTGCCTATCTTCGTACAGGCGATATGGTCACGGTTGACCAAGATACCAAGGAAATTTCCATGGCAGTCTCTGACGAAGAGTTGGCGAAACGCAAGGCAGAAACGACCATCCCACCGCTTTATAGTCGCGGGGTACTTGGTAAATATGCTCACATGGTATCCTCTGCCGCTAAAGGTGCAGTTACAGACTTCTGGAAACCAGAAGAAACTGGTAAAAAATAGCTTATATATGATAAAAGAACCCGCTAGTTTTTTTCTAGCGGGTTTGATGTTTTTATTTTAAATGTAGATAAACTAAGTACCTTCTTATCTAGGGACTGATTCCCCAGAGCAATGCGGCCGAAACGGCTGATACGGGTGATTTTCCAAGCAGGAGACCAAGTAACCTCGACAGAGGCACTTTCAATCTCATCGATTTTCTTAAGAGAGTCCATGATGGCGATGGGCAGACTCTCAGCACAATCACAGGCTGTATCGGTAAAGGTCATGACAACCTTGCAGTGGCCGTTTTCGTCTAAGTTGATTTCATAAATCAGCCCTAAGTTATAGACATCCAGCTCTACATCCGGATCGTAAATACGCTCGAGCTTCTCCACCAACTTATCCTGAATTGCAGCTGCTCGATCATTGATTTTGATATCGTCTCTCATGGCTATTCCCTTCTATCTGATTTGAATTGTTTTTATTTTCTCACAATTCTGACTTTTTTTCAAGCTATTTTGGAACATGAAAACGGATTTAGTTCTTCCAAATGAAAAATCCCTTTCGGGCTCCTCAAAATGGCGGACTTATGATAGAATATAAGTACTAAAGAAGGCGGAGGTCAGAAGATGAAATTACAAAAACCTAAAGGAACTCAGGACATTCTTCCTCAGGAATCAGCCAAATGGCAGTATGTAGAAGACTTTGCCCGCAAGACATTTAGAAAATACAATTACGGCGAAATCCGCACGCCAATTTTTGAGCACTATGAAGTCATCAGCCGCTCGGTCGGGGATACGACAGACATTGTGACTAAGGAAATGTATGACTTCTATGATAAGGGCGACCGTCATATCACGCTGCGTCCAGAGGGGGACAGCGCCCGTGGTGCGTTCTTATGTAGAGAATAAACTTTTTGCTCCTGAAGTGCAAAAGCCTGTCAAAGTCTACTATATGGGCTCTATGTTCCGCTATGAGCGGCCTCAGGCTGGACGTCTGCGGGAGTTTCACCAGATTGGTGCAGAGTGCTTTGGATCTAGCAATCCTGCTACAGATGTAGAAATGATTGCCATGGCGGCTCAATTTTTCAAGGATATTGGCATTACCAATGTCAGCTTGGAGCTTAACTCGCTGGGGAATCCTGAGAGCAGAGCTGCTTACCGCCAGGCCTTGATTGATTATCTGACTCCACTGAAGCCTAGCCTATCAGCAGATAGCCAACGTCGCTTGGGAGGAGAATCCGCTGCGCGTGCTGGATTCTAAGGAACCTGAAGACAAGGCGGCTGTAGAAGGTGCTCCGTCTATTCTGGACTATCTGGATGAGGAGAGCAGTGCCTACTTTGCGGCCGTTCGATCCATGCTGGAGACCTTGCAGATTCCTTATGTCATCAACACCAACATGGTCCGTGGGCTAGACTACTATAATCATACGATTTTCGAGTTTACGACAGAGGTGGCTGGCAGTCAGCTGACTATTTGTGCCGGCGGCCGTTATGATGGGCTGGTGGCTTACTTTGGTGGTCCAGAGACGCCAGGTGTTGGCTTTGGTATGGGCTTAGAACGCCTACTTCTCGTACTTGACAAGCAAGGAGTAGAGCTACCGATTGAAACCGCTCTGGATGTTTATGTAGCTGTTTTAGGAGCTGGTGCCAATGGCAGAGCTTTGGAGTTAGTGCAGGCTCTCCGCGCACAAGGTTTTGCAGCAGAGAGGGATTATCTAGACCGCAAGCTCAAGGCTCAGTTCAAATCTGCGGATATCTTTTAAAGCCAAAAACTCTTATCACCTTGGGCGAAAGCGAAGTGGAGAGCGGTCAGGTGACTGTTAAGAACAATCATAATCGTGAGGAGATTACTGTTAGCCTAGACCAAATCCAAGAAAACTATCAACTTATTTTTGAGAAATTAGGGTTTTAAAGGTTTGAACTTGACAGTCAGAAACGCTATAGTATCAGAGGCTTGAACGAACTTAGTTGACAACATGTCAATATATTTTCTAGAAAAAAATATCTTTAAAAAACTTGAAACATAAAGTGATTATTGATATAATGTACCCGTTATATAAATTTGCTAAAGGAGAAACAACTATGGCACAAATTAAATTGACTCCAGAAGAACTTCGTACATCTGCAAACAGATACACTGAAGGTTCTGAAAATGTAACTCAAGTTTTGACTACATTGACTAATGAACAAGCAATTATTGCTGATAACTGGGATGGTTCTGCATTTGATAGCTTTTGAAGCACAATTCAACGAATTGTCTCCAAAAAATCAAAGAATTTTGCACAATTGCTCCAAGATATCAATGCACAGTTGGTTAAAGTTGCTGACATCGTTGAGCAAACTGACCAAGATATCGCTGCACAAATTCACTAATTTTGTTATAACGGCTTTTAGGAAGGCAAGAGCCTTCCTATTTTTGTAAAGATTAAAATGAAAAAGGCAGTTTCTTTCATATTTGATAAGAAAATCACTGCAATGTAAAGGCAAGCTCTGACAATCTGAATCAACATCTGAATTAGACTGTTAGAGCTGTTTGTGTCTTTCTGTGCGCTTTTTTATGTAACAGTAAACTAAAAAATTTAAAAAGAAAAAGAAATTTGCATCCATGGGAAATAAAAATTACTTAAAGTATATAGGAAACGTTGTTTTAGTCATTGCCTTGCTGGCTGCAGTAGTGACGCTGAATGTCGCAGTGCAGAAGAATACAAGCAGTGCTAGAGACAGCAAGATCAAAACAGATCAAAAGACTAAACTGAATGTCGCGGTCGTCAATGAAGACCGGGCTGTTAAGGTTGACAAGAAAGAGTATAATCTTGGAGCTAGCTATGTCAAAAATCTAGAACAGGGATGACTCTCAAAACTGGTACATCGTGACGCGTGGAGCTGCAGATGCTGGCCTGGAAAATGGGAAATACCAACTGGTCGTGACGATTCCAAGTGACTTTTCAGAAAAAGTGCTAGATGTCAATGCTATCAGTGCAGATCGGACAATCGTCACTTATAAAGTTAACGCTGCAGGAAATCAGCAGATTGAAAATGAGGCCAACAGTCTGGCTAAGGATATTATCGCAGATCTAAATAGCCAGTTGGTTGATATGTATATGGCAAGCATCTTGAGCAATCTGTACACAGCTCAGCAAAATGTGCAGGCTAGTTCAGAGGTGCAAATTACCAATATTGGCAATTATCGAACCAACTTGTTGGAGTCTGCCATTGGCTCTAAGAATATCTTCCCAACATTGGTCAGTATGTCTGCTTCATCTGTTGAAGCCAATAACTCTCTGAAGACGACTCTGGAAACTTATGCTAAGGCTTTCCGATGACTTGGATAACTCTCAGGCCACTTATGGAAAGAATTTTGATAGTCTTCTCAAACAGCGAGTTAGTGACCAAACTAGTTATGAAGAATTTATGACCCAGCTGATTGAGATGGATCGTCAGCTTTTGGCAAATGAAACTGAAACGCTTTATAATAGTTTGAGCGAATCGCAACAAAAATTGACTGCACAGCTTGAACTTGCCAAAAAACAATCTAGTGATGATTCAGACGATAATAATAATCAGCCAAATCAAAATCAATCTGATAATGTCAGCAAGCAACTAGAGCAGTTGGAAGCTGCCTTAAAAGCAGAACGCGGGCAATTAGATATCCATAAACAACAGATTAAGGACTTTGTTGATAATAAATTAAGGACCTACTATGGTGTTGAAGAAGGCAAGCCTATTACTCTTAGCGCAGTGTTAGGAGATGCTATAACAAGCTACGATGCTTCTTTGAAGGCACAAATAGCTGAAGCAGTAAAAACTTTGCCAGCTTCTCAACCAACAGAGGTGAAATTCGGATTGCCTGTTCCTGCTCTTGACTATTCAACCATTTCGCAATTTGGAACACCGCAAGGAAATGGAAGCGCTGAGTTAGACAATCTGGCAGCAGTGGCAGAGAAAGCGGCTAGCTCTACAACTGGCCCAGTTAATAGCCAGGTTGGAAAGGCTACTTTGTCAGTCACTCCACCAACAGGTGTAACAATTAAAACTATTACATACAATGGCGAAACAGTAACAAATGGGCAAGAAATTAATTTGGCTGAAGGCGCTAATTTTAATGTGCAGTTTAATGTAGCTAATGATGCTGCAGCCACTTCAGTTGACAGCTCAATTGATATTTCTCTGAATGGTATTAAGGTTGCAAGTGCGCCAGTGAATGTAGAGGATGCACAAAAAGCGGCAGCGGCGTATGGAGCTAAAGTACAAGAGATTTCTTCTGCCTACCAACACGTTATGTCTTTTAATCCAAGCTTATAATTCTTTTGATGAGTTAAAAAATAAAGATATGTCTGAATCTTTATCTACCCTTTTGATAAATGCTATTAATTCGAATCTAGATAGTTATCAAAATAGTTTGTCTAAAAGTAACGATGGTAAGAGTCAAGGGGTTAAAGAAACCTTGGATGAAACGATTAATAACTTAAAAAACAAGATTGAAGACGTCAAAGGGACCAATTCAGAACTCGCAACTGAGATTGATAAACAGCTTAATCTTTACAAAGATGTACGAGAGAAATTGAAAGGCATCTCAACTTCTCGGGAAACTTCTACGGATGCACTGAAAAAGACAGACACCGATTTGTCATCTCTGAATTCAGAATTCTCATCCTTGCTGTCTTCGACTTCTGGTGTTAAGTCCTCTTCACAGACCAATGTGCAGGCAGCTGATAGTGTCAACCAGATCTTCAGCAGTTTCAATCGTGAGCTGGAAAATGCGCAAGGAACGACAGAGAAACTGTCTGCGAATGCTGAAAGCTTGATGGGGCAATTCAATAAGGAATTGGAAGATAATGGCAACTTTGTGGAGTCCTTTGTCAAGGTACTTAATAATGCCTATGAGAACGGCGTTCCTAATGAAGTGTTACTGGACTTCCTGTCTAATCCAGTTGCTCAGTCTTCTTCATCTGTCAAAGCAACTGTCAATGTTTACCGTCCATTTACTTGGATTCTCTTGTTGGAGATTGTCAGTCTCTTTACGGCCTATCTCTTTGCAACGCAAAATATTGTGCGTAAGGTTAAAGACCGTTTTAAACTTAATAAACTGCAAGATACAGATATTACGACTGTGGGCATCCTAGGCTTCCTGTCTCTGACGATTGGTCTAGTCATTGGGATTGTCTCCAGTATGCAGCTTCACATCGGCAAGGAATATGTACCATCTTGGGTCTTGTTGATTGTGGTTGCTGGCTTTATCTTGATTCAGGGGCAGTATTTATTCCTCAAGCATCTGCGCGTGATGGGAATGGGCTTGGCCTTCTTCATGATTATCAGCTTTGTCTATCTATCTAATGCCATTGGTACGACAGCTAGCTTGACTGGCTTCCCAGCCTTTATCAAGAGCTTGAATGCCTTGTCTGTGCTAGAAAGCATGCTGTCAGGTTACTTTGACGGCAAGACCGCTGGCTTCTTTGCCATCTTTGGTCTGATTGTCTTACTGGCTCTGCTGGTTACAGCTAATATCTTTATCAAGACTAGAACATTAAAAACTGAGGAAGTTTAAAAGAGTATGAAAAGAATTCTGTTTTTATTCCTACTCCTAGGTTCGTTTGCGGTGACGACTGTTGCCGCAGATGAGCTTAAGGATAATCGTCTGCAGATAGATAATTCGCGGATTGAAAAAGAGCAAGAACTGAACTTTGGTGCACAATCGGAAGGCACCAAGTCTCTTTTCGTTGCTGAGAATCAGGAAAAAATTCAGGAAATGAAGCAGTATCAAAATAAACAGTTGGCCACAGAAGCGGGACAACTGTTTTCTGCTATACAGGGGCCGACGGATATTTACCATTCCAAGGAGCTTTTTCAGCCGGGAACGGAAAAATTGTCCAAGTTGCAGACGAGTTTGAAAAGCGATGAAGAAAGCAGCTGGGATGATTTTCTGCCAGGAGTAGTCTACTTTGTAGCAGCCATACTCTTGGTCAGTATGACTGTCTTTGTCAGCTATCGTATCAGTAAGGGAGAAGTATAAAATGGAAGGACATATCAATATCACCCTCCGTTTGCGGGATAAGGACGTGGATATTCGCATTCCTAAGCGGATTGAGGTCCGTCGCTTCATTCGGGAGATTGATCAGATTTTCAATATTGAAGGAAAGCGCCATAAGTATCAGCTGCGGATTATTAACAAGGGGTTGATACTGGATGAGGGCAAGGTTTTGGCTGATTATCCAGTCACAACGGGAGATTTAGTAGAAATTGAGGAGATTTAAGGTGACTGAGGAAAAAATTTGTATTTGCTGAACAAGAGTTTATCTATGAAAAAAATGACAAGAATTGGAGCCTAACACTGAAGCGTTCGGATGTGGCAACGCAGGATTTGCGAGAGCTCTTGCTTTTGGACCTGCACCATCCGCTTTTCTTGGAACAGGAGACTAAGGCTGACCATGATAGTGTCTATTTCACCTATCAGATTGAGCCTTTGGGGCTGTCCAAGGAAGAGATTGAAAAGCGTACGATTTCTGAGCGGATTCGTCTGGCTCTCAATGTGTTTGCCCTAGAGGCGGCGCTGGAATTGCCGGTTACTTTTTTGCTGCATCCTAGCAATCTCTTTATTACCAAGGATGCGCAGGCGAAGATAGCCTACCGCGGAGTTCCGGGCATCATGACACCTCAGTCTATTTCTCGGGAGGACTTTTTGCGTCAGGCTAAGTGCTTTGCGGTGACGCTCTTTGCAGATTTGGACTTTATGGAGCTTTACAAGGGCTCGTTAGAGCTAGAAACCCTGCCAGATTTCCTCGTGGAGCTGCGTGAGGCTGACAGTCTGGAAGATGCGGTTGCTGTTTTGGAGAAATCCTATCAGGAAAAGGCTGCAGAAGAAGCAGAGAAGCAGACACTGGTCTCCAAGCGCCAGCATAAGGTTTTCAAACTGGCGACCATTTGGCTGACAGCAGCTGTTGTGATTTTGACCATTCCTTTGATTTACTTGATTTTCATACAAAATCCTTTCAAGGAAAAGCTGTTACAGGCGGATACTGCCTTTATCAAAGTGGACTACAGCAAGGTCATCGATGAGCTGGAGGGCATCTCTCCGAAGAGTTTGCCGAATACACAGAAATATGAACTAGCCTACTCTTATATTCAAGGGCTGGAATTTTCTGATGATCAGCGTAAGGTCATCCTGAACAATGTCACACTAAAATCAGATGATTTGTATCTCAATTACTGGATTCAAGTTGGACGTAATGATTTTGAAGATGCTTTAGACACAGCCAAACGGATTAATGACTCAGACCTGATCATCTATGCCTTGACGCAGGAGATGAAAAAGGTACGTGAGGACGATAGTTTGTCTGGTAAGGATCGGGAGACTAAGCTTGAGTCCTTGGAAGGCGAGTATAAGAAATACTGGGATAGCCGCAAGGAGCTTTTGACTGGTGATTCTAGCTCAAGCGCTTCTGGCGAGGAAGGTTCTTCAGGAGCAAGCTCTTCCTCCAGCAGTGAAGCGTCGTCTAGCAGTAGCGCGAAGGAGTAAGTATGAGCAAGACAATCATCATCTATACAGACCATCTGCGCTATGAGCTGCAGCTGACAGAGGACAAGAAAGTTCTCTTAGCAGCTAGTGAGAAGGCCCAGCTTTACCTGCCTCATCAGGAGACTCCTATCCAGCTTCAGCTAGCCGAAGGGCAAGTCTTTATCAGATGGGGGAAGAAACGGGTGTCGTAACTGACGGTCTGACCTTGGGTAATCTGACCTTGTATCAATCTGATTCAGAACCGGCAGTTTATGACCTACTGGACAGAAAAGAGTTACTCATCAGCGACCAGAAAGGAGCAGCTATCAGTCTGGAAGCGCCTTTGGAGTTGCTCTTGAAGCGAACGAATGATTCTTGGCTTTTGACCAAGATGAGAGGTCAAGTCTACCTCAATCACGTTGAGTGGACGGGAGACCAAATCCAGCTGGAAGCAGGTGACGAGCTAAGCTTGGAGGGTATCTGCCTCAAGGTCTATCCAGAAGAAATCTGGGTGACTGGTCCAGCTACGGTCAGCCCTAACCTGACCTTGCGGGGGGCTTCTCGTCATGGTTTTTATCCAGACTATCCAGACTATCACCGCTCACCGCGGATTATCTATCGGAGCTCAGAGGACAAGATTCAGATTGCTCCGCCAAGCAAGGAACCTCAAAAGCCCAATGATGAGCTCTTGAGACTGATTGTGCCGCCACTTCTCATGGTTGGGGTGACGGTACTGATTACACTGGTTCAGCCGCGGGGAATTTATATCCTCGTTACGGTGACTATGTCGATTGCCAGTGCTATCTTTTCGGTTCGCGGCTTCTTCAAAAACCGCAAGAAGTTCAAGGAAGACAAGAAGGAGCGCATAGATCTTTATCATCTCTATCTAAAAGACAAGGCTATTGAGCTGAACAAGCTGGAACGTGAGCAGCGTGATGGCATGCTCTACCATTTTCCAAACATTAACGAATTAACGGGTCTGGTGACAGACTACAGCCACCGCATCTACGAGAAGACACCGCTGCACTTTGACTTTCTTTACTATCGCTTGGGACTTGGCCAAGTGCCGACCTCTATAAGTTGACATATGGTCAAGAGGAGCGGAGTGGAAAGAAAGATGCGCTGGAAGAGGAGGGCTATGCTCTCTACACTCGGCATAAGAAAATCCCCGATCTTCCTATCGTGGCTAATCTCAGCCATGGGCCGGTCGGCTATATCGGTCCGCGCAATCTAGTCTTGGAACAGCTCCAGCTCTTGGTCATGCAGCTGGCGGTCTTTCACTCCTACCACGATGTGCAGGTAATTACCATCATGCCAGAGGAGGAGCGCGACCAATGGGATTGGCTGCGCTGGTTGCCGCATGCGACTCTACAAGAGCTGAATGTCCGTGGCTTTGTCTATAACCAACGGACGCACGATCAGGTCCTAAACAGTCTCAACCAAATACTGAAACTGCGCAAGGCACAGAAGGAAGAAGCGACTCGGCAGGAGACGACACTCTACAGTCCTCACTATGTGGTATTGGTCACAGATGAAAAGCTGATTCTCGACCATATCATCATGGAGTTCTTCACAGAGGATCCGACTGACCTAGGCTGCTCACTGATCTTCGTGCAGGATGTGATGAGCTCGCTGTCTGAGAATATCAAGACGGTTGTCAATATCAAGGACCGCAACACTGGTCAGCTGGTCATGGAAGAAGGAATCCTTAGAGAGATTGACTTCCGCTTGGATCATTTCCCAGAAGGCTATGACAAGGAGCAAATTGCTCGGACCTTGGCGCCACTCAATCACTTGCAGAATCTCAAGAGCTCAATCCCTGATACTGTGACCTTTATGGAGATGTATGGGGCAGAGACCTTCTCGGACCTGCAAGTCTTACAAAAGTGGCAACAAAATGCGCCGTATAAGAGCTTGGCAGTGCCTATCGGCCTGCGGGGCAAGGAAGACCTGGTCTACCTCAACCTGCATGAAAGGCTCACGGACCGCATGGGCTGATTGCCGGGACAACCGGATCAGGTAAGTCAGAGACTATCCAGTCCTATATCCTGAGTCTGGCTGTCAACTTCCACCCGCACGATGTAGCCTTTCTTCTCATCGACTACAAGGGTGGGGGAATGGCCAACCTCTTCAAGAACCTGCCCCATCTCTTGGGAACCATTACCAACTTGGACGGTGCCCAATCCATGAGGGCGCTGGCTTCCATCAATGCGGAGATTCACCGTCGGGAGCGACTCTTCAGAGAGTTTGAAGTCAATCATATCAACCAATATCAAAAGAAATTTAAAAACGGGGAAGCAACCGAACCCCTGCCCCATCTCTTCCTCATCTCGGATGAGTTCGCAGAGCTCAAGGTCAACCAGCCTGACTTTATCAAGGAGCTGGTATCCATCGCTCGGGTCGGACGTTCCCTTGGGGTCCACTTGATCCTGGCTACTCAGAAGCCCTCTGGGGTGGTGGATGACCAGATCTGGTCCAACTCCCGCTTTAAGCTGGCGCTCAAGGTGGCAGACCGGACGGACTCGATGGAAATGCTTAAGACGCCAGATGCGGCAGAGATCACCCAGACAGGCCGGGCCTATCTGCAGGTCGGCAATAATGAAGTCTATGAGCTCTTCCAGTCAGCCTGGTCAGGGGCAGACTACCAGCCGGATAAGGACGAGATGGGTATCGAAGACCATACCATCTATTTAATCAACGACCTAGGCCAATATGAGGTGCTCAATCAAGACCTGTCAGGTCTTGACCTAGCAGAAGATATCAAGGAAGTACCGACAGAGCTGGAGGCTATTGTCAGTCAGATCCAACTACTGACAGAGAGCCAGCAGATCCCACCGGTACCACAGCCATGGCTGCCACCGCTTAAAGAGCGGATGACCCTGCAGGAGCTGGAACCGATCCAGCCGCAGGAAGCTTGGGAACAAAAGAAGCCTGTCTCCGTCCTTCTGGGAATGGCGGATATCCCGCAGGCGCAGAAGCAAGAGCCTGTCTCTGTCAACTTGTCCAAGGATGGGCATATCCTGCTCTACGGAAGTCCTGGTACGGGGAAGACAACCTTCCTGCAAAGTGCGGCCATGGACTTGGCTCGCAAGTTCAGTCCCAAAGATGTCACCCTCTACCTGATGGACTTCGGAACCAATGGTCTGGCACCGCTGGGGCAATTACCGCAGGTAGCCGATACCTTGCTTTTGGATCAGACGGAGAAGATTGCCAAGTTTGTACGCATCATGGAGCGGGAGCTCAACCGGCGTAAGAAGCTCTTGTCGGACTACGGTGTTGGTACCTTGGAGCTCTACCGTCAGGCTAGCGGTCAGCAAGAGCCGGCCATCGTCATCCTGCTGGACAGTTATGAGTCCATGAAGGAAGAGGCCTATGAAGCGGAGCTCTTCAGGCTCTTGGTGCGGATCTCCCGTGAAGGTCTCAGCATCGGTGTTCACCTCTTGGTGACGGCGGGCCGTCAGTCCAACCTTCGGGCGCAGTTCTATGCTAACTTCAAGCACCAGCTGAGTCTGCCGCAGAATGATTTCGGAGAAGTCCGCTCGATTGTAGGCTCTACCCCTCTTGCGAAAACGATGGAAGACATCAAGGGTCGGGCGCTCATGAAGCGTGACGAAGTCGATGTCATCCAGCTGGCTCTGCCAGTAGCAGGTGCCAATGATGCGCAAGTCCTCAACAACTTGCGTCAGGAAGTCGCTTCTCTCCAAGAAGCTTGGACTGGACAACGACCAAGTTCTATTCCGATGGTACCAGAGGAGTTGACAGAGGCAGACTTCTATAGCCGAGCTAGTGTTCAAGCAGCTTACGAGAAGGGTCTCGTACCGCTAGGATTGGACATGGAGACGGTTGAGCCAATTACTTGGAATCTCTCTAAGGGCAATCTTCTCTACTTAACGGATCGTCAGGAGTACATGCTGGACTTTGTTAGTCAATTGATTCACGGTAAGCAAAAGGTTATTATTTTTGCGCCAAAACATCATGGCCTTCAAATTGAGAACGGGGTAGATTATCTAACCCAGGAAGAGGAATATGTGGCCGCTTTGGATACTATAAAAGATAGAATAGAGGGGCGTTTAGAGCGTCGAGCATATGAACATGTAGCTACAGTTGTCATTTATGATTGGGTGAACCTAGTACAAGAACTGAGTTTATCTAATCAAAATAAGCTCCTCTATGTGTTAGAAAAAGGTGCAAGAGTTGGCTATGCTTCTATTGTTATTAGTGATAGCAATCTTTCAAGACAAATTGATGAAGTATCAAGATTGGTAAAATCTTATAAACAGTCACTTATGGGCATACGATTTAATGATCAAACGATTGTGACAGCAACAAATAAACCTCCAATGAGAGAAGGGGCCCTTGATACACAGATTCACTATTACACAGTGGATAGTTTAACGAGAAAATTAAAAGTATTGATGAAATAAGAAGGGAAGAAAACTATGGGAAAAGCAGCCATACAAGCACAAATCAATGGCTTGAATGAAGCATTGAGAGGTCTAAATGCAGAAATTGCAGAATTAGAAGAAGCAACTAAAACTCTATCTGGCGTCTCAATTGATTTTGAATATGTACTGGGTGATGCTGAATCAATTGAAGAGGAGTATAACTTAGGTGGAGAAAAGTATGAAGAATTAGCAACTCAAGAAAAAAGTACAGTAGATGCTGTAAAAAAGAATTTTCAAGGCCATAAAGATACAATGTTATCGCAGTTAGTTGCCAAGACGCTTTCAAAAGCAGCAGAAGCAGCTGGGCTTAGCGCAAAGATTAGTATATTGGAAGTTCAAAAATCACTTACGAAGGAGAATTAAGCGATGTCAGCAGTTATTGAAGTAAAAGATGTTCCAGGACTTGGAACTTATAGCGTATCTATTAGTTCCTATGCGGAAGCTGTCCAGTCAGCAGGAGATCAAACTCAACGCAACTTTACAGACAAAATTCAAGGGAGTCATGCTGATGCTATCCAAGCTTTCTTATCCCGTTTAAATACACTTCAGAGTCAGGTCTTTGATCAGGTACCAGAAACGTTAAAGAAGTACAGTACAATTGTGAGTGCTTTTGAGGGAACTGTCAAAGGAGCTGGTTTTACCAGTCGTGCTAAAACCTCAGGTGATGGTATAAATAGTGTTGCTTCTAAGATTGAAACGGATCAAATTACAGAGATTGAAACGACGAAAACATCATTGAAGTCTGCTCTTGATAAAGCAGCAGAGGTATTAGGAGTTGAGTCACCAGATGTTGTTACCCCTACTAAAACAGCAACAACTGAATTAACTCAGAGTGTTACTAATCGTAAAACTGCTCATCAGCAGCTTGATCAAGGAAATACAGTTTTTAAATCAGAATTGGAAAATATTAAGGCAACACTAGAAGCTTATATTACAGTTGTGCAGAATGCGAAGGCTTTTGCTTCAGTCAATGCGACCTATCTGTTTGATCAAATTAAGCAGGGACATCTTACTGCGGAAAATATGTATTATACAGGTTTAATCCAAAACGATGCAGATGTCGAAGTGCTGAAGATTGTTTTAGAGGATCGGCCTCAAGATATTGGTCAAATTCGCGAAAAAGAGGTATCATCTGGCGGTTATCGAATCTTAGGAGATACGGTAATGAAGTGGATAGAAGCAGGTGATTTTGAAGAACAGCGTGACATAAATGGGGATATTATGACAAAAGGTCGTATTAATATTCTGTTTGAAGCTTTAGGAAAGGTTCCAGAAGAACGAACGCAACACATTTTAAAAGGAATGCTATTTGCGGGTGACGAGCATGCAATGGATGTCATTGCATGGCAAGAGATTGAGTATGCTAGCAATGGGCAACAGATAGGCACTGATAGAATGGTGGCTTATGATAATGAACTTGCCTTAGTTAATCGCTATAATGGTTTAATCAAGACTCTCATTTATCTTGAGTATGGACAAGTGATGCAAAATGCTACAATTGATGGGAAACAAAAAGTTCCATTTAACGATGTGGTTAGAATCAAACTTAGTCAGCTGGATGGTGAGATTATCGTTGAACATTCTGATGCTATCAATATGGCTAAAGGTCCTAAAGGTCCTTTAACTTTTAATCCAGAAAAATGGACAACTATTTATACCAGTCGAATTGACACAGATTATTCTAGCTTTATAGGTTCTCAAGCTAAAGAGCGTATGACTCAATTGGAAGAAGAACGTACGGAAGCTAAGATTACTTATGTAAAGAGTATGGCAGCATCACTCTTGACGTTAGTTGCTTCAGCTGCCTCTTTTGGTACGTTGGCGACTCCAACATTGATGGGGTTTGCGTCAGTCGCAAGTAAAGTTATTTTGGATAGGCCTACTCAGGCAGGAGTAGGGGCTTTAGATGATTCTGGTTTTCAGTTATTTAAGACTGGTAGGCACCAAGATCCAGCATTAGCCAAGTTGAATCATAAGCGAGGTGTTACAGCAATTACTGCCATACTTGATATGATGTCTGCGCATCAAAAATATGAAGCAAAAGATAAGGGATTGGGCTTAGAAGAGAGAGAAGCATTAGCTAAATTACGTAAATCTTATATTGGTGGAGGAGGCTGGGTACTAGATGCAGGTGCTAATAAAGAAGACACAGTTATGACGAATTCAGATAATTACTATGACTTTCGAACCTACAAGCGCATGCAGGAGATGGATACCCGTGGAGTCTTAGGTTATCTTGAAAGAACAACATTCCTCTTGATATCTACTCAAAGAAATTAGAAGATGCGGGTATAAGTTCAGAAATGCGCGATTATCTGTTAGGAAAAGCACCTGATTCTGAAAAAGGTAAAGTATCTATTAATACAATGAATAAAGACCAACTAGATGAATTTCAAGAAGGTTTAAAACAACTTTCTGAAGCTGATTCTACGGACGTCAATAAAAGCGTAAATGGGGAATCTAGTTATAAAGCTTATCTTAATACGATTTATCCTGATCCGGCTAAATAGAGGGGGTTAGCTATGAAAAAAATAACAAAAGGAAAGATCATTGTGTTTACATTAGTTCTGCTTCTAGGCTTTGTGGGTTTCCATATCTGGAGTGAATTGCAAAAGGCAAAATTTCAAGAAAATTATGGTCAATATACCTACTATGTGCCTGAGTATAGACCGAATTATAAATTTTTTGAAGGGAAAAAAGCTTTGTTTTATAATTGGGAGCTTGTAGACTCGGAAGAAATGCAGAAAATGGCAACAGTTAAGTCAGAAGCAAGTAAGTTTACTAGTGTAAGGGCATTTAGTTATGGCTATTTTGTAAATAACTATATGAAGCTGAAGAATAATCCAGAGCAAGGGCTATATGATTTTAATCGGAATGTACCAGAAAAAGGAGAATATTGGAGGTTAGCTGTTTATAAACTGGTGGGAGAAAAACTAGAAAGAAAAGAATTTGATGTTTTTAAGATGGTGCGTTCTTTTGATGATAATCTTGTTCCTTCTGAAATAGACTCAATAGGAATGGAGAGAGGTGCAACTAGTGAGAAGAAGTACGTTAGGATTATTCTTCATCCCAAACATTCTGAAAACGATGAGGATTATAAAGTTTACTTCATTGATTTGGATGAGGGAAAGATTCTTCCAGCTGATAAAGTGAAAACTGATAAGTTATCTACTAAAAAATAATTTTTGTTTCCAATACAAGCTTTTTATGATAACCTCGCTAAGAAAGGAGTAAGCGTATCTATGACCAGTGTTGGTTTAAATGATACGTATCCTCGCAAAAATCTTAAAAAAACAGTCCTTGGTCAAGATTATCCCGAATTGCACAAGATTTTGCAAGGCTATGATTCTCGTGTAGCTTTCTTAAATGAAGAACCTGATATCAAGTTGGTTCAGAAGGTTGCTGAACTCTTCTTTCCGCCAGGAACGAATGTATTTGAGAACGTGACTATCCCAGCTAAATATTCGGTAGATGGACAGGAACATGTCATTAATTCGGCGGAAGAATTACAAAAATACTATAAGGAAGGAGAATAAGCATGGGAGAAAAATTAATCGATGCTGATAAAATAGAAGGACTTAAAGTCCGTTATAGTACTATGGAGCACTATATGAGAGAGGATACAGATAGTCTAGTGAAATCCTCTGCTTCAGACGCATTTCGTGAGGCAACAGCTAAGGCAAAGGAGATGGCCAAGGACTTGACTGAAACAGTAGATGCTCTAGATGAATTTCTGAACTCTGCTGCAAGGGAATTTCGGGCGATGGATCATAATATTGCTAGTGTGATTGGGGGAGAAAAGCTAGCTACTTTTACTAATAGTGAGAAAGGAAAAGTAGCAGCATATAACGGACTCAGTGGTCAGGATAAGAAACAAATGGAATTCAGCCGTAGTAAATATAGCGACTATCCATATTAGCAAAATATTTCACCTGCCTACATCGCTTGTTGCTGTCCTATAAAACTTTTATATACTTTTTAAGGAAAAGGGAATTCTTTTTGTAGGAAGTTTACTGCTCTAAACTTTTGATACCCCTGTACTTTTTACTTCTTTCGTTAAACTACTATTATCAAAAAAATGAATTTCTACATTCATCCCCTTATGCTATAATAGTCTATAGAAAGTCGAGGGAATGATGAAGAAAATATTATTGGTGGTTGTGGTGCAGGGGTTTGCTATCTTTGTGATTACTGGTCTGCTTTGTTTATTTATGCGAGGGGATTTTTTCTTCCGTGCTTTGGCACCGATTTTTGGTCTGGCAGCGGGAGGGTTTCGCTTCTTGACAGCCATGGTAACAAAAGCGTTTGCGCCTAGTCTCTATGAAGATAGCAAGAAAAAGGAATAATCTATATAGCGGACAGTAGGTCTGAGGTCTTCGCCTCAGGCCTTTCTTTTTCTCCTCCCTTTCCCACCCTATCTCTCGTATGGTATAATGGAACAAGGACATTTTCCTTTTAGTACTTTGAAAAACTCTATATTTTTGAATCCTTTATCTGCTCCGCTATTTCCAAAAATAAAATGACTGACCTGGGCTGCTCACTGA